>Ga0105046_10011879_pt1 | contig 13512 bp, 12 predicted proteins | sample MAT03_FD_78385 | JGI IMG/M metagenome (GOLD analysis project Ga0105046, IMG submission 78385) | Freshwater microbial communities from Lake Fryxell liftoff mats and glacier meltwater in Antarctica - MAT-03 (megahit assembly) | ecosystem: Environmental > Aquatic > Freshwater > Ice > Liftoff... | reverse complement strand
TCCCTTCGCTGAAGACTTCGAATTTTTTCGTTTTGGTGTCGAATCTCCAGACGGCTGCGTTGAGTTTGACGCCTCGCTTCGCTTCGGCCTCCGCGTTTTTCGGATCGAGGACATAGGGAGAGACTTCGGAATATGTGAACACGCCATGTAGCCCGTAGAGCCGGCCATCCGGGCCCCACTGGAACGTGTTCAGCGTTTCGTGCGTGTCTTGCGAGCCAAAGCCCTTCAGCAGAATCTCGATCTTGCCCGGCTTGTCGTTCTTGTTCTCGATGAAGAACAGATATGGCGGAGCACCGAGATAGACGCCGCCATTGCCGACCTCGATGCCGCTGGCCAGATCGAACGGAACGGGGAAATCCTTGCCCTCGATGAACGTCGTGACCTTGTCGCACACGCCATCGCCATCGGTGTCTTCAAGAATCTTAATGCGATCGCGTGGCATCTTCCCCTTGGCCGTCCGCTTGGGGTATTCGAAGCACTCGACGACCCAAACGCGGCCTTTTTCATCCACGGTCATGGCAATCGGATTCACAAGCTGCGGCTCGCCGGCGAACAGCTTGACCTCGAAGCCATCGGCCACCTTCATCTTGGCGACGGTCTCTTCGGGCTTCAGGTAGGGCTGGCCGGAACCCTTCCGGTTGTCGAAGCCAAACTCCTTTTGGGCGAAGGCGGAGGTGGTGAAAAAACACGCGATGACAAGTAATCGAACCATGGGAACCTCATGTAGGGTGGGTGGAGGCTTTGCGGAACCCACCATGTAGGGTGGGTGAAGGCTTAGCGGAACCCACCAGGAGAGACAGAATCCAAAGACGGCACCGAGGCATCGCGGAAAGCGCCAATGATTGTACAAGCGTAACGGTGGGTTCCGCAGAGCCTCCACCCACCTTACAAGCCGATTCGTCCACGAAATCGGTCAGAAAAACGTCCAACATTTGTGGAATCATTTCCCCAGTGTGGCAAACGACTTACGGCGACAAACAAAATGCTTCCAGAAAAGCTGGTTGGTTCCACAAAAGTTGGATTCCTCAGAACAGGGGTGGCGCGGATTCTCTGGAACCATTTTCAGCCATCGAGCGTGAACGGCAACGAGAAGTCGTCGCCATCAACGAAGCCCCCGGCCTCCGGCGACCAAACCCGTCGTCGGCCGTGCATCTTGCCATCGACAAACGTGTACTCGTTATACGACCACTTCTTGGCCTGTGTCGCACTGCCGGCACATACCACCGGAAACGGCAACGAGAGATCAACGGTCCGAAAATAGCCCACGTGGCGGTGGCCGTGCAGCCAAAGTTTTACGTTGAAGGCCTGGCACAAATCGCGAAGTTTGTGGGCATCGCGCAAGCGTCGCCAGCGGATCTCATTTTGGCCATCGGCCAAGCAGAGTGGATAGTGCGTGACCATCACGCGCGGGCCGGGCGGCAATTGCTTCAACAGCGTTTCGAGCCGTTCCATTTGTCGGCGTCCGACCCGGCCGCGCGAATCCCAGTGGAACACATTGGCCTGGGCGGAATTGACGGCAATCAACCAGAGCGGGCCGATCTTCTGGGCGAAAGGATAGACGTGCCCATTGATGCGTTCGCCCTCCTGCCAACTGGCGAAAACACGCTCGAATTCGCCTCCGCGAGCGGCACTTGGGGTGTAGTAGTCGTGATTTCCCGGCACGGCAATTCGCGACGGCCAGCCTTCATCGGGCGCCAGAACTCGGCGAACTTCCTCGAACTCGCTGCTCAGGCCGAGGGTGGTCGCGTCGCCGCTGAAGATCACGTGATCGAACGCCTGGGCCTTGATGTCTCGAACCATCACGCTGGCAATACTGGACGCATCGACGAAGTGCCGGCCGCGTCCCATTTTGGCGTTGAACCAACCGGTGCTGCGCTTGCCCAACCAATCGCGTTTGCGAAGACGCAGAGATTTCGCGGTGAGATGGATATCACTGAAATGGGCGATGCGTAACGACATGAATTCAGTTTAACAATTGGTGTGGGGAAGGAATACAATTCCTATCGACCGAAGAAATACATGCTCACGCAAAGCCGCGAAGGCGCAAAGAAGACGGAATTCTAAGGGTTCGCTTCTTTGCGGCTTCGCGTGAGCCAACGTCGAGTAGCACATGATCCAATACGACTTCGCCGGCAAGGTTGCTCTGGTCACCGGCAGTTCCCGCGGCATCGGTGCCGCGATTCTCGAAGGATTCGCACGCGCGAAAGCCACGTGCATTTTGAATTTCTTCGACGATCCGAGCGATGTCAACCGGGGAGATGCCGAGGCTCACGCGGAGAAACTCCGCGGGCTGGGAGCCACGGTACACGTCATTTCGGCCGATGTACGAATCGGAGAGCAGGTCGAAGCCTTGATGACCGAAATCAAAGAGAAGGCCGGCGGTCTCGACATTATTGTGAATAATGCCGGCGTGCTTCGGGATAAATCGATTCGCAAGCTGACCCTCGACGACTGGCGCTTCGTGATGGACGTGAATCTGGACGGCGTGTTCAATTGTTGCAAGTACGCGGTGGAAGTGCTGCGGGATAATGGTCGAGTGGTCAACATTGCCTCGATCTCGGGCTTGTTCCCCTTTCACGGCCAAGCGAACTATGCTGCCTCCAAAGCGGGTGTGATCGCATTGACAAAAGTTCTCTCGAAGGAACTCGCTCGCAAAGGCATCACGGCCAACGCGGTTGCACCCGGCGTGATTCACACCACCATGATCGGCGACATTCGGCCGGAAGTCATGGAAGGCTACATGAAGCAAATCCCAATCGGCCGACTTGGGAAGCCGGAAGACGTGGCCAACGCAGTGCTGTTCCTGGCCAGCGAAGAGAGCAGCTACATCACGGGACAGGTGCTGCCGGTGACGGGGGGTTGGTTCTAATTTCGTGTAAGATGAGGAAAAGGGAGAATCTCGATGAGGACGACAGAAACCGTGCTTGAAGGAACCATCCAGGAAGATGGAACGCTCGTGCTTGATGAACCAACCGAGTTGTCGGCAGGGCGAGTAACAATCGTTGTGCAGCCCGGGCCGCCTTCTCTCGGTCAGGCGCTCTCGACGTGGATGCACGGTGCGTGGGATGAGTTGGACGCCAATGGGTACGTTCCGAGAAGCGTTGAAGCGATCGATCGCGATTTGGAAGAAATGCGAGCAGAGTCCGAGGCGCGTCAGGATTGCATCGAGGCCATGCAAGACGAGTGCCGGCTGGCGAGAGACGCGAAGCCATGAAGCTGTATCTCGATACGAACATCGTGATTTACTACGTGGAACGCAATCCAGGCTGGTACTCAAAAGTCAACGCGAGGTTTTCGAAGCTCGTACCCGGCCGCGACCGGATCGTGCTGAGCGATTTGACCATCGCGGAATGTTTGGTCGGACCGTTCAAACTCGCGAATCCGAAACTTGAAGCAACTTACCGTCGGTTCTTTGCGGGACCGGACATCGACATCGCTTCGCTCTCGCGGCCCGCATCCGAACGAGGCGCGCGATTGCGAGCCGATCACAAATTTGGCTCATGGACGCATTGCATCTTGCGACAGCAATCGAGGTCGGTTGCGATGTTTTTCTCACGAACGACTCGAAACTCACGCGTTGCACTTCAATTCGAATTGAGTTGCTGAAGTGAATTCGCGGGGTCATCCTCAAGCCGGGGTCGATTTCTTTTTTGTGCTCTTCGAATCTTTCTGGAGAGAGGGCCCATTTCGATGAAACAGTTCACCGTCATTGTTAAACCCTTTCGAGCCGAGGCCGTGCTTCAAACGGTTGCGGAGTTCGGCGTGCTCGGGGCAGGTGCTACCCGTGACGGGTGGCTGGTTCTGATTTCGTGTAAGATGAGTGAGGTGGATTCAGGAGAGAAACAATGAGTCTGACAGAAGCGACACTCGAAGGCACCATTCAATCCGACGGTACTTTAGTGCTTGACGAACCGACGTCATTGCCGGCTGGGCGGGTGACCGTTGTGGTGCAGCAAAAAACGTCCACTCCCGAGGCCAACGACGAAACCAATGCCTTTTGGGGTCGGATGGAGAAGATGTGGAGTACCCTCGAAGAGGGTGGCTACACGCCGAGGACGGCCGAGGAAATCGACCAGACTCAGAAAGAAATGCGCGATGGATGGCACAAGCACCAATTAGAAATTGAATCGCTACAGCGCGAATCACAAGGCGAATAGGCTTTAACCCAATTATGCGGATCTACTTGGATACGAACGTTGTCATCTACTTCGTGGAGAAGAGTCCGAAATAGTATTCCAAGGTCAGAGCCAGGCTTGCGAAGCTTGTCTTTGGAAGGGACACTTTGGTAGTGAGCGACCTGACTGTTGCCGAGTGTTTGGTCGGACCGTTCATGACGAACAACGCAAAACTTGAAACTACCCATCGGACTTTTTTCGCCGATCCGATGACGGAAGTTCTATTGCCGAAGAAAACTTCATTTGAGTTGGCTGCCAGAATTCGTGCCGATCTCAGTTTTGAACTGGTGGATGCACTGCACCTTGCGATCGCAACCGATCACCATTGCGATTTGTTCCTGACGAACGATGGAAAACTGACCACATATACCGGCGTTCCCGTTGAGCGCCTTCGCTAACCGCCTGTAATCATCCATGAAACAGTTCACCGTCATTGTTAAACCCTTTCGAGCCGAGGCTGTACTACAGGCGGCGGCGGAGTTTGGCGTGATCGATTGCGTCGTGCGCGAGGTCAAAGGTTATAGCCGGCAGAAGGGCTATCTCGACCGCTACATCGGCAGCGAGTACAGCCTGGCGTTCTTACCAAAGGTCGAGATTGCATTGTGGGTCGAGGACGAACGGGCGGAAGATTTGGCCGATAAAATTGCGGCCGCGGCTCGCACCGGTCGCATCGGCGACGGCAAAGTCTTTGCCGTGCCGAGTGCGATTGACGAAGTCATCGAATTCTAGCCGACCAGTTTTTTCGCGGCCGCGATAAGTTCCTGGAACTGATTTTGAGCATCGCGATTGTTTTGCGTCTCAGCCACTTTCAGGCCTTGCTCGGCAAACTCCAGGGCCAGCGGACCGTTCTTCTTTCCGAGCATGGCCTCGGCAGCAGGCGAGAATAGCCGAATATCATTCGGTGTCTTCGCGATCGCGTCGCGGAAGGCACTGGCGGATCCCTCCACGTCGCCGTTTCGTGCGAGCGCGCGACCGCGGGCGAGAGCATATTCGACCGCTCGCCGTCCTGCGTTCGTGTCCCGATCGGCGTCTTCGCCTTCTTTTAGCAGCAGCAAAACGTCAGCGGGCTTTCCGATTTCTTGAGCGAGGCCAATCAGATGATTGAAGTACGGATAGCGATCGGCGATCGATGTTCGTCGAGATGCCGCGAGGGCAAATTTGAAAGCCAGGTCCGGTGAATCCAGCTTGAGTGCGGCCCGCACCGCTTCACCCATTTGAGGGTCCGAAAGTGCCTCGAGTTGGATTGTCCCGAGTTCCTCCGTGCTCAACGTGTCGAGTTCGAGGTCGGAATTATCCTCACCAACCGTGATAGCAAGCCCTAGTTTGCGGCGAAGCCGATCGAAGTTATAAAGCGGCGAGTGGTATTCCTTTTCGTGATTAGCTGTCGCGTTGCGAACGCATTCCTCGATAAAACGGATCAGGCCAGGCAGGCGTTTCTTAAGGCCAGGATGTCCTGCCGCATCAAGAGGTGCGATTCCGCCGAGTGACTTAAGTGGCTCGCGCAACCAGGACGATTCGTAGTGTCCCCTGGTGCGTACTTTCAGTTCTTCCGTCAAGCGACCGGCCGTAACGTTGCCTCGCATTGGGAAAATTGCCAGTCGGGAAAGATTCTCGCCAATACGGTTGGTTGAGACGGAATACTCCGGCTCGGACACGGCCTGACTGGCCTGGGAACGGAATTCCTCAACGCTCCGCTCGACTGAAGCTCGACTGGGAGAGGTGAAGGCCGCCACCTCTTGGCTGATGGCGACGTGCGCTTGAATGGCGGCGAACTGGGCATCGACGGCGCTTCCCAAGTCTGGCACATCTTCCATCAACATTCCGGCAAGTACCTGTGAATCTTTCTCGGGCTGCTGTAGCATGAGCCGGCCGGATTCTTCCCATGCTCCCAGTGCCGTGCCAACCACTTTGACATCGCGGATCGCAAGTATGGCGGTGTGCTCGATGTAATCGCACTCGTTTTCTAGGCCGGCACCGCAGCGGAGCACTTCGACGAGACCAACGGCCTCGGCAATCCGTTCCTCGTCGCTCTCAAGATCGATGGACTTCTGAATCGCCTCGATTGCCTTGGCGTTGTCGCCGACCCAGGCTCGGATCAAGCCCAAATTGAACTGAGCAACCGATTGACCGGGGTTCGCAATGGCGATGTCGCCGAGAGCTCGTAGGGCTTGCGAGAGCTTGCCCGTGGCAACAGCTTCCGTGGCCATTTGCCAACGAACCGACTTGTCGCCTGGAGGTTCACGGAGAGTGTACGATTGCCGGGCCGCCTTTGGCAGTTTGGAGTCTTGGTTGAACGATGCCTCGAAAGCTTGCCGAAGCTCTGGTGTATTCGGTGAAACGAGGGTTGCCCGCTCCATGGCCACCCGAGAAGCGATGGGATGGACCAACTCCATTTCCAGTTCAGCGACGCGGACAAGCACTTGCGACAAAAACTCGTTGGCATTCGGGTGGAGAAGTTCGGAAGCCAGTCGAAAGTGCTTCAATGCAGCGGGGACGTCTTGCGTTTCCATCCGGATCGAGCCCAGAAGCCAGTGGCCTCGCGCGAAATTGGGGTCCAGCCTCATGGCGTTTTGAAGGACACTCTCTGCTTCTTCCTTTTTTCCCTGCTGGTAGAGAAGTTCGGCCTGATAGCCGAGAACCTGGGGAACCTTGGAATATTTCTCACTCAGCTGCTTCAGAGTCTGGTCGGCGGCAGCGAACTGACCTTTTTCAATTTGGTAGGATGCTTTTTCGATCTGGGCGAAATACGGTTGACAGCACCACTTGAATTGTTTGCCGCTGCCGCAAGGGCACATGGAATAAGGACTAATCGCCATGGAGGGACTCTTGGGAAGATCGTTTTTCGTTTCAACCGATGAATTCGTTTAACATAGAGAGTTCGCCCCTATGCGAAAATCCGTCTCCGGCGCTTTGACCGGATGCGAAAACCGGATTAGGCTCTTATCGAGGTGTTGCGTCGGCTCCACCCTGTTGGCATAATCGCCCCAATCGTCATATTCGGCACTCGTCTCGCTTGCCGATGGTGTTTGAGGCTGTCACGATTTCTCGCTTAAAGGACCGTTCTCCCATGGTGAGTTCCGATCTCGGCGCGTGTGAATGGTTCGTGTGGGATTTACGCCGCAGTGGCCTGATTGATCGAGGTCAGCTCGACCAGGTTGTGGGCGATTTTCTAAAAAAGAGTCCGCGCGCGGAACCGCCTGCCCTGGCGGACTTTTTGATTTCGCAAAGCGTTCTCAGTGCCTTCCAGGCCGAACGCATTCTGCAAGGCAAGACACAGGGGCTCGTGCTTGGCCCCTATGTACTGATGGACGCCATCGGTTCGGGCAGCATGGGCCAGGTTTATAAGGCAACTTCCAAGACGGACAATCAATCGTATGCCGTGAAGGTATTGCCCCGTCGCAGCATGTGGAACGTGCGACTGGCCCGTCGCCAGGTGCGGTCGTTCGCTCAGTTCACTCATCCATCGGTTGTGCCATTCGTCGATGTGGGAACTTCCGGTGGCCAGCACTATCTCGTTTGGCCGCTTGTGGAAGGCGAAAGCCTGGAAGCCCGTGTGGAGCGCGAAAAACGCCTGGCGCCGGAAGTCGCGGCCAGCATCATGAACCAAGTCGCTCATGGGTTGGCGGTTGCCCATCAGAATGGACTATTCCACGGATTGCTCAAGCCCTCGAACATCTTGCTTGGCTCCGATGGGCTAGCCCGCATATTGGATTTTGGCATTGGCTCATTACTGGCGGAAAACGAGGGCGAGTCGCTGGTGGATACGATGTCCACGGCCAACACGCTCACCAGTGGCCTGGACTGCTCCAGTCCCGAGAGCATCATGGAACCGACCAACCGCACCCAAGCGGGCGATCAATACAGTCTGGGCTGCGTGCTGTATTATTGTCTGGCCGGCCGGTACCCGTTCGCCGATGGAAATGCCGTCGAAAAGATGATGTCACATCAATTCAAACAGCCGACGCCGATCCGCGATGTCGTTCCCAACGTGCCTGAGGGCCTCGCGACTGTGATCGATCGCTTGATGCAGAAAGCACCCGAATCTCGCTTCGCTGGTGTCGACGAATTGGTCGATGCCTTGACGCCGTTTGCCGCCGATCAATCTCGCCGCGGTTCGAGCTTTGCCGGCAGTCATCATCAGAATCCCTATGCCACGCAACCATCGGGCTCGCGATCGGGCGGCTCGCACTTTGGCAGCCGAGGGAGTGCCATGCCAATTCCCTCGAGCCACGCGGGCCTTTCTTCGCCGCAGACTGCCACTCCGCCGGGCGGCTTGACGCCAATCCCGACTTCTCCCGTATCCCGTATTCCGACCAGCAACCCTGCCGTTCCAGTCGCGCGAGGCGGACAGCAGATCAGCCGTTCGACCTTCGCCTCGCCGGCCATCGAGACGCCTCGAAGTGTACCGGTCGCCAATGTTGCTCCGAGCCACTACGGCCAGGATCAATTGCCAATGGCTCAACCCGTGGACGTTCCACAACAGCCAGCACTCAGGCCGGGTGCCCCGCGCTGGGAAGAACCCAAGCAGGCCGGCGGCGTGAGCATCGTGATGATCTTCCTGATTGCCGGACTCGTCACGGCTGGGGTTTACTTGTTGGGAAAGAATTTCATCTTCCCGGGATAATTCTTCTCACGCCACTTTAGGACTGATCGGGCTAATGGGACCAAACACAATAGGCTCATGAGCCCGATTGGTTCCATTTAGCTAACCTCACCCCACTGCTTACTCCTTCGCGACATCTGCACCCACAAATCGTAGAATGCCTTGATGAGTCTTAGACTTCCGCGAGACTGTTCGTGATCGTCGCGAACGCCATCGACGACTCTTCGATCAAGGGACGCCAGCGCGTCGTCGTTCTCGGTTCCACCGGGTCGATTGGCACCAGCACGCTCGATGTGTTGTCCCGCCTGCCGGATCGATTTCAAATCGTCGGCTTGGCAGCCGGATCCAGGGGTGAGGAACTGATCGAGCAGGCCCGGCAGTATCGCCCGGAATGGATTGCTTTGCAGCATGGCGTCGTGAGTCCATCCGACCTTCCAGCGAATGTCGAGTGTATTCTCGACGACCCAAAGGAACTCCTTCGACGCGTGCAGGATCCGAGTGTGGACTATGTGGTTTCCGCCATTGTCGGCGCGGCAGGGCTGGATTGCACCTGGGCCGCTTTGGAGGCTGGCAAGACCGTGGCCCTGGCCAATAAAGAGTCGCTCGTCGTTGCCGGTCAACTGGTGATGGCCTTGGCCAGGAAGCATGGTGGACGAATTATTCCCGTCGATAGCGAGCATAGTGCCATCTTTCAGGCGATGGCCGGAAGCCCCGTTGGCGTCGAACGCGTGATTCTGACTGGCAGCGGTGGCCCGTTCCGCGGCTGGTCCCAGGAGAAATTAGCGAACGCCACCGTCGAACAAGCCCTTAGGCATCCCACCTGGAAAATGGGCCCGAAGATCACTGTCGATTCGGCAACCCTCATGAATAAGGCCCTGGAAGTCATTGAGGCACGCTGGCTCTTCGATTTGCAAGCCGGGCAGATTGATGTGGTCGTGCATCCCGAATCCATGATCCATTCGTTCGTTGAATTCGTGGATGGCTCCGTATTGGCTCAGATTTCGCCACCGGACATGCGGCTGCCCATCCAGTACGCTCTCACTTATCCCGAACGGCTCCCCTGCCCTGCTCAGCGAATGAACTGGAACCAACTATCATCGTTCCATTTCGAGCCGCCAGATCGAACTGCGTTCCCGGCACTTGATCTTGGTTTTGAAGTCGCCCGGCAAGGTGGAACGACCGGTGCCGTGCTGAATGCCGCGAACGAGATAGCCGTAGCGAGCTTTCTCGATCGCAAACTCCCTTTCCTGAACATCGCCCGCGCTTGCCGGGCTGTTTTGGATTCTCATACTTTTGATCCCAACCCCACGCTCGACGGCCTTCGTGCTGCCGACCGCTGGGCTCGCGAGGAGGTCCGCCGTTGGACAAGTCTGAACCCGTAGCCCCGCCGCCAGCCGAAACTCCCAAGTCCATCGGCGGCTGGTTCGCGGCCAACCTGATGCCCATTGCGTTTGTCGGTGCTGTGATCGCGCTGATTGTCTATAAGGGCCTAGTGATCTGGGACGTCGCGCTTGCCGTCTTCGGACTGGGCATGGTGATCTTCATCCATGAACTCGGGCACTTCTTGGCCGCCAAGTTCTGCGACGTACATGTCGAGACATTTAGCATCGGCTTCGGCAAGGCAATCCCCGGCTGCCAGTTTCGTAAGGGGGAGACCACTTACAAGATCGGCTGGATACCTTTGGGCGGCTACGTGAAGATGGTCGGAGAGGGTGACAACGCGGATACGGAAGAGGCATATGAAGACCCCCGCTCGTTCAAGAACAAACACGTTTGGCAGCGGATGGTCATCATCTCGGCCGGCGTGGTGATGAACCTGATTTTGGGCTGTCTTTGCTTCATGGTGGCCTACACTCACGGCGTCGAGGAGACGCCGGCCATCGTGGGCAGCGTCGGTGTCGGCTCGGCCGCGTGGGAAGAAGATCTTCGAGCCGGCGATCACATCGTACAGATCGACAACATCAAGAAGCCCACCTTCGATGACATTCGGCCCGAGGTGATGAGCAAAGGGCGTGGCGGGTCGATCCCGTTCTTCATTCATCGTCCCGGCCAGACCGTTTCGCGCGAAACGTCCTTGATCCCTCGGCGAAATCCGGACGATCTTTACCCGGTCGTCGGGATCAATCCCATTGAACAATTGATGCTGCAGAAGGCCAGGCGGCCCGGGGCACCGGCAGTGCGTCGCGGTTCGCCTGCCGCGAAGACCCGTGCGGCCGATGGTTCCGAACTCAAGGGTGGCGACCGGATCATTGCCTCGTCGCACGATCCGGAGAATCCCGCTGACGTGAAGCCGATCCCAACGGACGCGGGCGAAAATAAAATCGACACGCTCGAGTTCATGCGGCGAGTGCATCGTATGCGCGGCAAGCCTATGACCATTCACATTGATCGAGATGGCGAAACCAAGGAATTCGTTCTGGAACCAGCTTACACGGCCGTATTGGCCGGCGTTCGTTTTCAGATGGGGCGACTGGCCGCAATGCGCTCGACTGGCCCGGCCGCAAAAGCCGAGCGGATCGGGACCGCGGGTGAAGGCGGATTGCAAGTTGCCAAGCTCGATTCTGCCGACTCGGGCGATCGAATCATCGCGATCGAAATCGTCCGGGATGGTAAGACGATTCGCTTCGTGGACGAGTTCAGCAAGGATCGCACAGACGGCGTGGTCGAGGAACTTTTCGACCCACTACGTTTGGGTTACGATCTCGAGACCTGGGCCGAGAAGGCAACCGACTTGACCGTTACCATCACTGTCCTGCGGGCAGCGACCGGCATAACGAAGACGGGCAACCGGGTGACCTATGCCCTGAAATGGGATCCTGCCCTCGTCAACAACGGCGAGTCCATTCTTGGTGCCAGCGCGCCGATGCCCATTTCGGGACTCGGGCTTGCCTATTTCGTTGACACCACCGTCGATTCGGCTGACCCGAATAGCGTGCTTGTGAAAGGGGACGTGATCACGGAAGTTCGCTTCCGCGACGTGAACGAAAAGGGCGAGAGCAAGCCCGATGATTGGCTTCCCTTGAAGCACTATCAAGGAACCTACTTCCATGCATTGTTGCAGCGATTGCCACTGACCGAGTTCGATCTGAAGGTCCAACGCGGCGGCGGGGAGATTGAACTTGCCATCACCCCGGTTGCGGAACTCGCGAAAAGCTGGCCGGCCGTCGATCGAGGATTTTACTTCCCTTACGACACCCGCATGCAAAAAGCCGAGGGGCCGATCGACGCGGTCCGCATGGGTTTGCATCGCACTTGGCGCACTGTGCGCGTGATTTATCAAACGCTTTATGCCACCATCTTCCGGCAGATCTCCGCGAAGACGATGAGCGGCCCGCTGTCGATTGCTAACGCGTCCTACAAAATCGCCGGCTACGACTTGTGGCAGTTCATCATTTTCATCGGCTTGATCAACATCAATCTGGCGGTGGTGAACTTCCTGCCGATCCCGCTACTGGATGGCGGGCACATGGTGTTTCTCATCTACGAAAAAGTCCGTGGCAAGCCGGCACCAGAGAAACTTCAGGAGTACGCCCTCTATGTGGGACTTGCGTTTATCTTGCTCCTGATGGTGTTCGTCATCTTCCTGGACGTCCGGAAGTTATTCTTCTGAGTCGAGCAGGATGCTCGCCCTCTTTCGCCTAATAAGTAGAGCAGGCGGCCCACCTGCTTTCATCGACTGAGTTGCTGCCATATGGCGAGTTCGTGAGGATTCTCAAGCAATGAGTTAAAATTCTTCTCGCATCCTGCCCCTTTGCCCTTTAGAATCCTCCCACCACAGGAGGGTTTCACCATGGCCGATGAGAGTGCGTTTGACAAATATATCCGCAGCGAAGCTGTCCGGCTTCGCGCCGCGGACCTACCACCGAAAACTCGCGATGAATGGCTAGCACGCCGCAAGACGTTGCTCAAGCAGATGACGGCCGCCATCGGGCCGGTGCCGGAGACGGCTTGCGATCTGGAGCCGCGAAATCTTGGCACGCTCGATCGCGAGGGCTACAAGATCGAGAAGATCGTCTTTCAATCGCGGCCGGACGTTTGGGTCACTTCTACCGCCTATGTTCCTGCGTTTAAGGACTCGAAAAAGGTGCCCGCCGTGCTCGTGGTGCATGGCCACTGGGCCGGAGCACGACGCGATCCGGTGGTTCAAGCACGTTGCCTCGGCTTGGTGAAACTTGGCTTCTTCGTGCTGGCCGTCGATGCGTTCGGTGCAGGCGAACGCTTCACCAAGCCGGCACGCGGCACCTACCACGGGGCCCTGTACGGCTCGACGCTGTGGCCAACAGGGCACTCGTTGCTCGGCATGCAGGTGTACGACAATCGGCGAGCCGTGGATTATCTACTCACTCGCAAAGAAGTGAACGGCAAATTCGGCATTACAGGTGCCAGTGGCGGCGGCAACCAGAGCATGAATGCCGGGGCGCTCGATGAACGATTCGACGCCGTCGTGCCAGTGTGCTCGGTCGGGAACTACCAGGCGTATCTTCGAGCGGCGTGCTGTGTGTGCGAGGTGCTGCCCAATGCCCTCAAGTTCACGGAAGAGGGGGACGTGCTCGGGCTGGTTGCTCCGCGCGCATTGCTCGTGATGAACGCGGCTCGCGATGGCATTCAGTTCAGTCCCCCCGAGGCCGAGAAGAGCCTGGCCCGTGCGAAAGAAATCTACAAAGCGATTGGCGAAGAGGGGAAGGTCAAGCACGTCGTGTTCGATTCGGGCCACGATTACAACAAGGCGATGCG
>Ga0105046_10011876_pt1 | contig 13512 bp, 10 predicted proteins | sample MAT03_FD_78385 | JGI IMG/M metagenome (GOLD analysis project Ga0105046, IMG submission 78385) | Freshwater microbial communities from Lake Fryxell liftoff mats and glacier meltwater in Antarctica - MAT-03 (megahit assembly) | ecosystem: Environmental > Aquatic > Freshwater > Ice > Liftoff... | reverse complement strand
GTTGTCGGTGAGAGTTGAATCATGTTTCGTCCAGACGGGATCGGCGGGACTTCAGGCGAAAGCCGTTGAAGAACCGCTATTCTGGCACCAGGCAATACAGATGCCGCACGGTGCGGATGAGTAACCGGTCACCGGAAATCGCGGGCGCTGCCATGACGACTTCATTGATGTTGTTGCTTGCGACTTTTTTGAACTCGCGTCCGGCCTCAACCACGGTGACTTCACCTTGCTCACTGACAAAATAAAGGTATGCGCCAGCCGAGACTGCGGAGGCTGAGTATGTAGCGCTGCCGGTCCCGATTCGATGACGATAGATCAGTTCTCCGCTCATTGCATTTCGCACCGTCAAGCGACCATTGTCATTGCATGTGTAAAGTAGTCCATCCCGGACCAACGGTGTTGGCATGTAAGAACCGTCGCTGGGTTGCCACCACGCAAGGCCTGTGTTTTCGGATTGATCAACGGCAGGAGTCAGATCTCCCGTGGCTGTTGGTCGGATCGCAAATGTCGGACTGCGGCCGTGGCCGTTTGTCAGGTAGATCAAGCCTTCAGAAAACAGTGGCGTGGGCAGGGGAACGTCGCCTCCATTAGTCAGGTGCCAGATTTGCGTACCGGTTTCCAGGTCCTATTCAGCCATCTGACGATAACCATTGAAGACGATTTGCGATCGACCATCCGTCGTCACGACCACAGGTGTCGACCACGTGGCAACCTCGCCGCCGCGATCAATCCGCCGAATCTCCTCGCCAGTTTTCAGATCCAGAACGGCGACAAAGTTCGCATTCAGGCAGTCGCATTGAACAATGACGAGACCGTTGTGAATAATCGGGGAACTGGCAAAGCCCCATTCCAGTTCCGGGGCGTCGTACGGTCCGGACACAAGTTTTCCGAAATCGTGTTTCCAGATCAGTCGCCCATCGAAGTCAAAACAGTAAAGGCCCTCCGAGCCAAAGAATGCGATGACATTTTCTCCATCGGTGGCCGGAGTGCAGTTGGCATGAGAGGCCTTCAAGTGCCGCTTGATGGCTGGCGTACCGACATGAGCGTCTTTGGTCCACAGCATCATCCCCGTTTCAAGTTGCAGACACTTGACCTGCCATGTCCATTTGCCCGTATCCGTCGCAGACTCTCCGGCCCCACCCGACCAACCGGTTTCGACGGATGGATTCTCAGCATCCGCGTTGACTGCTGTTGTCAGGAAGACACGATCACCCCAGACTATCGGCGATGAGTGTTCCAAACCCGGAATCGGCGTCTTCCATGCGACGTTGTGTTCCGTCTCCGTATTCCATTCGGTCGGCGGATGACCGCTGCCGATACCGAGGCCGTCGTGTCCTCGAAACTGGGGCCAGTTGTCGTCACTGAACGCTGTCACATAGATCAGACAGATCAGGAACGCCGCAGCTAAAGTTCAAATGTTCATTGGACAGTTCTTCCATAACGGTTTCGCAACGTGATTCGTGGAGCAGTCGTGTTTGGTTGTAAAGCTGGGAGGGCGATCAGAATTTTATTGAGGGTATTCGCCCTGATTGGAAGTCTGCAATGTTTCGCATGTTTGCATTCTGTCTGTTTCTGAAGAAGTAATTAATTGTTGGATCGAAAGGACATTAAGGTTGTCATTTGCAGCACCGTGGATCACTGGCACTCGCTGGTTTCACTGGCCGCGTTGCGGTCGAAGAAAGACGTCTACTGCGAAAAGCCACTGACACTCACCATTGAAGAGGGACAGCGTCTCGTGTCCACCGTTTGCGACACCGGCGGCATCCTGCAAACAGGCAGTCAGCAACGAAGTGACAAAAATTTCAGGCTGGCCTGCGAACTTGTGCGCAACGGACGCATTGGAAAACTGCAGCACATTTCTGTCTCGGTGCCACGCGGGCGACGAGAAGGCCCGTTCGCTAAATCATCCCCTCCCCTTGGTTTCGACTGTATTCGCACACGGAAGGCTCCCATTTGTGAGGATCTATTCGCCTGACGTCAACAAACAGAAACCCGGTTCGATGCCGCCACAAAATACTGCTCGCAAGGTGAAGCCACTACTATCAGTGGCAAAGAACAAGACGCCAGGCAGCCTCAGCGTCAAAGGCGAAACGAACAAGTCGGTCGAAAAGACGATCAGTCGAATCGAAGAATGGCGAGTTGAGTCTTACGCCAGTCAGCATTATGGTCCTGCCCGCTATGCGACGAATCGTCAGGATTCAGGAAATAAACAATCTGCGTGTGTCTGAGCGTCCTCAAACAGCGTCCCAAAGCGTCAAGTCGCTGCCATCGGGATCGCAAACAGGGATTAGTCATTGCTGCGGCGTATCGAACGCCCTGGGCGTGCCTTCGTTCGCTCACCTTTCTGAAGCACAATCTGCCCATTGACGACCACATACTCAATACCTTCGCAGTACTGGAATGGATCGGTATAGGTAGAATTGTCGATGACACGGTCAGCAGAAAAGATGGTGATATCGGCGAATTTGCCGGTCAGCAGCAGTCCTCGATCGGCCAGTCCGGCTTTGGCGGCGTTGAGAGACGTCATTTTGCGGACGGCATCCTCCAGTCGTAGTAATCCAGCCTCGCGACAATACACTCCCAGGACTCGGGGGAACGTCCCAAAGTTACGCGGATGTGGGTTACCTCGGCGCAGCACTCCGTCAACGGCCAATGCCGATCCGTCACTCCCGATCGAACACCAAGGCAGAGACATCGCCAGCGTCATATCTTCTTCTGTGTGATGAGCGTACACCGTGCTGACAGATCCATTCTGTTCAATCAGGATGTCAAACAACTCATCCAGCGAATCCTTTGGTAGGTTGTCTCCCGCACGCAACGCAAGGACTCGATCCATTGTCAGGCCCTTGTACGAATTATTGGCACTGATCAGCATTCGGCTCCAGTCTCCGCCGACGGCTGTGTAATGGTTGTACCAGCCTGGAAGTCCCTCCAGAATATCCTTGCGGATGCGAGTTCGCTGTTCCGGATTCTGCAGTCTTGCGATTAGCTCCTGCGTGCCGCCTTCGTGAGCCCAGGGCGGAATGATGCTGACAAGATCATTGTTCCCGCGTGTGTAGGGATAAACATTGGCCTGAACATTCACGCCTCGTTTGCGGGCGCCTTCAATCAGTCCGATCACTTCCGCCATTCGTCCCCAGTACTGCTGATCCGCAATCTTCAGATGGATGATGTCAACCGGGACGTTCGCTCGCTCACCGATCTCGATGGCTTCACGCACTGCTTCAAAGACACCCAGCCCCTCATTGCGAATATGCGTCGAATAAATGCCGCCATGCTTTGCGACAACTTCACAAAGAGAGACCAGCTCGCTGGTGTTGGCGAGTGAACCTGGCGGCATCATGACCTGACTGGAGAGTCCCAATGCACCGTCCTGCATGGCTTCCTCAACATACGCCCGCATCTGGTCCAGCTGCTCATTTCCTGGACGCTCGAACGAGGTTCCCATCACGGATTGCCAGATATTCCCGATGCCGACGTACGATGCAACGTTGATGGAGACGCCTGCTTCATCAACCAGGTCGAAGTACTCCGACAACCGAGTCCAGCGACAATCGCGGCTGTTGATTACGACACGCGGCGATGTGGTGGTGCCGTAATATGGACCTGAGGAACTTCCCTCGCCCAGCACATCTGTCGTGACACCCTGCCGCACTTTGCTTTCGGCTCGTCCATCCTCCAGAATCACAAGGTCCGAATGTGAATGGATGTCAATAAATCCCGGTGCTACGACAAGTCCTGCAGCGTCAATATCCGCCGTGCCAGCACCTATCGGAATTTTACCGATAGCCACAATGCGATCACCTCGCACGGCCACATCACCGAGAAACCATGGATTTCCAGTGCCATCGACAATTCTTCCGCCGCGAATGACCAGGTCGTAAGATGGCGCAGTCGCCAGAGGATCATCGTTTGAACTATTCCCAGCCCAGCAGTAGGGCAGAAGAACGATTCCAGCAATGACGACCATCATTACCGTGTTGATGCTTCGTTTATGCGGCATTAACAATTCCCCCGGGTTGAGCGTGGATGCAGGTGATTGCAATCGCCTGGAGTGTTGACTGCGGAAGAATGAGTCTATCTATTTTGGCTTGATGTGCCATCTCGCTGTCAGGTTCTGTGCAAAAGTCCTTCCTCCTATGAGAGTCATACTCAACATCATCAGGCTGCCTCGGGTTCAGGTGCGGTCAATCGAGTCCGTCAATTGGATGGGCTGTCAGCAGAATCAAATAGGTTTGGTCGCAGCTCCAGTCAGAGCGAGGCGATCATGAACGCAGTGGGCAGAGACAAGTAGACGACTCGTGTTCCTTCATTGAGCCTCGAAAGAAATTGCTGCCGCACGGCATCAGGGGCTCTGCAAGCAGACTGATGCGCACCAGGAGTTCTGGTGCCAGAGAAGGCCAGCTCCCCCATGCTGCACGGAAAGCTCGTGTTCCCCGGCAGCGAAGCGGTACTCCTTGTCACCGTCTTCGATTTTTATCTCACTCATCTGCGAACGAGACCCGGATACTGGGATCCTTAATTTTAAAGCGAATCGTCCCGTCTCTGTAGATGGAACAGAAAATCGTCAGCCCAGCGTTGCGCTCCGCTTCCCGCACCCTGCGGTGCAATCATCGCGTTTACACATCCTTCAGCCAACCTGCTGCATCGACGGGGAAATCATACGGCTGACCATCCAAACGCAGGTGCTTCGATTTTTGCACGGCTTCAAAATACGCCTCAGACACCCGCGTGTGCGTGAGATGCAGCGTATCAGAAATCTGAATCACGCGAGCATTTTCTGGTTCGATCATACCGATTGTCTGCAGAGCACAATCGATGGCGGCAGCATCAGTCGGAAGCGTGATGGGAATCATTGCAGCTTCCGGATGCAGGCCAGTGACGCAGTTGATGCGAGTGGATTCCGCGTCAATCTGATCGACGCAGTGTTGAGTCGTGAATTCAGACATCCCAATGCCAGTAGCATTGCCATTCGTTTCCTTTGTCAGGGAACGCACAAGGATGCGTCGGACGCGAGCGGTATCCTGCGATGTGGCTGCATGATCGTTGTACTTGCGACCGATCACGTTGGCATCCATGCCGACGCCGCTGATGTTCTTGCCAATGCGATCGACGATCAACAGATCGACATCATCAAACGGCAAACGCGGTAGCCAGCGATTGGCCAGGACCAGAAGCTCCGGCTCACGACGGCCAAAGTCATCAGGACGCACGGCTTCAATCAGCGCCGTTTCATCTTCTGCATTCTCCAGAATGGCCATGCCGCCACAGACGCGACAGACCTTTAGAACCTGCTCGGCGACCGCAGCGATGATTTCGGGAAAGCTCATCATCAGAATTCCACGATGATAGATCTTCGCGCCTTCGTGCTTGCCTAAGCCGATCAGCATCATCTTGTGCAGACCGGATTCCACTGGTCCAACGAAACGCGTATGAGGCTTCACGCGTCCAACGACAAAGACGTGATCTGCCTGCGATGCGTATTTATCAAAATGCACGGGCAGACCATTTGAAGTCTGAGCCACGATGACTGTTTCCATCGTCGCTCGAATAGGCACACCCACGGATTGTTCAGTAATGCCAAGCGTTGTCAGCATCCGAAGCTGACCTTCGGCCGTTCCTCCCGCGTGGCTGCCCATCGCCGGTACAATAAACGGCGCGGCACCGATGGAAGTAAAGTGCGCGGCGATGTCACGCAGGATCAGTGCGATATTGGCGATGCCTCGGCTGCCTGCGGGAATGGCCACGCTTTGTCCCGGTCGAATTATTTTGTGCAATTCCAGCGACTGCATCTGCTGCTGAACGGTCGCTGCGATATCAGCCACTCGGGGAGTGTTGAATGTCTGAATTACATCACACATTCTGGGGAATTGAGCCACAGGGAGAGCCTTTCAAGGAAATAGAAACCGCTGATCGTCACCCAATATGCAGTTTCCGGAGTGCCGGATTCTGGTTTTCTCCGCGAGAGAAGTAAAGCCGCGTCGCGCAATCTCCATGAATTGATTCCTGCGCGAACGGCCGTGTTCGGTCGCCCTGCTACAATTCCGCGTTGAAGTACAGGCTACAGCCTGTCACGTTTCGAATTGGAGAGTGTTTGTGAGTGATGTCTGGAACAAATCCGCTCGTACAGCGACCGACGAAGGTGTCGTAAACGTGCGGATGCCTTACGAGAACGGCCGAATCTTTGCCTTTGCCGTACTGCAGGAATTTGATCGATCTGAACGATTCATTCAGGACATCATGGCCGATCTGGACAGTCGGCATTCTCTGAGCAGCGCGGATCGGTCGCTGGCGCTGGATGTCGCGGCGGGCGTTGTCCGGCGCGGGCGAACGCTGGACGTTGTCATTCAATCACGCATCACGCGGCCACGTCACAAAGTCGAACCGGATCTGTGGCGAGTCCTGCGGATCGGCACGTATCAGTTGCTGTTTTCAAGAACTCCGGATCACGCTGCGGTGGATTCCACCGTTGGGCTTTGCCGCTTGATCGATCGTCCGCGCTGGACGGGTTTCGTCAACGGCGTGTTGCGTGGAATCGGACGCCTGTTGAGCGACGAACCGGCGACAGAGCCATCACCGTTCACACTTCCGACTTCAGCCGGACAGTGGCGAAGTCTTCACGAAGCGATTCTGCCCGACCCACGATTTGAACGAACGGATTATTTCGCAGACGCGTTTTCTCTGCCTCAGGCTCTGGCGGAACGCTGGACGTCGCGACTGACGGAGACGGAATTGGTCGCGGCCTGTTTTCACTCAATCGATCCGCCGGAAATAACGCTGCGGATCAATTCCATGCGGGCGAATCGCGACGCAGTGTTGCAATCATTGCTCGACGCCGGCTGCAAGGCTTCAGCCGGACGAATCGACGGCAGCATACATTTAGAACAATCACCGCGACTTGAAACATTACCCGGATATGCAGAAGGTTTATGGAGCGTTCAGGACGAAGCCGCGATGTCCGCGTCGCTGCTGCTTGCGCCGCAGGCTGGTGAGACCATTCTTGATCTTTGCGCCGCACCGGGTGGAAAGACCACGCATCTTGCGGAACTCAGCAACGACAAAGCTACCATCGTGGCCTGCGACGTTGCCAACGGTCGCCTGCAGCGCATTCGTGACAACGCCTCGCGACTGCAACTCACTTCGATTCAGCCGATGGTGATTCCGAAGGACGGCCGGGATTTGCCCGCCGGACCATTCGACGCTGTGCTCGTCGATGTGCCGTGTTCGAACACCGGCGTACTCAATCGTCGTCCCGAGGCACGTTGGCGATTTGACATGAACGGCCTGAATGAACTCGTCGTGCTGCAAACCAGATTGCTGCTTCAGGCGTGTGAACTGGTGCGGCCCGGGGGCCGCGTGGTTTATTCGACATGCAGCATGGAACCTGAAGAAAACCGAGGCGTGGTTGACGCCGTGTTGCAGGCACGCAAAGATTTCCATCTGGAGCGGGAAAATCAGCATCGACCGGGGCTTCCAGCGGACGGCGCTTATCAGGCGTTGCTGATTCGTTCGTAGAAGCCGCTGTGAATCTGGGCGGTTGAGCCAATTTCCAGCATAGAATTTCAAAAATCGTCTTCCAGCGTTCGGCCGAATCTGCTACTTGTTCCGCCGAAGCGCCTATTGATCTCTCCGCGGGAGGCGGAGTTGACGACGGATTTTCCTGGCGCGGGAAGGGATTCCCATGCAAAGTTCTATGTGGAAATTACTGACAGCGGCTGGCATTATTGGCATCGGAACCCTCGTGGTTCTGGAGGTCCAGAATCGACTGCCGTCGCAATCGCAAATCAATCGCCATGCGCAGGCTGCGGCCTCCGGATCGCCGACGGAATCCGATGTGATTCCGGATGCAACGACCGATCTGGATCGCATGCTGGCTGGCGGTTCCGGGATCGACGATGCCCAATTCGCGCTCAACGAGCCCAATGTGCCAAACGATCCGGGCCCTTTGGCACCTCCTGCAGAGGAGATTGAAATAGTCGCCGAAGCAGCAATTGTCGATCGAACCGTGCTGAAAGACAGCCTGACCGATGATGTCAATCTCTTCGATCGTGCAGTTGATGCTGACCAAAGTCAGAGATCAGAAAACGTTTTCTCCACAGCGGAATCTTTCGAGCCGGTCGCCGAACCAATTAAAACAGTAAGCTACTCTCCCGAACCAGCGACCGACAGAGCATCACCTTCTAACGCCGCTCCAACTGTCGTTCGACCAGGCACACCAACGGGCAAATCGACAACTCAGTTTTTCAATGGCAATGCAACGCCAGCGACAGCATCTCCGACGGCAACTGGCCGATCCGCTGCGACGGAACAAACGGCATTGAACGGACAGCCCGCTGCTGCAAGCGTGACTGCGGTCACTGCTGCGCCCGTTGCCACCCCACATCTGGAGCGATTGCCAGTCGATCCACAAGCTCTCAAATCTAATGCCGCTAAATCGAACAGTATCCAGCCGATAGCCGCGCAGGCACATGGCGACGGGCGAGCAGCAACGGCAGTCAGAACCGCAGCACTCTCGTCAAACACGACGAATCAGGCTGACGAACCCGTAGAACCCTTCACGCCGGACGAGCTTCCGGAATTTGGCGGCCTTGATAGCGATACTCCAGGCACAGGCAAACCATCGACTCCACGCAACGTTCCTGCGGAAGACACTCCGCTGATGGCCTTGCCCGGGTTTGATAACGATGAAACCAAAGAATTCGAATTTACTCCTGATCCGCAGACTCCAGCCAGACCAAAGCCTGGAACAAGACTCGCACCGACCATTGATGACGAGAAAATCGATTTCTTCGACGCCGATCAACCTGTGCCGACTCCTCCCGCAGGAAATGCCGGCGGACAACCAGGTTCTCGCCCCAACGAACAGCCTGCTCTGGATGAATTCCCCGAAACAAATTTCCCCCCAACGTCACCGCGACCAACACCCAGGGAAGTTCCGGAAGACGAATTTCCTGAACCGACTTTCCCGGACCGAAAATCCGTACCTTCGATGGATGAAGACGCTCCGTTTGGCTCGAACTCAGATCGCAATAATGGACTGGCAGACCCCTACGATCTTCCAGCCGTCAATGATCGCCCTGCACGCTCGACTCCTGGTCGCAGCCGCACGGGTTCGGACAATTCGAGCGAACGCACTGTCTCTGAAGTCATGCGACCTCAGCTAAGCATCCAGAAACGCGCGCCCGACACAGCGACAGTTGGTGTGGCTCATGAATATACAATCGTCGTGACCAATGACGGCGATTCTGCCGCGTACGATGTGATCATTGATGACGAATTGGGCAACGGCGCTCGGCTGGAAAACTCGAAGCCAACTGCGGACTTTGATCGCGTCAGCGGAAAGCTGAGCTGGACCATTCGTGAACTTGCTCCTCGCCAAAAACAGGAGATCGTTGTTCGAATCACACCGACGGGCGAAGGCACGCTCGACGGCATGGCCACTGTTCGTTTCAAAGCGCAAGTGAAATCAGCCACAGTCATCACCGCACCAAAGTTGACGCTGGAAATGACTGGGCCAGCGGCTGTCAAAGTTGGAGATGAAGTCGAATTGCGTTATGTCATCCGCAACAATGGATCGGGTGATGCCAGCAATGTTGTTCTGAGAAGCGTGTTGCCGCCTGGACTGAAGCATTCTGAAGGTGGCGACCTCGAATATGAAATTGAGAACCTGCCTTCCGGAGGCAAGGAAGTGATTGATCTGACAGTGATCGCCGCAGAACCCGGCAGCTATCACACGGTATCTGAAGTGACGGCATCTGGAGTGTCTGCCGACAAAGCTTCGACTGACATCAACATCATCGGCTCACAGTTGACCATTCAACGCCTTGGGCCTGATCGTCGATTTGTCGGTCGCAGCGGAACGTTTCAAAATATCGTTTCCAATGAAACAGCGTTCGAAGCAACCAATGCTGTTGTCGTCGAACAAGTTCCGGAAGGCATGCGTTTCGTTTCTGCAGACAATGGTGGAACCTACAATCCGCAGAACGGCCGTGTGCGTTGGGATATTGATCGCTTAGCACCTGAAAAGCAGATCACGCTTGAGATCGAACTGGAAGCGATCTCTGCAGGGCCGCGGGAGGCTCTCGTAGAAGTCACGGAAAGCGCGGGGTTCCGTTCGCAGGCCAAAGCGGTCGTCACGATTGAAGATTTCGAAAACATGACGGCAAGTATCAGCCGGCAGGATCAACCAGTGGCGATTGGTGAGTCATTTGGTTTTACGATTACGATTGAAAACCGAGGTACCGCAGTTGCGAAGAACGTAGACATGGTGATTGAGGTTCCAGCGGAAATCTCTGTCAAAGCAGCAGGCACTCGAACAGTACCCGCTCGACGACAAGGCAACACAGTTCGCTATGCCACAGTGGAAGCCATTCAACCCGGCGACAAAATGACCTTTGAACTTAAACTTCAGGGCGAAAGGCAAGCCCGCAATGCCAGAGTTCTGGCATCACTGTCATACGATCAAATGCCGAAACCATTGATCGTTTCCGAGGCCGTGACGATTTTCGATGACAGCCCGTAGTTCCGCAGCTCCGCCAGCAAAAATGAGCCTGAGTCGCTAGCCGATTTCTAACTTTCGAATCGGCTAGCGCCTCAGGCTCAACGGGTAATTTTCGTTCTGCTGATCGCCATCAAGGCTGTCTGGTGCGAGCCGACGAAGCGTCTCGTCTATGGCACCGCAATGACCTGCCAGTGCTTTCCTTTCCAGACCGGGCGAGCTTCAAACGGACCCAGAATACGCGTCACGATGAAATCGCAGCCGGTCTCTGAACGAAGTTTTTGTAAATCCTCACTGTCATATACGCCATCCATGGAACTATTCAAAGTCCAGTGATGCAGCCACCAGAGTCGTCGATTCCATTCAAGAATCCCGGCTGCATCCTGAGGGCAGTCTTTGTAACAGACATACTCGGCACGCTCAGCCATCCACTTGAACGAGCAGGATTCCCGTGGCGTCAGGATGAGTACATCCCTGGCGGTTTTCGCTCGAATCCATTGGCATGCCTGTTGCCAATCTGCATATTGATCAGCCGTGTAGCCCGGCGGCGTTGCAGATCGATACAACGTTGCCGGCACAAACGGAAGCGCGCAAAAAATCGCCATCGCGAAGTTTTTCCGGGGCAGCCTGTGGTTCGCTGAAATGGAGAATCTGCATTGAAGAAGCCGTGCTGTCACCAGTCCAGCGACGATCGGAAGCAACGCATCGAAGGTTCGAAACGGATAAAACTTCAACAGCGCTGCACGCCACTGCCAATCGTTCATATCCTTCGCCGCAGTGAAGTGCCACCCGATCAGAACGCCTGCAAACGCGATGACCACCGATGCCAGAAAGAACTTCAGCAAAAGAGCAATGGCCGCGTTTGATGCCGAGATCGTCGTTTCATTGTTTGTCGTCGGCAATTCCAATTCGCCGTTCGAAAGTTCACTGTTCCACCGACTGCGCAATACTGAAGCCACGATCACAGTCGTTGTCAGCAATGCAGCGGCGTACATCCACTGCGAGGGCATTAATTCCGTCGGATCCAGATGGTGTTTCAGTCGCCAGAACACCTGAATAAACAATGCCAGTTCACGATCTTTTTGATTCAGCGAATTATCCAGCACTAATCGCAAGGCCGGCACCAGGCCTGGCAGAGCAACGATGATTGTCGCAATCGAAAACGTCACGATCCCGACGATGGACTTCACAACATTCTGCGATCGACTCGTCAGGTACGCCGTGACAAAATTCATCAGCCACGCCATGCAGATGCAGACCGCAATCCAGCCTCCGACAACTGGGTGCAACATCGCACCAGCTCCGCAGCAGACTCCTGCAATTGCCATCCAGCCGGGACACGTTTTCTGCGTGCCAAAAATCCAGAATCCAGCCGCGCAGAGTCCAAGTCCCCAGGCAGCAACTTTTGATTCGAATCCGCCAAGCAGCCATTCGCCCGAAAAACTACCGAGCTGACTCAGGAACGCAAACGCGCCGGCCGCCATGATTCTGGATGCTGCCGATAAACCAATCGCACGGCCGAGCACAGTCCAGCCAACAGCCAGCAGCAATGCCGAAGTGGCACGCCCGAACAACGCCACGGTGTCGAACGAGAAGTATTGCGTCAGAGGCCCAACAAGCCAGAAGAAGCAGTAGTGCGCGTTGGTGGACGTCAGGAAAAAGTCGCGATTACACCATGCGGGGTCAGAAAAAGCTCGAGCCTTGCACAAATAATGCGGCTCATTCACCCCGGGGATCGGACTGCTCAGTAATGAAACGGCTAAGAACAATCCAGCAACCACAACCATCGACAACAGGCAGAAGCCGATCGGCTCCTGCCGTTGTCCGTTGGATTCAGTTACCGCTGCAGGAGCAATGGTCACTTCGTCTTCTTTGCTGCCTTCTTAGAGGCTTTTTTCGGAGCAGCTTTTGGCGCTGCCTTTTTTGAAGCCACTGCTGCTTCTTTCTTTGCAGGAGACTTTGTGGCTTTTTTCGTGCCAGCCGCCGCCTTTTTATCCCCGAACGCCCGATCCCAGTTCTTCCAGAATTCGGGTGTCGTTCCGGTTCGAACAATCGGTCCACTCATTGATTCAGCCTTGTAATCCAACAGAACATCAAACAATTTTCAGACGAAATAACACGCGCACCATACGCTTGCCGTCGTCCACATGCACAAGTTTGACCCTGATAACGCTTCACGTCAAGGAACGGCACGACAGACAGCAATCGTGAGACTGCCCGTGGGTCGTCGTGTGAGCCGCAGGCGCTAGCCTCGGGCTTCGACACGAACGGTGTTGGTAGTTCGAAAAGCCCGACGCTAGCGCGTGCGGCTCAAATCCCGTGAAAGTACGTCAGGCTTTCCGGCCTGACGTAAAAATAGAAAGTCAGCCTAGAAAGGCTGACGTACTTTTTTTGGAAAACCGTGTTGACACATTCTTGCTAAATTGTATTATTGTATTAATACAAGGTTTGTCAGGGAAGTTTCGCACATGCAAATCAATATCACGACTCATGACAAAGTGCCGATCTACCTGCAGGTCGTCAATCAGATCAAGTATCTGGTTGCGGCCGGTCGGCTGGCGGCGGGTGAAGAGTTGCCACCGATTCGAGTACTGGCGGAAAAATTGGTCGTCAATCCCAACACGATCGCACGCGCGTATCGCGAACTGGAACTGGCAGGAATTGTCGAGAAGCGACGAACGGCCGGGACGTTTGTCTCCGATCAGGGTTCGCCTTTGGCTCGTCGCGAACGAATGAAAATCCTGTCGGAGAGGATCGACCAACTCCTGGCTGAAGCTCTGCAGATGGATGTCAGTCTGGATGATGTGATCAAGCTCGTGAATCAGCGAAATACCGTTCTGTCTACCTCTCGATCAAAGGAATCTACCGATGTCTGATCCATTCCCTTCGGCGACACCTCCCCTTGTCGAGGTGCTGCGTTTGACGAGACAGTTTGATAGCAAAGTTGCCCTGAACGATCTGTCACTGGTCGTTCCTCGCGGTGGCGTTTTTGGACTGATCGGCGGCAACGGGGC
>Ga0105046_10011872_pt1 | contig 13516 bp, 11 predicted proteins | sample MAT03_FD_78385 | JGI IMG/M metagenome (GOLD analysis project Ga0105046, IMG submission 78385) | Freshwater microbial communities from Lake Fryxell liftoff mats and glacier meltwater in Antarctica - MAT-03 (megahit assembly) | ecosystem: Environmental > Aquatic > Freshwater > Ice > Liftoff... | reverse complement strand
GTAAATCTGCTGCATCGTGTCGAGGTACATGCGGTCACGCGTCACCTGAGGGGCCTTCTGGTACTCGGCCAACACCGACTTGAAGCGTTGTGCATCGCCCTGCGCTTGCGCAACGATTCGGGCCTTGTAGGCATCGGCCTCTTCCTTGAGCCGGGAAGCAGAACCCACGGCGCGCGGAATCACGTCGTTGGCATAGGCCTGGGCTTCATTCTTGGCCCGTTCGCGCTCCTGACCGGCCTTGAGCACATCGTCGAACGCGGCCTGGACCTGCTCGGGCGGACGCACCCCACCTTGCTGCAAGTTGACGTTGACCACTTCGATACCCATCTTGTAGCGATCCAGGATGGATTGCATGAAATCGCGCACGCGCGGCGCGATCTGATCGCGCTCCTCGGACAGGGCCGAATCCATACGCATCTTTCCGACCACTTCGCGCACTGCGGTCTCCGCGGCCTGACCAACCGCATCGCTCGGGTTCTTGCTCTCGAACAGGAACGCGCGCGCATCGCTCAGGCGGTATTGAACCGCGAACTTGATCTCGACGATGTTCTCGTCTTCGGTCAGCATGGCGGAGTCGCGCAAGCCGGTGGCCTTGATGACGAGGTCACGACCGACGTCGACCGAACGGATCTGGGTCACGAAGACCAGTTCATGGCGCTGGATCGGATATGGCAGCCGCCAGTTGAAACCGGCGCCAACCGACGTCTTGTACTTGCCGAACTGCGTCACCACCGCCTGCTGGCCCTCTTGCACGATGAAAAAGCCGGTGCCCAACCAGACCAGCACGACCACGGCGGCGACCAGTCCGGCGCCGATGCCGGCACTCTTCATGTCGGGCTGGTAGCCGCCACCGCCGGGACCCGCTCCTTTGCCGCCACGGCCACCGCGCCCGCCACCGAAAATACCGCCCAACTTGCGATTGAAATCACGCCACAGTTCATCCAGATCCGGAGGTCCCTGGCTGGGGCCTTGCCCGCGCGCACGCCCATCGCCATTGCCGTTGCCACGGGGTGGCGGCGGCGTCGACTGTGGCCGTTCGTCATCCGCCGGTGTCTTGGGCTCGCCGCCTTCGGCGGGCTTATCGTCGCCACGGCCCCAGCGGGAGTCGTTCAGATTGAACATGCCCCGCACGCGGCCGCCAAATCGTGTCAAGCGTGACACGGGTAGATACGGATTCATCTCAGCTTCTCTTTTTCATCATCGTTCGATTGTGCCCAATTGCACAACAGCCTCCACATCGCCACAGGAATTGTCGGGGTCCGGCAGATCGGTGTCACGCCTGGCAAGGCCAGCGAGAAAGGTGCGCAGGTCGGCGATTCCGTCTCCGGTTCGCGCACTGACAAAGATCCGGTCGGTCTGCACCCCGTTGATGTCCATCTTGTCCTGGCGCAGCAACGGCCTGCGGTCATCTGGCATGGCATCGAGTTTGTTGAACACCAAAATCTGGTGGATGTCGGCAGCTCCAATGTCGGCCAATACCCGGCCGACCTCCTGCATCTGCTCCAGATGGCCGGGGTTGGCGGCATCCACCACATGCAACAACACATCGGCGTCGACCGCCTCTTGCAACGTGGCCTCGAATGCGTCGATCAGTCCGTGCGGCAGATTGCGGATAAAGCCGACCGTATCGGAAAGCGACACCGGCCGCGCAGCCTCACCCAGGTAGAGCTGCCGGGTTGTCGTGTCGAGCGTCGCAAACAGCTTGTCAGCGGCATAGGCGCGCGCATTGACAAGGCTGTTGAACAGGCTCGTCTTGCCGGCATTGGTGTAGCCGACCAGTGAAATATTGAAGGTGTCGCGCCGTTGGCGCTGGCGGCGCTGGGTCTGGCGTTGGCGTTTGACCTTCGCCAGCCGCTCCCGGGTCCGTTTGATGTTCTCTCCAATCATGCGCCGGTCGAGTTCGATCTGCGTCTCGCCCGGGCCACCCCTGTTGCCGATACCCCCGCGCTGGCGCTCCAGGTGCGACCAACGCCGCACCAGGCGGGTGCTGAGGTATTGCAAGCGTGCCAGTTCAACCTGCAACTTGCCTTCGTGACTGCGCGCGCGCTGCGCGAAGATTTCGAGAATCAGCAAGGTTCGGTCATTGACCGGCAGTTCGAGGTGGCGTTCCAGATTGCGTTGCTGCGCCGGGCTCAGGCTTTGATCGAACAGGATCTCGCTGGCACCGAGTTGCTGCGCGAGCAGCTTGATCTCATCGGCCTTGCCACTGCCAACGAACAACGCTGCGTCAGGCGCCCGGCGCTTGCAGGTGACGCGCGCAACCGGTTGCAGGCCAGCCGTCTCGGCCAGCAAGCCGAGTTCCTCGAGCTCTGCATCGAAATGCGGCAGTCCGAGGTCTACGCCAACCAGAATGGTCGCAGCGGTCGAAGGTGCGGTGGTGGTGATTGACAAACTCAGGAGCGCCGGACAATAGGGTCAGCGAACGACCGTAGGCCATGGCGGCACACAGACACTCTCAGCCGACTGCCGGCGTATCGCCGCCCTCGGGCACAGAGAAATTGACCGCGCGCCCAGGAACGATGGTCGAGATCGCATGTTTGTAGACCATCTGCGTGACGGTATTGCGCAGCAGCACAACGTATTGGTCGAACGACTCGATCTGGCCTTGAAGCTTGATTCCATTGACCAGATAGATGGAAACAGGAATGTGTTCCCGACGCAGCGCATTGAGAAATGGATCCTGCAGCAATTGACCTTTGTTAGTCACGATATTCTCCGTGTTCAAGACGTGAAATGAAGTGGGGACGATACCACAGCGCAGATTGCCGAAGTCGCAACAGGCATGATTCCCCCGATTTGTCAACTGCTTTGGCCAGCCACCAACCGCGGCAATCGCGCCCTCTCACGCTCATGAGGAAGCGCCGGGCCGCTCCCAAGTTTCCTCGCACCCCCTCTGGGGGCCTCGCGAAGCCAGGGCTGGGGGCGCTCTCAGCCCTTTTCCTTGTCCGCGTACGGATTGTGTGATGTCTTCATTTCGATGCGTAGCGGTGTTCCCACGAGATTGAATTCCTTGCGGAAACGTCCTTCCAGGAAGCGCTTGTACGCGGCCGTGACATGCTCCAGCGAATTTCCGTGTACCACGATCACCGGAGGATTCATTCCACCCTGATGCGCATATCGCAGCTTGGGCCGGAACATTCCGGAGCGCTTGGGGCTCTGGAACTGGACCGCCTCCAGCAATAGGCGCGTCAGTATGGGGGTAGACATCTTGCAGTTGGCCGCTTTGTGGGCTTGCGCTATCGAGGTCCACAATGGGCCCAGGCCCTGGCGCTTGCGCGCCGATATGAGGTGCAGGGACGCAAACTTCAGGAATGGCAGGCGGGTCTCGACCGAACGTTTGACCAGTTCGCGCTGGTATTCGTCCACCGCATCCCACTTGTTGATCGCAACCACGACGGCACGTCCGCTCTCGAGAATGTAGCCGGCGATATGCGCGTCCTGATCGGTCACGCCCTGGGTCGCGTCGATCAGCAGCAGCACGACATTGGCCGACTCGATGGCTTGCAAGGTTTTGACCACCGAAAATTTCTCGATTGCCTCAAACACCTTGCCGCGCCGGCGCAGCCCGGCGGTGTCGATCAACTCGAAACGTTGTCCATGGCGCTCGAACGGAACCGTGATTGCGTCGCGGGTCGTACCGGGCTGGTCGAAAGCGACGAGTCGCTCCTCGCCTAGCCAGGTGTTGATGAGGGTGGATTTGCCGACGTTCGGACGCCCGGCAACCGCCAGCTTGATCGCACCGCTTTCGGGCTCGTCGATAACCTCAGCCTGTGCCGCCAGCACGTACGGTGCCAGCGCCACATCGAGCAGTGGTCGCATGCCCTGGCCGTGGGCGGCCGATACCGCATGAACCTCACCCAGGCCAAGCTCGAAAAAATCGGCAAGCCGGCTTCCATCCTTCATGCCTTCGGCCTTGTTGGCAACCAGCAGGCAACTCTTGCCCAGGCGCCGCAGGAACTTGGCGATGTCGTAGTCCTGGGCCGAGATACCCTCGCGCGCGTCGACCAGGAACAACACCACGTCGGCCTCGGCAACGGCCTGACGGGTCTGTTTGCCCATTTCCTTGACCACGCCGTCGGCAGCATCGGGCTCGAATCCACCGGTGTCCACGACGATGTATTCGATCTTGCCATGATGGCCATTGCCGTAATGACGGTCACGCGTCAGCCCGGCGAAGTCCGCAACAATCGCGTCTCGGGTCTTGGTGAGGCGGTTGAACAGCGTCGACTTGCCAACGTTCGGTCTTCCGACCAAGGCCAATACGGGTTTCATTCAGTCGATCCTGTTGTGGTGGTCGGGCTCAAGCGATTGCCTCATGAGGAAACGCCGGGCCGCTCCCAAGTTTCCTCACACCCCCTCGGGGGGCCTGGCGCAGCCAGGGCTGGGGGCGCTTTCACGCTCTCAATCCGGCCTGAAACCGAACACGCCGCCATTTTGCGTAACAACCACCAGCGTGTTGCCGACGACCACCGGAGCTGCCACGATCGGCGAACCGTCGGTCGGCAAGCGGGTCAGAAGGCTGCCATCTTGCCGCGACAGAAAATGCACCAGACCGGTTGCATCGCCCACCGCGACCGACCGGCCGATGACCAAGGGTGCAGTCAAGCCGCGAAATCTGAGACGTTCGGAGGTCCAGGCGCGCTCGCCATCGGCCCGGCGCCACGCGATGACCTTGCCGTCGCTCTCGGTACCAAAGACAAAGTCCGCGTCTCCGTGCACACCCTCGGCGCCGCTGGCAGGCTTGCTCCACAACAGGTTCCCACGGGCGGTGTTGACACAACCGATCGCGGTCTGAAATGCGCGCGCGCAGACCACGTCGCCGTCGCGGCTGACCCGGCCAACCAGGTCTACCAGCCGCTCAACGTCGTTCGTGCCACGGGCCGTCGCGATCGGAGCCTCCCACCGCAGGACGCCGGTCAGCGGGTCAAGGCCCACCAGACGCCCGGAAATTCCCACGACCAATGTGTCTCCGACGGCCAGCATGACGCTGCCCTGGCGCAGTGCCAGCGGAAACTCGCCTTGGCGCACATACGTCCACAGGCGGCGTCCGGATCGGGCGTCATAGGCGCTCACAACCTTGTCGGCAGTCATGACGAACACCCGTTCGCCCGCCACCAGCGGCGCCGTGAAACCCAATGCTCCGAGTTTTTCGCGCCAGATTTCGCGGCCGCGCTCCAGAGTCACCAGTTCATTCGAACGTGTCACCACCGCCGCATAACGACCGTCACTACCTACACCGCCGCCGATCGGCGCACCAACGCTGGCCCGCCACACATCGGCGCCGCTAGCACCGTCGATGGCAGCCATGCTGCCGTCCGAGCCGGCCACCGTCACCGTATTGGCGCTGACACTGGTATCGAGCGGGAAATTGACCGCGCCAATCTTGGTGGACCAGGCGAGCCGAACACCAATGAGCGCCGCGTTGGGTGCCAGTTCTGCGGGTTTGGGCTTGTCCGGACCGCCCGCGCAGGCAGCCAACAGCGCCAGCACACACGCGCCAAGCAATACACGATGCCATCGCGGGCCCAACATGCGTGAATTCATCATTTCTTGCCTTCTGCTCCCGTGCCTTGAGCGCCAGCCGCGACGCCGTCCGTCACCGGTCTTGGGTCTGCGCCCAGCGCCGTCAACTTGATCGCGACCAGACCGCGATATTCGCTGCGCTCGTCCAGTCCCTTGTAGGCCTTTTCGTATTCGGCGCGCGCATCGACTGGCTTGTCCTGCAGCATCAACACATCACCCTTGCGGTCAGCGACCAGTGGCTGAAATTCCGCCGGGAAGCTGCCAGCGAGCATTTCCAGCGCTTTCGTGTAATCCTTGGCCTGTGCCAGGATCGCCGCCAGCCTGAGCCGGGCAATCGCCTGGTAGCCCGCATCGGCGGCTTTTTCGGCCACCCAGGCCAAGGCAGCCTTGGCTTGTTCCTGCTTGCCACCTTCCTCGTAGAGCTTGGCCACCAGCAGAGCGCTTTGTTGCGCAAACGTCGTGCCGCCGAACCGATCCTGCATTTCCTTGAATGCGCGCTCGACCTTGCTCAGATCACCCTCGGATGACAGCCGCTGCACTTCGTCGAACATTGCTGCAGCCTGCGCGGCCTGGCTGCGCTGCCAGTATTGGTAGCCATTCCAACTGGCATAGGCCCCCAGGATGGCTATCAGGATCCATGTGATCGGATTGCCATACTGTTTCCAGAAATGCTTGATCTGGTCGAGTTGTTCTTGTTCTTCGAGGTCGAGTTGGTTGGCCATGACAGGTCTTCAATTAGGTGGGCGATTGTAGGGTTGCGGCCCAATCGCGCACATCGGCCAGCGGTCGCAGCACCTGTGAACCAGCGCCGTCCCGCAGCGACTTGACGTTGACCTGCCCCTGAGCCAGTTCCTGCGCACCAAAAACAAGTGCGAACCGGGCGCCACTGCTGTCGGCGCGCTTGAATTGCGCCTTCATGCTGCTCGTCCCGGCCTGTGGGCCGGCATGCATCTGTACCCGCACACCAGCCCCACGCAAGGCCAGCAGGACCTGAAACGCAGCCGGCAGACTCTCGGAGTCCGGAATCACGGCATAGGCATCGGGCACCGGCGCGCTGGCGGCCAGTCCCCGCACACGAACCAGCTCGAGCACGCGTTCAATGCCCATGCCCCATCCAACCGCCGGTGTCGGCTTGCCGCCCAGAACCTCGAACAGTCCGTCGTAACGTCCACCACCACACAAGGTGCCCTGAGCGCCGAGTTCGTCGGTGACAAACTCGAACACGGTGTGGCTGTAATAGTCCAGCCCGCGCACGGCACGTGGATTGATCCGCCACGGCACGCCGCTGGCCGTGAGCAGTCGCTGCACCGTCTCGAAGTGGGCGAGTGACGACTCGCCAAGAAACCCGAGCAGTTCAGGCGCCTGCAGGACCAGATCGCGCATGGCCGGATTCTTGGTATCGAGGATACGCAGTGGATTGCTGTGCAAACGGCGCCGCGCGTCTGCGTCGAGCAATCCATCATGGCGCTCGAAATACGCGATCAGGGCGGCCCGGTGTTGTTGGCGTTCATCGGACAGACCCAGGCTGTTGAGCTCGACGGGAATTGCGGGCAGTCCGAGCCGCTGCAGGAGTTGCGCCGCCAACACGATGAGTTCCGCGTCGACCTCGGCGCCGGCAAAACCCAGGGCTTCGGCGCCGACCTGATAAAACTGGCGGTAACGGCCGCGCTGTGGCCGCTCGTGGCGGAACATCGGCCCAACGTAATACAGCCGCTTGCCGCCGTCATAGGTCAGGTTGTGTTCGATCGCCGCACGCACCACGCCCGGTGTGTTCTCTGGACGCAGCGTCAGTTGTTCACCATTGAGCCGGTCTTCGAACGAATACATTTCCTTCTCGACGATATCGGTCGTCTCGCCCGTGCCTTTGACGAACAATTGCGTATGTTCGACGATGGGGGTTCGGATGCTGCCGTAGGCGTACGTTCCCATGACGTCTCGCACATGCTGCTCAAACCACTCCCACTGCGCCGACTCGGGCGGAAAGATGTCGTTCATGCCCTTCACGGCGGCGAGTTTGCCGCCTTGCGGCTGCTGGTCAGGATTGCTCATCGCTGCCTGATTCAAGGCTGTGCAGCTAGCACCGGCTGTCCGCCATAACGCTTTTCGATGTAGTTTTCCACCACCGCCTGGAAGTCGCGTGCAATCGCATCGCCGCGCAGCGTCATGCGTTTTTCGCCATCGATGAATACCGGCGCGGCAGGCGCCTCGCCGGTTCCTGGCAGGCTGATGCCGATGTCGGCATGTTTGCTCTCTCCCGGGCCGTTGACGATGCAGCCCATCACGGCCACCTTGAGTTGCTCGACGCCGGGATAACGTTCGCGCCACAGCGGCATCTGGGCACGCAGGAAATCGTCAATCTGCTGCGTCAGTTCCTGAAACGTCGTGCTGGTGGTGCGACCGCAGCCGGGACAAGCCGTCACACTGGGCACGAACGAGCGCACGCCGATTGCCTGGAGGATCTCGCAGGCGACAACCACCTCTTGTGTCCGTGCCTCGCCCGGTGCCGGCGTCAAGGACACGCGGATCGTGTCGCCGATACCCTCCTGCAGCAGGATGGACAGGGCAGCGCTGGACGCCACCACGCCCTTGGCTCCCATGCCGGCCTCGGTCAGGCCGAGATGCAACGCATAGTCGCAGCGTTGCGACAAGGCACGGTAAACCGCCACCAGGTCCTGCACCCCGCTGACCTTGCACGACAGGATGATCTGCGCCGCATCCAGCCCCATTTCCCGGGCCAGATCAGCCGACTCCACTGCGGAGCGGATCAAGGCCTCGTACATGACCGATCGGGCATCCCAGGGCGTGCTGCGCACACTGTTTTCGTCCATCAGGCGTGCCAGCAACTCCTGGTCCAGGCTGCCCCAGTTGACGCCGATGCGTACCGCCTTGTCCCAGCGCATGGCAGCGTCGATCATCTGACCGAACTGGCGGTCGTGTTTGTGACCCTTGCCGACATTGCCCGGGTTGATCCGGTATTTGGACAAAGCACGTGCGCAGTCAGGGTAGTCGGTCAGCAGGCGATGGCCGTTGTAATGGAAGTCGCCAACCAGCGGAACGTCGATCCCCATGCGATCAAGTTGATCCCGCACGTGGGGTACGGCTTGCGCTGCCTCGGGTGTATTGACGGTGATACGAACCAGCTCGGAGCCCGCCAGCGCGAGTTCCTTGACCTGGATCGCTGTACCGATGGCGTCCGCCGTGTCGGTATTGGTCATGGACTGCACGCGCACCGGCGCGTCGCCACCAACGGTCACGACGCGCTGGCCCCAAGTTATACGCGCCTGGCGGGTCGGCCGTCGGATGACAACGGTCGGCGATATGGATTGGTTGTCTTGCATCATTTGATCTGAAATCGGGCCACGTTATCTTTTGCCACGGCAGCCAGATCGAACGGCTTGCCGCGGACCTGGACGTCGATCGCATCGGCTCGTCCCACCACCACCGATAGGGGCGGTGCGCCGTTGACACCGATCGACTCGCCTTGCGCGAGGGTCTTGCGCAAATGCACCACGCCGTCAGCGCCCATCACCTGAACCCACGAACTGCCGCGCGCCGTCAACACCACAATGGCGTCATTGGCCAACACCTTGTTCCCTGCAGCCGCAGCAGTCGCCGCCAGACCCACTGCCGCGACACCAGGCGCTGACGCCGCCGCAACCGGCGCGGGTGCGGCCGGCTCGGGCACCACCTGCATCCGCGCCGGTGCGGCCGGCGTCGCCAGCACAGCCGGCTCAACGGGGCCAGCCGCCGGCGTAAGGGGAACGTTGCTGACGATCTGGCCGCTGACCGAGGCCACGCCCGGCTCCGGCATAGCCAGGTTTAACAGGGGCAACAACCAGACCAGCATCGCTCCCAGCAGCAAAGCCGTCGTGGTGTACACCACCGGCTTTGACAAACGCGACAGGCCCGGAAATCCAGCAATACCCCGCTGGTCGTCTATCCGGGGACTACCTGCCTGGGACCCGACCTGCAGCGGCGGCGCCCGTAGCTGCGGCAACATCCGCAAAATGGGCTCCGGATCGATCTTCAGCGTTCTGCACACCGAAGCTGCCAACGCGCGCGCGAACACGGCGTCCGGCAACTGCGCAAGATCGTCGGCCTCTAGCGCCTCCAGCTTCTTGACCGGCACCTTGAGCGACACGGCCAGCGCGCCAATATGCAGTCCGGCGGCTTCCCGCGCCGCACGCAATGCCGTGCCTGCCGAGCCGGTTGCCAACGGTGGGAGCTGATCCGGACTCATCCGCTGGGCATCATTCATCGAACGCACCCCTGTCAAATAAACCCATCTCGCGAGACTGGGCAAACCGTTTGCGCAGCGGCACCAGCAATTGCTCCATCGCATCGCGGTTGCCCAACTTGCGCTCGACCTTGATTCCCAGCCATAAGGACTCGGAATTGGCCCATTCACTGTTATTCAGGCGCCGGATGTAAAACTGGGCCCGCACCTGCTCGCCGCGCTGGAACAGCAGCAAGGCCAGGTTGTATTCGGTGATCGGATTTCCCGCGTCGAGTTCGAACGACTGCATCAGGCTGGCCTCGGCCTGCGCGTTGCGCTTGGCACGCATCTGGCACAAGCCCTGGGTCATCAAGGTCTTCGGCCGGTCGCCGTAGGCGGGAACGGCCAGAGCCTGTCCAAAGAACTGCACCGCGTCATCGATCCGGTCTTGCTGGCACATCAGCCAGCCCAGGTTGTGCAGGGTATTGGCGTCACCCGGCTTGAGGACCAGCGCGCGTCGAAAACTGCTGTCCGCAAGGCCAAAGTCATTCAGGCGCATGTACACCAGGCCGCGCAGGTTGAATGCGTCGCCGAAACTCGGGTCCGCGGCCAGCGCCTGTTTCAGTTCGTCAAGCGCAATTGTCGTCTGGCCCTGTTCGAAATACCCCACTGCCAGTGCCAATCGAATCCGCGCGCGTCTGCGGTTCTCGGGTTCGTCCGAGGCCGTCACCAGATCCGGCCTGACCGAGTCCTGGCCGGAACGGTCCGACGGCGACGCGCAGGACACCAGTTGCAGACAGGTGACCAGCAGCATCGACGCCAGCGCCAGCAGCCTCCCCAATGCCTGCGAACGTGCAATAAGAACCATGCGTCAGTCTTCCTTGGTTGCGTTGGCGGACACTGCCACCGGTTTGAGCATGATGGTGCGCTGCTGGGCAATACGACTGGCGACCCCGGTGCGGTCCCGAACGTCTCCAGCCAATTGACCGCACGCCGCGTCGATGTCATCACCACGCGTCTTGCGTACCGTCGTCACGATACCGGCATCGGAAAGAACGCGGGCAAACGCGGCAATTCGCGGTGCCGGCGAACCGCCCAGTCCGGATGCTGGAAACGGGTTGAAAGGTATCAGGTTGAACTTGCACCAGTGGGCGCCGGGCGACGAACGCCGGATCAGCGCGACCAGCTCGTGCGCCTGCTCTGGGCTGTCGTTGACACCGTCGAGCATGCAATACTCGAATGTGATGAAGTCGCGCGGTGCGTGCTCCAGGTATGCGACGCATGTGCGCATCAGTTCTTCAAGCGGATATTTGCGATTGAGCGGGACCAGGTTGTCGCGCAGTGGGTCTGTTGGCGCGTGCAGCGAGACCGCCAGTGCGACCGGACAGTCCTTCCCCAGGCGCTCCATCATCGGCACCACGCCCGACGTCGACACCGTGACACGCCGACGCGACAGTCCATAACCATGGTCATCGAGCATCGTGCGCAGTGCCGGCACCAGCGCAGCGTAGTTCTGCAGCGGCTCGCCCATGCCCATCATGACGACATTGGAGATGACGCGTTCGTCGCGCTGCAGGTGGCGGCGCAGGTAATGCTCGGCGTACCAGAGCTGCGCAATGATCTCTCCCGTAGCCAGATTGCGGCTGAAGCCCTGATGCCCGGTCGAGCAGAAACGGCAACCGACGGCGCAACCGGCCTGCGAGGAAATACAAAGGGTGCCCCGATCACTCTCGGGAATGAAGACCGCCTCGACGGCATCGCCCGCACCGACATCGAACAACCATTTGATGGTGCCGTCCGCCGACTGGTGCCGGGCCGACACCTCCAGCGGCTTGACATGTGCGACGTGGCGCAGCTTTTCCCGCAGTGGCCGGGCCAGGTCGGTCATCCGATCGAAATCGGAGGCCCCTTTCTGGTGGATCCAGCGGAAAAGCTGCGTGGCCCGGAAGCGCCGTTCGCCAAGGCGCTCGCAGAATGCAGCCAACCCCTCGAGGTCGTAATCGAGCAGATTGGCCAACATGGATCGTTTATCGGCTGTAGACGTTCATCGCCGGAAAGAAGAACGCAAGTTCGATTGCGGCCGTTTCCAAAGCGTCGGAACCATGCACCGCATTGGCGTCGATGCTGTCGGCGAAGTCGGCGCGAATCGTACCGGGGGCCGCCTTCTTCGGATCGGTCGCGCCCATCAGGTCCCGGTTCTTCAAAACGGCGTTGTCACCTTCGAGTGCCTGGATCATGACCGGGCCGGAGATCATGAACGTGACCAGGTCGTTGAAGAACGGGCGTTCCTTGTGTACCGCGTAGAACGCCTCAGCGTCTGCGCGCGACAGGCGAGCCATCCTGGCCGCAACAACCTTCATGCCGGCAGCTTCGAAGCGAGCGTAGATCTGCCCGATCACGTTCTTGGCAACCGCGTCGGGCTTGATGATGGAAAGTGTGCGTTCGATTGTCATGGTGGTTTCCTGAGAGATTGAAACTGTGTTGCGCCGTTCGGGCAAAGCCTCGCATTCTATCCGTTAAGGGCCATTCAACCGCAGGCGTAGAACAGGCTTGCACGCCATGGGCTTATCGGCTTCGCCCGCCACCCCGGCGGTTGCCGCCACCGCCCTGGCCGCCACCGCCACCGCCACCGCCACCGAGCCCGCCACCTCCGCCGTTGCCGCGGCCAGCGCCGCGCCGTTGTCCCTGCCCCTGGCGCTGTTTCGTGAAACTGTCGGCCCCGATGTAACCGAACGAAGTCTTCATCGGATCCGGCTGTGATTCTGCTGCCCGGCGATCCGCCCGTTCACCGGAGTCGTCCGGGGCCGACCAATTGCGGTTGCGTCCACGGCCTGCGGCATCACCGCCCGGTCCCCCCTGGACCGGTCCGCGCCCGTCACGCGCCGGATCGCCTGGCCGGGCCTGAGCGCCCGCCGCGCGACCACCACGTTTTCGCTGGTTGCCGCCGCCACCTCGGCCGGGTCCGCCGGGCTGCGGCGCTGCCTGATCGGCTCGCTGCGCACGCGCGCCCTGGGTGGCGCCACGGGAGGACGCCTGCTGCAGCGACTGAATGTCCCCATCGCCGAGCTCCATCCAGGCGCCACGTTTGAGGCCTCGTGGCAACATCATGGCTCCGTAGCGGATCCGGATCAAGCGACTGACGGCATGGCCGACGGCCTCGATCATGCGCCGCACTTCGCGGTTGCGTCCCTCGGCAATCGTGACCCGGTACCAGCAGTTGGCGCCCTCCCCGCCACCGTCCTCAATGGCACTGAACTGGGCTTGACCGTCATCGAGCCGAACGCCGTCGAGCAGACGCTGCTTCTCTTCGTTGCTCAAGGCGCCCAGGACGCGCACGGCGTATTCGCGTTCCAGTCCGAAACGCGGGTGCATCAGGTTGTTGGCCAATTCACCTGAACTGGTGAACAGCAACAGCCCTTCGGTATTGAGGTCGAGGCGGCCTACCGATTGCCACTTGCCCTGTTGCAGGCGGGGCAGGCGGCGAAACACGGTCGGACGGTTCTGCGGATCGTCGTGGGTAACGACTTCGCCCGCAGGCTTGTGGTACGCAATGACCCGCGGCGGGGGTGGGTCGACGCGAATGCGGATTGGCTTGCCATTGACCTTCACGTGGTCACCGAACTGGATACGCTGTCCGATGTGGGCCGGTTCATTGTTGACCGTGATCCGCCCCTCCATGATCAATTGCTCCATCTCCAGCCGCGAGCCCATGCCAGCCTGCGCCAGCACCTTGTGCAGCTTCGGTGTCTCGGCCAGGGGTGCCAACACCCGTTTGGG
>Ga0105046_10011871_pt1 | contig 13517 bp, 11 predicted proteins | sample MAT03_FD_78385 | JGI IMG/M metagenome (GOLD analysis project Ga0105046, IMG submission 78385) | Freshwater microbial communities from Lake Fryxell liftoff mats and glacier meltwater in Antarctica - MAT-03 (megahit assembly) | ecosystem: Environmental > Aquatic > Freshwater > Ice > Liftoff... | reverse complement strand
CTTTTCTAGACGTTATTAAATCAGAAGATATTACAGCCCCAATCACATCAATGGCATTATCTTCAATTCATAAAATAGTACAATGTGGATTTCTTGGACATGGTATTCTTGTTCTTGTTCTTGTTCTTGTTCTTGTTCTTGTTCTTGTTCAGGCTGGCGAGCGACCCGCCGCCCGACCCTTGGCCACCGCCATCGCCATCGCCACCGATTTGCTGACCTTCACCGCCCAAGACAGGGCGGACCCGGTCGGCGAACACTTCGAATCTGTAGCGGTTCAAGAACTCGGCCGCGGTGGCCGGAAGGGGCGCTATCATCAAATCCTCCTGTAAACCTTAGTGTTTGCGAACTCCGGCCTTGATCAGCCCGTCCAGAAAATGCCGTCCGCCTTCGGTATCAAGGCCGGGATATCCGGCTGCCCGCAGGGAGCCGACTGAAAAGTTGGGTTCAACCTGCAACAACCGGTTCAGAAACATCCGCGCCTCGTTGGGGCGGTCCAGATGAGCGTGCGATGACACCAGCACGCGCAGCAGACTGTTGAAATCGGGGCGTTCGGCCAAGGCTGCCTTGCCGGCCTCGATCGCCGTCCGGTGGTCGGCGCTGAAATTGCCGGTGATGGCGCGGGTGGTCTCGAAGTAATAGCGGTGCGGGCTGAACGCCCCCAGATGCCGCGCCCATTTCGCCATGGCCAGCGCGCGTTTCGGCTGGCCCGCATAGGCGTGCAGCATGGCATAGAGATCCCATGCAAGCGTCTGTGCCGGGTTCACCCGCAGCGATTGTTCGAACAGGCCTGCGGCATAGTCGAACTCGCCGAACAGATATGAATGGATATGCCCGACCAGCGCCGACACCAGCGCATTGCCGGGCTCAAGGTCCAGCGCCTTGCGCGCCAGATACTGGGTTTCCTCCAGCAGCGGCGCGTCTTCGGGGTTGAATCGCTGGCCGACGCGGAAGGTATTGAGGAAGGCGAGCCAGGCGTAGCCTTGAGCTGAAGGCGCAGTCGCGATGTGCCGGCGCAGGATGACCTCCGAGCGGTCCAGATCATTGCGCGTCAGGCGGAACATGGACGCGACGGCGGCGGCAATGCGCCCCTCTGCCTCGGCCTTCTCGCCTCCTGTGCGCCGCAGGAAGTGGCGCAACGCCTCTTCGGTAGCACGCACGATCAGCGGTGTCATAAAAGCGTCGTTCGATGCCTCGCGCCGGGGGCATTGCACCTCATCGGCCCAGATCAGGGTGCTGTCGGAGGGGTTTTGCAGGACGATGGCGACGCGAAGCAAATCCTCGTCACAGTATGCCCTGATTTGTACGGACAGGTTCACCTGTTCGGGCAACTGCGCAAAACTTTGGCCCAGCAGATTTGAGAACGGGGTCGGCGCCAGATCGACGATTCGCAAATCGCCGGTTTCGTTGAACGCGGCGACCAACCCACGCTGGACATTGGCCTGCCCAACGAAGGCGTTCGAGTTGCTCCCCATGATGACCGGAGGCAGCAACGCGACGCGCCACGCAGCCGGGCTGTCGGAGGCGGGTTCGGGAATCGGGAACATGGGGCGGGTCGGTGAGAGGTCTACTGTCATGGTGCGGGGGAGGGCTGCGGATGGACCCCGGCCCCCTTCGCCGGGCGCGGATTTGGGCGTCAGGTCATGCTCGAACCCGGCTTCCTCCAGCCGCCGGTGCCAGGATTGGCGTTCCAACGTCAGCCATTCCTCGAATTCCGGGTCGCGCACGTCGATGCCTTCGAGGAAGTGTTCGGTCGCCGAAACAACACAAGTGCCATTTTCGGGCGTTAGCGCCTCCAGCGCGTCGATGCGGATCAGGCCAAGGTCAAGCGTGACCGTGTGTTTGTCAGCCCGAATCGCCCGCCCTGCTTCGTCCCCAAGGGCTGTTCGGATATCGAGCAAGGCCTGACGCAGGCTGGCCGAGGCCTGATCCTCGCCCCGGTCGCTCCACAACTTGTCGCGCAACCAGATGCGGCTGCGTGACCCGCGCGGGGCGACCGCCAGCATCGCGAGGATCGCACGGGATTTGCGGGACTTCGGGGTCAGGTCGGCGCCATCGGGCCCCAGAATCGTGAAGGGTCCGAACAAGAAGAGTTGAAACACGATGGAGGGCGTCGAATCCATTCCTGTCTTGTGCGTCCCGTGGGAAAGGTCGGCGGCCTGTTCGACCACCGGCTGGCCCCAGATTGGCCCAGAGCAGGGCATCGGTAAAGTCATATCGCGCAAGGGGTCAGGCGTCCTGACTGGTCCTTCGGCCTGGCAACCCTGCTGCATCGTCCCATCCTCTTGACGATGCCAATCTGGCCGAGTCGGCGAGGGTCAAGCGTGAAGTGAGCGTCAAACCGAACCGGGCCCACGAAAAATTCTTACCGTTCAGCCTTGCAAGGCCCGTCCGAAGACCTGTGCCAGCCGCGCCTGCCCTGCCCGGTAATCCGCCAAACTCCGGCTGGAGGATTTCACGCCTTTCAGCGCAGCCATCAGCGTTGCGGCGATGTCTGCCGGGGTGCCCAGGTCGGGCTGGCCGGGGCGCTGGGCGATCCAGCGGGTCAATTGCGCCTGAACCTGCGCCTCGCCGTCTGCCGCGATATCGGCCGCAATCGAAAATCCCGCGTCCATCAGTTCTGCCCCATGAGGGGTCCCCAGAACCACCTCCATGAACTTGCCGTCCTTCGCGATGAAGGCCGCCTCCAGCACATCGGCAGGAGCGGCGGTCTGTCCGCTGAGGATCGGCTCAAGCGCCTGATTGACCTCGGTGAAATACCGCTGTGTCAACCCCGGGGGTGTCATACCCCCGGCGGCGCAAGAAAAGGCTCGACATCCCCACCATCGCACGGGGAGCCGGAACTGGCGACGCTGGCGAAGGGGGCTCGATGCCCCCTTCGCCGGCCCCCCTTCCCGACATCAACGCTCGCGCAACGCCTCGGCGGATTTATAGAGCGGCTTGGTCAGATAAGTCAGGATCGTCTTGCCTCCGGTCTGCAATTCGACCTCCGCCTGCATCCCCGGACGCACTTCCAGCTTCGCCTGCCGTTCGGTAAGTCTTGACCGGTCTACCCGCAGCGTCACCTTGTAATGTGGGTCCCCGTCCGCTGTGCGTGCACGTTCGTCCTTGAACGTATCGGCCGAAATGAAGATCACCTGCGCCTGCAACGTGCCCCAGATCGTGAAGTCATAGGCCGACAGCTTTACAGTCGCGTTCTGGTCCTGCCGAACCGAGGCGATGTCACGCGGTTTCACTTTGGCCTCGATGAACAATTCCTCGTCCAGCGGAATGATCTGCAAGATCTCCTCCCCCGGACGCACGACGCCGCCGATGGTTGTCACCGACAGCTTGTTCACCACTCCGCGCATCGGGGCGACCAGAATCGTGCGGTCCAGTTGGTCGGTCGCCAGTTTCAGCTTCTGCCGTTGCACTGCCAGTTCGGCCTGGGTCTTGGAATAATCGCTGGCCCGCTCCAGCGCGGTCGTGGTTTCCGCCTCGCTCAACCGGTTCTGCGCGTCCGAATGCGCCTTGCGGGCGCGGGTCACCTCGATCAGCGGCGCAATCTCGCGTTTGTACATCTTTTCCAGCAGGTCGACCTCTTGCGCCGCCTGTGTCAGCACCGCCTTCGCGCCTTCGACCCGCGCGGTGTATTCCCCCTGCCGGGCGCGCAGCAAGGCGCGTTCCGAGGACACGATGGCGGGCACCCGTTTGGACAGACCTTCGGGCACTTCAAAGCCGCTCATTCCGGCCATTTCCGCCTCCAGCCGCAAGCGGCGGATTTCGAGGGCGGCGATCAGGTCCGCCAATTCATCGACAGCCGACTGATACTGCGTGCCATACAGACGCGCCAGCGTCTGGCCGGGTTCGACCACATCGCCCTCGGCCACGTTCAATTCGGCCAGAATACCGCCTTCAAGGTTCTGGATGATCTGGGGGCGCGATGAAGACACGACCTCTCCCGATGCTCGCACAATCTCATCCACCCATGCGACCGAGGCCCACAGGATGAACACCCCCACCGACGCAGCGATCATCCAGATCGTCAGGCTCGGGCCGCGCATCCGGCCTTGCAATCCGTCGTCAAAACCTGTGGTCGTCATGGTTTCACCCCGCCGCCCGCCTGCGATTTGGTCAGATGCGCAAGAACCGCATCGCGCGGACCGTCGACGGCCATCCGGCCATTTTGCAGGATCAAGGTCCGCCCCGTCAGTTGCAGGATCGGCACACGGTGCGTCGCGATGATCGCCGTGCGCCCATCCAGCCACAGTTTCAGACGGCTCACCAGCGTCGTTTCCAGCGTCTGGTCCAGTGCCGCGGTCGGCTCGTCCAAAATCGCCACGGTGGGATCTTGCAGCCATAGCCGCGCCCAGCCCATGCTCTGACGCTGCCCCACCGACAAGCCTTCGCCCATTTCCTTGATTTCCAGGTCCAGCCCGCGCGGGTGGCCGCGCACGAACGGGCCCAGGCCCGCAAAGTCCAGTGCCGCATACATCCGGTCGTCGTTGCGCTCCAACTGACTCATGTTCAGATTGTCGCGCAGTGAACCCGCGAACAGGCGCACATCCTGCCCCAGATAGCCGATGCCGCGCCGCAAGTCGCGCGGATGCACTTGATGCAGGTCCACCCCGTCGATCAACACGCGGCCTGCGGTCGGGTCATAAAGCCCCGCCAACAGCCGCAGCAGGGTCGATTTGCCCGACCCGTTCGCGCCCAGGACCGCTACATGCTGCCCCGCCGGAATGGCCAGTGCGGCGATGTCGATGGTCGCCGCAGCCTGCGGGTCATAGCGGAATTCCAGATTTCGCACCTCGAACCCACCCGTCAGCCGATCACGGCGCAGGTATTTGCGGCCTTCTTCCTCGGTTTGCGGGGCGTTGGCAATCGACTCTAACCCATCCAGCGCCGATTTCACATTGGACCAGCGCGCCAACGTGGACGACAGTTGCGCCAAGGGGCCAAGGGTGCGTCCGGTCAGAATGCCGATGGCGATGATCGTGCCTACAGTGAATTCCCCGGCGAACACCAGATAGGTGCCCGCCACTACGGCGATCACATAAGTCGCCTGCTGCACGCCTTGCGCCCAGTAGCCCAGCAAAGACGTCAGGTGCCGCTGTTCCGATGACTTCACCGCCGACAGTGCGACCAACTCGCCCCAGATGCGCTTTACCCGGTCTTCACCGCGCTGAGTAGTGACGGTTTCGGCCTCGAACGCCGCCTCATACAACAACCGGGCAGACCGGACCGAAGAGCCCTGCATGGCCAAGGTCAACGCGATCATCTTCTTCCGGAACAACAAGCCGGGCAGGACCATCAACAGCCCGCCGATCACCAGCACCCAGACAAGATTGCCGCCAATGCTGGCGACCAGCACAAGAAAAATCAGGATGAACGGAAGGTCCGCCAGCGTGCCGATGGTCGTGGCGGTAAAAAACTCGCGCACCGCGCTGAATTCGCGCATGGCGCTGAACTGCTGGCTTGGGCTGCGGTTGCCGGCAGCTTGTTTCATACCCAACAGGCGGTCCATCAGACGCGCTTGCACGGTCAATTCGATCCGTCGCCCTGTGGTATCCATCAGGCCGGATCGGGCGAGTTTCAGCAACCCTTCCATCACAACGGCGATCAGCGCACCAAGCGCCAGAACCCAGAGGGTCGGCTCGGATTGGTAGGGGATGACCCGGTCATAGATCTGCAACGAAAACAGCGCGACCGACACGGCCAGCAGATTGGCGACCAGCGACCCAGCGGCCACCTCGATCAACTGGCGGCGATAGTTGCGAAACTCGCTCCAGAACCAGTGACCCCGTCTGGGGGCGTCGGTGTGGCGCAACTCCAGCGTGGACAGCGAATTGCGGGCACGCAGCAGGCGGCCGGTGTAAACTTGAGCGAAGTCGGCCAGAGGCACTTCGGCCCGCTGGTCGGGTTGGGTGGCGTCGTAGACCAGCAGGCTTTCAGGCGACCGCGACAGGACCAGCACAACCTGCCCCGAGGTCATTTCGGCCAGCGCAGGCCAATGGCGGGCGGCGGGGCGGGGCGTGCGTTCGACGGCTGCGATCAGACCTGCTTCGCGCAGCGCGCCCGCGAGATCTTCCAACCGCAGCGGACCGTCCCCCTTGGTCTTGTGCAGGCTTTCCAGCACATCCGTCAGGGCGACATCTGCCCCCAACAACCCTGCATAAACCGACGCAATTTCGGCCCGAGCGACGGTGTGCGGGGTGTGGAGCGGCAGGGGCGCCGGGGCCGCCTGAGCCATCACAGGGGCCACAGTCAATTGTACCGAGTTCATTCCAAAGGCCACCACGCGGTCTGTCACATCCGTGCCCCATCCACCAGTTGTCCGCGATCACGGGCGATTTCCAGACGCAACAATGCCGCCTCGTACCGCAACCCGGTCAGATCGCGGTCCAGTCGGGCAAAGGCGTCATATTGGTTGACCAGTTCCAGCAATGTCCGTCTGCCGACCTTGTACTGCTGGGAGAACAAATCGAGGTTTTCCGCCGTCTGGCGCAGGACGGCCCGACCTTCAACCTCACGCGAGTTCAGCGTGGCAATCTGCCGTTCCAACGTGACGATCCTGCGACGCGCATCTTCGGAGGCCTGTGCGGTGCGGCGCCCGGCCACTTCGCCGGTCCCCGCCAGTGCATCCATGCTGTCGCGCATTCCGGCGTTCAGGAAACCGCCGCCCAGCCGGAGGCCGGGTTCGATGCCTCCTAATCCGATCCCGGCAGAGGCCCGCAGACCCGGCAGCATTTCCGCACGTTCAATGTTTGCTTCCGCGACCGCCAACCGTCCTTCGCCGCGTGCCCTCAGAACAGTCAAAGGCTCGGGCGCGCGGGTATCGGGCGGCAGATTATCCAACCCATGCAGCCCGTCCATTGGACTGACGGCCATCGCGGCAAGTTCGGCTACAGCACTGGTAACGGCCTGACGGTCGCCTGCCAGGGTGGCCTGCATTTCGGTCAGGTGCTGCCGGATGACCTGTTGTTCGGACCGATCCGACAAACCACCCGCCAGCCGTTCGGTAATGATCGCGTCAAATTCCGTCAGCTTGGCCACGGCACGCTCTGCCACCGCGATTTGTGCGCGGGCCTTTTCGGCCAGCACATAATGCGACAACCCGTCATAGACGCGCTGGTTCAACTCGGTCGACAGTGTGACGGCGGCAATCTCGACATCCGCCGCCGCGTAAGCGCGTTCGGCCTTGCGTCGTCCATTGTCGAACAACGCCTGATCCAGCAGAAGGCTGGTCGCCAACCCGGCCAACGAGGTCAGATTGACCGATGGCCCGATCTGCGGCAGCCAGTTCTTGGCCTTGGCTTGCGCCTTCAGCCTCGACACCCGCAATTCGGCCACCGACGCGCCCTTGGACGCCTCGATCACGGATGCGGCGACCTGTTCATACGCTCCGCCTGTGGGCAAAATACTTTGCCGGGCCTGCAGATCGGCGATCAGAATCGATTCGACTTCAGGCTGCGGGTCCAGCGCGCCCGACTGCGGGGTGGCAGTCGGGCTGAAGCTTTGTTTGGTCGCAGGCTGATCATTGGCCATGCAGCCCGAAAGCAGCAGAGCAGCAGACAGGCCGCAGACCCCATGGGTCAAACGCAAGGGCATCGCCCCAGCCTCCCGATCAGACCACAGAGGTCGCGGTCAGGATGTCGTCGTCGATCAGGACGCTGGCCCCGGTGCCAAGGGTATACAGCTTGTACGTCTCTCCTCCGATGGCGCGCGTCTGACCGCTGTCGATACCGCCGATCAGACTGACCGTGTCGTCAACATCGCCCTTGATCATCAACTGGTGATCAGGCCCGGTCAGATTGCGCAACTGCGTCTCTGTGATGGCCAGATGGGCTTCCGGGGCAAAGGTCAGGTCGACGGTGGTAAAGTCGAACGCGGCAAGCCCCGTGCGTGACAGATCAATCTCGGGGGCGCTGGTGTTGCTGACGATCAACAGGGTCGAACTTTCGTTGCCCGCTGCATCCTTGGTGTTGATCACCAAATAGCTGCCGTCCGGCACGTTCTGCGCAAAGCGGAAGTTTGTCTCGCCATTCAACAGATCATCCGTGCGGGTGGCACCGATGGTCGTCGCATTGCCAGATGCATCGACTCGCGCGAAGGAATACAGATCGTCCGTTGCCTCTGTCCCGATATCGCGCACGCCTGAACCGACACGCGAGAACGAAATGACCTCGGGTGCGCCGGGAGCCACGGTGTCGATCGCGAAGGTGCTGGTCAGGGTTGCGACGTTTCCAGCGCGGTCCGTGGCGGTCATCGTGACCGAACTGGACGATTCCCCTTGCGGGATCGCAGAGGCGGGGAAGGTCACGGCCCAGGTGCCCGCGTCGCCGGCCACGGTCGTCATCTCTGCCCCCGATGCCAGACGGACCACAACCGTGGCCCCCGGTTCGACCGTGCCGTTCAGCGCCAGACCATTGGCCGCTTCGGCCGCGTTGATCACGCCATCGCCGCTGATTGGGCCGCCAAGCCGGGCAAAGTTGCGCACCAGCGTGTCGACGACAACCTGTTCGCTCAGGGTCGCGGTATTGCCGACATGATCGGTCGCAACGGCGGTCAAGGTGACGCTGTTTTCGCCCGCAGGGATCTGGCTGGTAGGGATCGTCACGCTCCAGTTGCCATTGGCGGCCACAGTCGCAGTCTGGTTGGAGCCGTTGCCGAAGTTGACGATCACGGACGATCCGGGTTCCACCGTGCCGGTGACGGTCAGGCCCTGACCTGCTTCGACCCCGTTCAGAACAGTGTCGCTGCCGGTGGACAGGGTCAGGCGGGAGAAGTTCGTCACCTCGGTATCGACGTTCACGATGTGCGACGTGGTGGCCACGTTTCCGGCCGTATCGGTCGCCCGCACCGAAACCGTGCTGCTGTACGTGCCCGAGCGAATCTCGCTGGTGGCAAAGCTCGCCGTCCAGTTGCCGTTCGATCCGGCGATGACGGTGCGGTTGATTCCTTCGAAGGTTACATCTACCGCCGCCCCTGCTTCGGCGGTGCCGGTCAGGGCGATGCCGCTGCGGGCTTCGGCACCGGCCACGATATCGTCGCCGCCGACCTGACCAGGCCCCATCGTGACCGAGGTTTGCGTGTCGATCTGCACCGGACGGGTCGCAGTCGCGGTATTGCCCGCCGCATCCGTCGCGGTGACAGTCGCGGTGGACGGGTAAGTGCCAGCCGGGATGGACGAACCGGGGAACGTCACCGACCAGGCGCCGTTGGTTCCCGCTGTCGCCGTCTGCGTGCTGCCGTTCCACGCGACGCTGACGCTGTTGCCCGGTTGCGATGTGCCGGTCAGGACCACACCACCGGCGGCTTCGTTGGCGTTGACGATGTTGTCGGTCGCGATGGCGGTGGACGCAAAGGCAACCGAGGTCAGCGTATCGACGCGGTAGCTGTGGCTGGAGGACGACACGTTGCCCGCCGCGTCGCTCGTCGTTGCGGTCAGCGTCGCGTTGTATTCCCCACCGGGCAATGTGCCGGTCGGATAGGTGACGGACCAAGTGCCGTTGGAGGCGACTGTGGTCTGCTGGCTTACACCCTGCATGGTCACCGTCAGAGTGGCCCCGGCGGTCGACGTGCCGGTGACGATCAGCCCAGATTGCGATTCGGTGAAGTTCACCACGTTGTCCGATGTGACCGCGTTGAACGCGATCGGATGCGGAACCGTGTCGATGACCAGTGTATCGTTCAACACGGTGCGGTTGCCCAGCGGGTCGGTCGCGGTGATCACGACCGGGATTTCATACTCGCCCGCAGCAACCTGCGTGGTCGGGAACGTCACGGTCCAGGTGCCGGTGGTCGAAACGGTGGTTGTCTGGGTATGGCCGCTGACTGTGACGGCAATCGCCGCACCCGCTTCGCCTTCACCGCTGATGGTCACGCCGTTCTGATACTCGGCACCGTTCTCCACATCGCCGGTGCTCTTGGTGCCGTCGGTTACTTCGACGTCCGGCGGAGTCATGTCGATGATCAGCGCGGGGCCGGTCAGCGAAATGGCAGCGGCTCCCGGCGGAGTAACGACGACTGCCACCGTGTAGGTGCCATCGGGAGGCAAGCCGGTTGACGGGAAGGTGACACCCCAGGTTCCCTGATCCGTAATCGTGGTGGTTTGCGTCTGGCTGCCGACTGTGACGACAACCGTGTCACCCGGTTCACCCGTGCCGGTCACCGGCATGTGCGGGTTGGTCGTGTTGGTGGTCAGCGTTGTCGTTGGTTGCGTGTTCACGGTCGGGTTGGCACGACCACCACCGTTTTCCCCGCCACCGCCTCCAATGATGACAGCCCCCCCGACGGCCGCCGCTGCAGCAGCCGTACCCCAGCCGAAGCCGCCGAGAAGTCCGGGGATCAACGGCCCCATGCCGGCCGGATCATCCGACGCAACCAGGATGGCACCGACCGGATCGCCAGAGGTAAAGCGCAGATCGTCCAGCGGGCTCCATTTGCCCCAGCCTTCCGCAACGCTGTACTTCGCAAACAGCACGCCGTCGTTGCCTTCGGTCACCATGACCTGAGCGATGTCGCCGTTGGTGCTGAGGTACAGGCGGTTCACATCGCCCGCAGCCTCGTTGAAATAGCCGCTCAGGACGACCCGGCGACCGTCCGTCAGGGTGATCAACAGATCGCCACCCTGTTGTTCGTAGGACACGACACTGGATTGCGCGAGGTTCAGCGACACCGCGTCGCCGGAACCCACCCTGATGAAATTGCCCTGGCCTTCGCCGGCCACGGTCCCATGCTGCACACGGCCCGCAGAATCGCGGACTGCGAACTCAATCGCGTTAACCATCATACTACTCCGCCTCGGTCCCGGAATTCAGTCGCCCGGGATGTTATTGGACCACTTGCTGCGGCCCGATTACCGATATGGATAGCAATGTTTCGGCGGGAATTCTAGGTTTCGACATGGGGTGGACCAGAAAAGGCCCAGATTTCCTCGCTGTGTCGACATATTTGCATCCCAGACGCCCACAGACTGCGGCAGGGATACCGAAAACAAAGGGCATTCTCGCTTGGGTTGAGCCGTGCGCATTGATTGGCCGGTCCGCCCTGCCGTTGTCGGCAGAGCGGCCAGCAACCTAAACGATCAGTTCGTCGTAATAGCGGCTGCGATGGGCTGCGTTTCGGCCTGTGCCTTGGCGCGTCGTGCGATTTCCTGGCGGTAAAGCGCCAGAAAATCGACCGTATCGACGTTCAACGCCGGGAACCCACCGTCGCGGGTCACATCCGAAATGATCCGGCGCACGAAGGGAAAGAGCAGACGCGGGCATTCGATCAGCAGGAACGGGTGCAACTGATCCTCCGTCACGCCTTCAACCAGAAACACGCCACCGTAGTCCAGTGTCAGCAGAAACAACGTATCACCGGTGGCCTTGTTCTTGGACGTCACCTTGAACTTGGTGATCACGTCGAACTGACCTTCGGTCGCGCGCTTGCGGGCGTCAAGACTCACGGCAACCTGAATGTCGGGCTGCACTTCACCGCCGGACAAGCCCTTCTGCGCCACGATATTCTCGAAGGACATGTCGCGCACGAACTGCGCCAACACCTGCATCTTGATTTGCGGCTGGGCTGGCGGCGAGGCCGGCTGCGGCTCTGCTGCGGTTTCGTCGGTCATCCCACATTCTCCCTTGAAATTCACATTTCGGGGGCTTCTAGCAGGTTGGGCGGTGCGCCTCAATCCTTCGGTCCGGGGTTACAACCCGACCGACCGTTGTGCCAGCCCTTTGGTTACGGACGTGTCCAACCGGACGGCGGCATGTCTTTTGCCTCGGGCGGTGTCTCGATCACTTCGAAATACTCGCCGTCGATCACATCGGCTCCGCTGCGGTGGCTGTTCCCGAACGGCTGGCCTGCCGTTCTGACATTTACCCGCGCCGCCAAAGCCTTGATAAGACGGCGCCGTAGCGGTCGCAACAACAGCAACAGGCCCAAAGTGTCCGTAAGGAAACCCGGCAGGATCAGCAGAACTCCGGCGAAGGCTACAATGGCGCTGTCGGCGACCATGCCGCTGGGATCGCGGCCCTGCGCAGTGGCGCGGCGCAATTCCGCCATCGATTGCAGGCCCTGCCTGCGGATCACCACGATCCCCGCAACTGCCGTGCCGACCACGAAGGCCAGCGTTGCCCAAAGGCCCAGCCATGCCCCAACGGTCACAAACAGAGCGATTTCGATCAACGGGACACCAAGAATCCCGGCAAGCAGCCACATCGGCGTTCTCCATCACAGGGACTTTGGCCCGAAGCGGTAGACTTGGGCAGACCCACACCCTACATAAGGAATAAGTGTCGCAAATACCAACCCCGCGAATGACGGAGGTTCCGAGGTCCACATGAATTCGTCCATCTTACAATTGCTGGTTCTGGCAGGCGTTGCCGTGTTTCTGATCCTGAAGTTGCGGTCCGTTCTGGGCACGCGCGACGGGTTTGAAAAGCCGCCCGTTCCGATAGAAGACTCCCGCCCCCGCGGAAAACGCGACTTCGAGGTGATCGAAGGCGGGCCGGATCGCGACATTACCGATCATGTCCCGGATGGGTCACCCGCTGCCAAGGCACTGTCGGCGATGAAGCAGGCCGAACCTGCGTTCTCGGTCAACGAATTCATGGGCGGCGCGCGCGGTGCCTACGAGATGATTCTGATGGCCTTCGAAAAGGGCCAGATTGACGGCGTGCGGCCCTTCCTGTCCGATGACGTCGAGGCGACCTTTGCCGGTGCGATCGAGGCTAGGGAACGCGAAGGGCTTACGGTCGAGGCGACCTTTGTCGGGGTGCGCGAACTGGTGCTGCACGATGCGACCTTTGACAGTGTGAGCCGGACCGGCGAGATCACGATGCGATTCACCGGTGAGTTGACCTCCGTGGTGCGCAACAAGGCCGGGGTGGTGGTCGAAGGCAGCCCGACTGAAATCAAGCGCCAGCGCGACACGTGGTCCTTTGCGCGCAAGATGGGGGTCGATGATCCGAATTGGCAACTCGTGGCCACGGGCGACTGAGCGAGCGGCGATGCGCGGTCTGTGCTGCGCCTTTCTGCTGGTCGTGGTCATGATGACCGCGCGTCCGGCCCCCGCGCAGATGATCGAGTTTTACGCGCTGGATGGGTGGGCCAAGGATGACCATCGGGCCGCTTTGACGACGTTTCGCGAAACCTGCGATCTGTTGAAAGATGCGGATTGGGTGCCACTTTGCCGTTTGGCCGCCGATGCTGGGGCCAGCGATGCCTCGGCGCGCAACTTTTTCGAACTGTTCTTCAAGCCTGTCCTGATCGGCACCCCGCCTGCGTTGTTCACCGGTTACTATGAACCCGAACTGCTCGGCTCGCCGGTCCGCACCCCGCGCTTTACAGCGGCGATCTATCGGCGCCCGCCGGAACTGCGGGACGGCACGGTGTAGTACGACCGCGCCGGCATAGAGGGCGGAGCTGTGCGCGGTCGAGGGTTGGAGATTGCCTGGCTCGACGATCCGGTCGAGGCGTTCTTTCTGCAAATCCAGGGGTCAGGACGGATCAAGATGCCGGACGGGTCGGTGATCCGGGTGGGGTAT
>Ga0105046_10011869_pt1 | contig 13518 bp, 11 predicted proteins | sample MAT03_FD_78385 | JGI IMG/M metagenome (GOLD analysis project Ga0105046, IMG submission 78385) | Freshwater microbial communities from Lake Fryxell liftoff mats and glacier meltwater in Antarctica - MAT-03 (megahit assembly) | ecosystem: Environmental > Aquatic > Freshwater > Ice > Liftoff... | reverse complement strand
GAATGCGCAGTGGAACGCGTTGGCCCCGGCAATGCCCAACGGCTCCACCACGTCGCGCAACACCGTATTCGGCTTCGAAGATCTCCCGCTTCCTGTTTCCGATCGGGATTACAACGACGTGGTCTTCTCGACGAACCTTTCGGTGGTTCCTGAGCCGTCGTCCATTCTCCTGATGTCGGCCGGCTTGCTTGGGCTCGCCGCCGCAGCGCGGGCGCGTAGCAAGAAGGCGTAAGTAGTCACGCAGTCTCCGCAAGGAGAACGAGGGGCAGGAGCCGTACGGCTTCCTGCCCCTCGTTTGCACATCGCCCCAGGATCACCCCTTACGGTCACGCCAAGACCGTCGATTGGGGGGCAGGCTAACTAATAGATGTTGCGCGCGTCCATCGATTCACGTTGTATGCCGTGTTTCTCCAGCAAACGATATAACGTCGTTCGATCGATCCCCGCCAATCGCGCGGCCTTCGACATGTTCCCACCAGAGCGTTCGGACAATTGCTTGAGGTATGCCTTTTCAAAGTCGGAAACCAAACCCTCTTTGGCAGTGTGAAACTGGTCGCTCATGAACTGCGACGGGAAAATTGACCCGTCTTTCACATTTGTCGAGCCGCCATGCTCATCGTAAATCGGGATGTCGTCCGGCTTGATTGCTGCGCCAGCTTCCGCGATGACGGCAAGGTGCTCGATCACGTTCTGAAGCTCTCTGACGTTTCCGCGCCAGGGACGCGATTGCAGAAACGTGACCGTCTCGGGAGTAAGCGTCGGTTTCTCCTCATTCGCGTGGCGGTGTCGAGACCACGAACTGTCGAGGAAAAACTGTGCGAGCAGGGGGATGTCTTCGAGCCGATTTCGCAGCGGAGGCAGCTTGATGGGCACGACGCGCAATCGGTAGAAAAGATCTTCGCGAAGGATGCCCTGTTGAACGGCCTCTTGCGGATCGCGATTGGTGGCAGAAATGAAACGGACGTCGACAATCGCATCCTGCGTTTCGCTCCCCAAACGTCGCACGACGCCGTCCTGCAGCACGCGCAACAGCTTGGCCTGAAGTGGCATGGTCATTTCGGTGAGCTCATCAAGAAATAGCGTGCCCCCGTTCGCGACCTCGAGCAACCCTGCCTTTTCCCGGTCGGCGCCCGTGAATGCTCCCTTTCTGTGGCCGAACATCTCCGATTCCAACAGATTGTCGGGAAGCGCCGCACAGTTGATCGGTACCATCTTTCTGGCGGCCCTTCTGCTGTTCTTGTGTATGAACTGCGCGATCATCTCCTTGCCAGTCCCGCTCTCTCCCGAAATCATGACCGATGCGTCCGTGGCCGCGACCTTCTGCGCCAAATCAACGGCCTTTCGGAACGCAGCAGACACCCCCAGGAGGGCCATTGGCTCGCCCGTCCCGCTCTGTGTCACCAGCGCCGTAGGCTTGATGTCCCGTACATTCTTGGCGTTTGCCACGGCATGAGCGGCGCGGCCCACTAATACCTGTAGATGAGACGCGGAAAATGGCTTGGGAAGGTAGTCCCAGGCTCCAGCCTTGAGCGCGTCAATGCTGGATGCCACACTGGGATTACCGGTCATGACCACCACAATGACACTTTTGTGGCTGTCAACGGCGGCCTTGAGAATCTCCGTTCCCGACACCGGCGTCATATAGAGGTCAACAAAGACGAGGTCGAATCGACGACGACGCACCAGCTCCAATGCCTCGTCTCCACGTCCGCAGGTGGTGACTGAGTGCCCGTCCCCCTGAACCACGGACGCGCAGCCCTCCCGAAGCGTGCGATCGTCATCAACGATGAGAATTCGTAGACCACCCCCTCTGCTATTGGCGGGAACGGCGGTCGTGTCTGATGGGTATAAGTCGGACATTTTCGTCGGTCTGGTAACTTTGGAAGGGGCCACCGTTGCCGGTCAGGGTCATTCCAGTTTAGCGTGTACCGTATCTCGGCTAGAACTGAATCGTCTGTGGCAGTGCCGGAGGTACGATAACTCCATGGCTGTACAGGGCAGCAAGCGTTGGATAATAGCTACAGTATCCGTTTCATGACCGCAACAGGCACTCGATCGTCACATATGTGTAGCGCGGACGCATCGCGCTGCTCTGCTTCCGTTCGACACTTCTGAAGTTCAGATTCGATATCGCCTGTGATGGCCGCATCATAGAGTGAGACTCACAGCCAGAGCCGCCAATGTCAGGGACCCAAATCCAACCAGCACTTCAAGACACTGCCGTTGACACTCATAAAGATGTGTCGTCATCACTTGACTGGGGCGGTGGTCAGGAGGCTCCACCGGCCACAACCGGGCCGAAGTTCAGCCGATACGTCTCGGCTGTCGGGCGCTTCAAGTGGATGGTTGTGCTGCTCGGAATGCTTGGAGCAGGTGTCGGGTATGCCGCCACAAAAATCATCGATCCTGAATACGAAGTCCAGGCGCGCATCATGCTCGAGATGGGTGGCGGTACCGACGACGGTCGGGGCGGCCCCGTGCAGGCGCAGAAACTTCTCGCAGAGTCGGGGTGGCAAGATCTCTTGCGTTCCTACGCCGTCGCAGACTACGTGGTGAATCAGCTTACGCTGTTCGTTAAGCTGGACCGCGAAGCGGATAGCGCGGTCTTTCGCGGCTTCAGAGTCGCACCTGGCCTCAAAGCCGGAGATTTCGTACTCACTACCAACGCGGCGACAGGCTATGTACTGGCCTTTAAGGGCGGCCTGGAGGTGGAACGTGGGGCTTTGACCGACTCGATTGGGCGAGGGGTAGGATTCCTGTGGCGCCCAGGGCCAGAGGCATTTGCCGGCAAGCGCACAGAGATCGGGTTTACGGTCCGCACACCGCGAGAGACATCAACGGCCCTGATCAAGAAACTGAGCATGACGCTGAACGAACGCAGCTCGTTCCTGCTTTTGAAACTCACGGGTGACAATTCGCAGCTCACGGCGACAACCCTCAACACCTGGGTTGATCAATTCGTCGCGGTAGCTTCGTCGCTGAAAAAGAAAAACGTGACGTCCTACGCGACGATTCTCGAGGGGCAGCGTGAATATGCCGCGGAGTACCTGACCTCGGCCGAGGCGGCGTTGCAGCGATTCAGCGTGCAGACCGCAACAGAGCCTACGGAGCGTCAGTCATCGATCGCCGGCGTTGAGCGAACCACCAACCCCGCGTTCGATGCGTATTTTCGTGATAAGGTGCTCGCGGAGAACTATCGAAAAGACCGTGAGTCGATCGAACGCTTGGTTAACCAGAGCGCTGTCGGCTCACTCACGCGCGAGGCGCTCTTGTCCGTGCCGGCAATCGCCACCGATCCGGCAGCAGAAGATCTCCGCAATTCCCTCAAGGAACAGTCAGATCGGGAGTTCAATCTGCGGCGGTTGCGTGAGACCCTGCAGGACGAAAGCCAGAAGGTGAAAACTGAAATCGAGGCGTTGAACACGCTTCGCGTCAGTATCGTACCGCGGGCCGTAGACCGCTATCTGGGACAACTGAAGCTGCGTGAGCAGCAACTACAGACCAATATTGATGCGAGCGGGAAAGACCTGCGTGGCATCCCGACGCGTACGATCGAAGAGCAACGCTTGAAGCGTCAGGTCGACGTGGCCGCTGAAATGTATAAATCACTGGACCTCGAAGCGGCCAAGGCAAAGTTGGCGGAGGCGGCGACGATCCCGGATGTGAGCGTGCTTGACTCTGCTGTGGCGGTACTCAAACCGACGCGGAACACCAAACCTGTGATACTGCTTGGCGCAATTGGTGCAGCGCTCGCGCTCGGCGTTCTCCTCGCGATTTTGCTCGATCGGTTTGATAAGCGTTTTCGCTATCCCGAGCAAGCAACGGAGGATTTGGGTCTCTTTATTCTCGGTGTCGTCGCTGATCTAGGAGGCAGAAAAAACAATACTGGCTCATCCGCCGACGCGGCTTCGCAGGTCGTTGAGGCCTTTCGTACCATTCGCATGAATGTACGATACGCCTCCGACCCAAGTCGCCCTCTCATGGTCACCATTACGAGCCCTGGACCCGGCGACGGGAAGTCTCTCATCGCGTCAAATCTGGCGCTCTCATTTGCAGAATCCGGCGCACGCACACTGTTGATCGACGCGGATATGCGACGTGGCGAACTCGCCAAGACCTTCGGAATTGAATCGCGTCCTGGGCTCGTCGAGGTGTTGGACGGGACGGCCCTTATCGCCGAGGTGCTGCATCCGGCGATTTCACATCCGAACCTCACGGTTATTCCGGGTGGTGCGCGGCGAAGACGCGCTCCTGAGCTGTTGGCGACCCCCCGGTTGTCCCAGCTGCTGAATCAGATGTCGACAGAGTACGACGCGATTATCGTTGACTCGCCGCCTCTTGGCGCGGGGTTTGATGCGTACGCGCTTGCCACCGCGACCGGTAACATGGCGCTCGTGTTGCGCTCTGGCGTAACCGACCGAAAGATGGCCGCAGCGAAGATGGCGGTACTGGACACCCTGCCGGTCCGTGTTTTGGGCGCGGTGCTGAACGGGGTGAAGCTTGGTGGCGTATACGAGTATTACTCGTACTACGATGACTACGATGCCGCCGATGAAGCCCCACTCCCGCGTATCGAAAGCGGGAACGCTGGCGCCAGAATACAGACGGTAGACCAAGTATGACCATGCGCAACGCACGTTTGCGTGGCTATGTTGTCGCGGCCGTCGTTGCCACGCTCGTTGCCCCGTCGGCATACGGACAAGCAACCAGCACCGCAGGCGGGAAGTCCCGGGCCTCCCGAGTCGAGCTGGCCACTCGCGTCACAGAGCTTGAGACGGAGACGCAAGGTAGTTCGCTCAAGGGTCAGCAACGAGTGAGCTCGCTGGCGCAGCTCGCGGATCTGAGGGCAAGATTGGCGGATGGTGACTTTAAGGCTGGTGATCGGTTCGCTGTGACCATCACGATGGATTCCAGCAGTAGGGATACCATCTCGGTTCGCGACGGCGCGATGGTTTCAGTCGCAAGCCTCCCCGATCTGTCACTGAAGGGCGTGTTGCGTTCGGAGCTGGACTCGGCGTTGACGGCACACGTCTTGCGATATTTCAAGAATGTCCGCCTTCGGACAACCCCGCTCACCCAGATCTCGATCATCGGTGCTGTCGGGCGTCCGGGCTTCTACTGGACGTCGCCGGACAGGCCCTTGGCCGACCTGCTGATGATCGCTGGGGGACCGTTGCCGGATGCCAACTTGCGTGAGATAGAGGTCCGCCGCTCTAATAGTTTCGTGCTCTCAAAGAAAGAATCGCGAAAGGCGCTGAGCCAGGGCCGAACGATGGAAGAGATCGACGTTCGTTCTGGTGACGAAGTGAAGATTCCTCAGAAGCGAAAGATCAACTGGCAAGTCTTCATTCAGTTGCTGCTCGTGATCTCGACGACGTTTTTCGCGCTCGTTACGTTCATTCAGTGGTACTACAGCCGGCAAGAGTAGCCGGACCGCAGCCGACCGCCTCTATCTCCTTTGGTTCTTGGCAACGAACAAGCGAATTTCCACGAACGGAGTAACGAAGCCCGTGACGGAGCGATCTGTACCACGCTCACGGTCTCCCTCGGGCGCTCCGTTGCATAGCCTGGGCAATCCTGTCGCGGAAGACACGCTCGGCGACTTTGAGCCGCGCGAGCGCTCCGAGCTTGTGACGCGCGCGTTCAATTTGGTCGTCGCGGCCGTTATGCTGGTGTTGCTTTCACCGGTGATGCTCCTCGCAGCGCTGATCGTCATGGCGACTTCGCGTGGTCCTGTTCTGTATACCCAAACCCGAGTCGGCGTTGATCGCCGGTGGGCGCGCACACGGGCGCTTCATGAACGCCGTCGGGAAGACCTGGGTGGGGTCCCATTCACGATCTACAAGTTCAGGTCGATGAAGCTTGACGCCGAGGTCAATGGTCAGGCGGTCTGGGCGAAGCAGGATGATGATCGTGTGACCAGCGTAGGGAAGTTTCTGCGAAGGAGTCGTGTCGATGAGCTTCCGCAGCTTTTCAATGTGATCCGTGGGGATATGAACATTGTCGGCCCCAGGCCAGAGCGCCCTTCGATTTTTGTGCGTCTGCGCGAACAGATTGCCGACTATCCCGTGCGGCAGCGAGTCAAGCCCGGTATCACCGGCCTTGCGCAGATCTGCAATCCCTATGATACCAACCTTGACGATGTGCGTCGTAAGGTAGCGTTCGACATCGAATACATGCGCAATCAGTCGCTGGTGGAAGACATCCGCATCATGGCCAAAACAGTTCCGGTGATGCTCTTCCGCGTTGGCGGTTGGTAATCGTCGAACAGTTTGCCAATGATCGCCAGCAGATAACGGTGATACAACCTATGATCATGACTCGCGAAGACTCGCGCTCCGTACTGCTCTCCCGGATCAACAACCGCTCTGCGACGATCGGCGTCGTCGGTCTGGGTTACGTTGGATTGCCCTTGGCGATGGAGTTTTCCAAGGCCGGTTTTAAGGTCATTGGCTACGACGTGAGTGAGCGTGTGGTGGATCTGCTCATGAGCGGCGTATCGCATATTCAGGATGTCCCTTCACATGAGGTTGCCGACGCGGTCGAGGCCGGCACCTTTATGGCGACGACGCTCGAAGCGCACCTGAAAGAGTGTGACGCCATCTCGATTGCCGTTCCCACACCGCTTTCGAAGACGCGTGATCCCGACATGTCGTATGTGTTGTCTGCCGCCGACGCCATTGCGCGTCAGGCTCATCCGGGGATGTGCGTGGTTTTGGAAAGCACGACGTATCCGGGCACCACACGCGAGCTGCTGCAGCCTCGACTCGAAGCGCAAGGCCTCGTGGTGGGTACGGATATCTTCGTCGCCTTTAGCCCGGAGCGTGTGGACCCAGGGAATCCCGTTTACCATACAAAGAACACGCCGAAAGTGGTGGGTGGGATAACGCCCGCGTGCGTCGAAGTGGCCAGTGCCCTCTATGCCAGTTGTATCGACACGGTGGTCCCGGTCTCTTCTCCGGAAGCGGCGGAGCTGGTCAAGCTGCTGGAGAACACCTTCCGTGCCGTCAATATCGGGTTAGTCAACGAGATCGCCATCATGTGCGACAAGCTCGGCGTCGATGTTTGGGAAGTGATTGATGCGGCGGCGACCAAGCCGTTCGGCTTCATGAAATTCACACCTGGTCCAGGCATCGGTGGGCACTGTATCCCGCTCGATCCGCACTACCTTGCATGGAAGATGCGCACGTTGAACTACAAGACGCGGTTCATCGATCTGGCGAGTGAGATCAACTCGCACATGCCGGAGTGGGTGGTGCAAAAGGTGGCCAACGCGCTCAACGATGCCCGTAAGCCACTCCGCGGCAGTCGAGTGCTTGTTCTGGGTGTGGCGTACAAGCGCGGCATCAATGATGTGCGCGAGAGTCCGGCGCTCGATGTGATGCGGTTGCTGGAAGAGCGCGGGACCCACGTGGAATTCCACGATCCCTTTGTTGCTGAGTTTCGGGAGGATGGCCACATGCGCAAGGGCGTGGACCTCAGCGAGCAGATGCTGAGCTGGGCCGACGCGGTGGTCATTGTCACGGATCACCAGAACGTGGACTACCAGCGTGTGGTTGATCATGCGGCGCTGGTCGTTGATACGCGCAATGTAACGGCAAAACTGAAACAGGGGCGGGCGCGAGTGCTCGGGCTTGCTGCAACACCGCGTGGGAACGGAGATCGTCGTCTGGCACACGCTGCGCGGGCGCTCGCGGAAGAGGCGGCAGCGTAGTGCAGGTGTCCCGGCACTATCGCTTCGACGCCACCGCGAAAATCGAAAGCCCGAAGGGGACACGTAGGCTCCCGAACCAGAGTGTTTCCAGACTCCATATGTGAAGAAAGAGCTGGTTCAGCGGCCCTGCCTTGGCGCTCTGATCGCCCGACTTGCCTGTCAGCCGCGCTGCGGTTCGCTGCACGAGCGCCAGGGGAAAAAGAAGGGAATTCGTATGGCTCATGTATTCCACGCGATACCCGGCGGAACCAAGATGCTGAGCGAGCAGCTTTCTGGTGTAGCGTCGCTTGTGGTGGTGTCTCTCGTCGTGTGGGCCCCACAGCCATTGGTAGGCCGGCACACTCAATACCAAGCGGCCATCTTTGGTGAGCCGGTCCCGGAGAGCCGCCAACGAAGCAACGGGCTGGTCCAGATGCTCCAACACGTCGAAGAGACCTATCGCGTCGAACGACGTGTCGGGGAACGGAATTGAGTCTGGCAAAAACCCCTCGGCGACCTCACCGATGCCGCGGCCACCGGCCAGCAATCGGGCGTCATGGTCGAGCTCGAAACCGTATACCTTTCCGAAGCGAGCAAGCGTTTTGAGATTGCCGCCGCTTCCGCATCCGGCGTCAAGAATCGCAGCCGAAGGCTCAAGGCGAAGTGCATCGAACGCTTTTTCGATGAATCTCCGGCGCGCCACAAACCACCAGTGCGATCCTTCGGCTTCGGCCATGAACCGAAAGGCGTCTTTCTTCATTTGCTTCGGGCCATCGAGATGGGAGCAGTAAGCGATAGCGTACCGCGTGGATCTCGCGGTGAAGAGGCAACAGAAGCTGTGGCACTCGTCGTGCCATGCTTCAACGAGGCCAATCGACTCGATCTGTCGTCATTCGAGAGCGCCCTCGAGAGCTATAGCTGGCTCCAGCTGCATTTCGTAGATGACGGATCCAAAGACGACACGGCAGCAATTCTGGCCGACTTCGCTGAAAGGTATCCCGCTCGCTGCATTCTGCACCGACTCACGGTGAACAGCGGCAAGGCCGAGGCCGTACGCGTTGGCCTCAATGCCGCAATGCGGGTAGCGCCGATTTGCGGATTCTGGGATGCTGATCTGGCAGCGCCCTTCTCCGAAGTCCCTCAACTTCGCCATGTGCTGGTGCGAAATCGACACATCGAGTGGGCGTGGGGCATTCGCCTGCGATCGTTGGGGCGAACCATTGAGCGACGCGAGCTCAGGCACTATCTGGGTCGCGTGTTCGCGACGGCCTCCAGTCTGCTGACAGGCGTTCGCGCCTACGATACCCAGTGTGGCGCGAAGCTGTTTCGCTCGAGCCCTCTGCTTGCCGCCGTCGTCAGTTCGACGTTCGCATCGCGCTGGATCTTTGACGTCGAGATGCTTGTGCGCCTCCGGGAAATCACAAAAGGTACCAATAAGAACTCGATGAATCTGGTGTACGAGCACCCTTTGGCGGTTTGGCAGCACAAGGGCGGTTCGAAGGTCGCTCCCACCGATTTTGTTCGCGCCTTCGGTGAGCTTGTCGCGTTGCGTCGCCGGTACGGGTACATGGACGAGCGAAGCGGTGGGTGACGCGTAGCGATGCTCACACAGCCGTGAACGAGCAGGGTCGTCGTTCTTCAAATGGCGCCAGCGTCAACCTGCTTCCCCGTGAATGACGGGCCTCTAGCTCGGAAGGCTAGCGTCAGCGTGACAAGGGCAAGGGCCGCGAGCGACAGATAGCCCCCCCACTGGGTTTGCGGAAGTCCTTTCCACACAAACGTCACCGTGTTGTCTCCTTCGACAACGCTGACCCGCCATACGCCGACTTCGGGGTCACAGCTGTAGCCGGTCGCACGACCGTTCTCTTCGAGTACCCACGCGGGATAGCAGAACAGCGGAACGCGAACGGATGAGGCCTTTGAAGCAGTAATCAGGAAAGACTGACGGGATGAACCCTTTTCGAGGACAGAACAGCGGGCTCCGATGTCAGCGCACTCTTTGGGGAACCCTCCCTCCGACATGTATTCCCGAAACGCTGGTTGTACGGTAGCGGGCCTATACTCAGCAAGACTCGCCTTGCCTGTACGACCCTCGGCATCACTGATCGGTACTTCTGCTTTGCCCCAGAGTGTTTGCAGCACGACGGCGAGGGACAGCGTAGCACACGAGATGAAGAGTCCAGCGAACAGTTTCTTGCGTTTTCCACCGGTGGTTCGACTGGCGAAGATCACAGCCGCCAGAAGCAGCGACGAAAACGCGATGGCATTGAAGCGCATGGGAAACTGCACGAAGCGCAAGACCGTCGAGTGTTCCCAGAGAAAGGTTGAGACCGGCGTCGCAAAGAAGAGCGCTGCGGTGCCGAACCCCAGAAGGTCGCACAGCCCTTTCGGCCATTCAGCAATGGTGAAAGGGCCGGTGAAACGTCGAACGATAATGAGTATGAGGATCGAGGCGCTGATTGCCGGAAACAGTACCTGATAGCTGTCCCAGCAGAGAACCTGTGTCCTGAACAGTGCGCTAACAGGCAGCGCAAACGAGTTCGCGGGAATGCACTCTCCACCGATTGCCCATGCCGCAGGACTGATAAGGCCCATAGTCGTGAGGGCGGGCACCAGATAAAACCCACTCAAGGCCAGCCCTAACAGTGCAGAGAGACCGAAGCAAAGAAAGCGTTGTGCGATCTCTCGCAGCGGTGCCCGACTGATCACGCATGAGACCACAATCGCGATGGGCGCCGAGACAAGCAGCATAAAGGCGGTCAGGATGTGCATCAAGCACACCATCGCAACGGAGAGGGCGAGTCCCAGCGAGATTCGCTGCGGCCGATCCGACCGGGACGCGGCGTAGAAAAAGACTATTGACCACGGCAGTGCGCTTACCCAGGGAAAGGCCTCTGGCTTAAAGATTTGGTGAAGCGTCAATGGGTTGGCGGCCAGCAACATGGCGCCGAGGGCCGCTCTCGTGGTTCCCGCGTACTCGGAAAAAACCAAAAAGGCCACCAGTGCAGCCATCAACGTGCTCAGGAAGAACACGATACGCATCCCTTCCCATGCCGTCCCTCCGCTGAGCCGTTGTGAGATAGCCGACAACGTGTGGAAGGCCGGTGAGTAGTGCATGAAGGTCGCGTCGCCAAGGCCTCCGTTCTGCCATGGAAGCCAACGAGGATACCAGTCCCCAGCACGCTGCGCGTCGGCGACTTGCACAACGGCTGCATGGTGGAATCGACCATCAAAGGTTGACGGTCCCTTTCGAGTGAACGCGAACGGAAGGTGTGCAAAAATTGCCACGGCCATCAGAGCGACAAACGGAGCCACGAACGCAAACTTCTTGGACACGGGGCGCGAAATAGATGACAAGGACGTTGCTCAGCGGACGGTTGGATGTGTGACGATGGTGGCGCATCACACTTGATTCCGCAACAGCATCGTGAATGATGCTTTAGTCCCAGGGAGCGGAAGGGTCTCTGAACGACGTCCCATTTCCTTCGCAGGTAACCGTGCCCCCTCCGCGCCGCCCGCGAACGCGCTCCCTAACTCACCCGCTTCGTCTTCTTCTTCAAGAAATCCATCAGCACAAACTGCCCCAAACTCATCGTGTTGGTAAAATACGCCTTCCCGCGACTGATCTCGCACATGCGCTTCACGAACTCCACCAACGCCCGATCGCGCGCCAGCATGAACGTGTTGATCATGATGTTGCTTTTCCGGCACGACGCCACTTCGCGCAACGTTTCGGCGATCACGTAGCCGTCCAGCCCCATCGAGTTCTTATAAATCTGTCCGTCGGGCATGGTCAGCGCCGAGGGCTTGCCGTCGGTGATCATGATGATCTGACGCATGTCCTTCTTCTGCCCCATGAGAATACGACGAGCGAGCTTGAGCCCCTCGGCGGTGTTGGTGTGATACGGCCCCACCTGGGCACGCGCCAACGTGGAGATCGGAATCTCCTCGGCGCTGTCATGAAAAAGCACCACGTTGATCGTGTCGCCGGGGAACTGGGTGCGGATGAGGTGCGTGAGCGCCAACGCCACTTTCTTGGCAGGCGTAAATCGATCCTCGCCGTACAGGATCATGGAGTGCGACGTGTCCAGCATCAGCACCGTTGCGCAACTGGAGCGATACTCAGACTGCCGGACCATCAGGTCGCCGTAGTCGAGATCGATCGGAACGGCTAACGAGCCCGTGCGCGCCAGCGCGTTGGCCAGTGTGCCGGATACATCCAGGTTCATGACATCGCCAAACTCGTAAGGCTTGCTCCACGCATCCGACTCCACGCCGGTCGCCAGCTGCGGCGTGTCGTGACTGCCGATGCTCGACTTTCCCAATGAGCCCAGTAAATGCCGCAAGGTCTTGAAGCCCAGAAAATCAACACCGCGGTCCGTCAGATTGAACTGCACATCGCGCGACGCCGCCTGCTCAAGCGAGCCTTTCCCACTGGCCGGCTGATGGCCGACAGGTACTTTCCCGGGTGCGTCGAGTGTCAGCATGCCGTCGGCCACCAAGCGCTGCACGAGGTCGTCCAGCAGCTGAGCCAGCTTCTCCTCAGACACCTCGTCGCCGTCGCCACGCAGCGCCTTGAGCATCTCCGGCGTGATCTGGCCTGACTCGATGAGGGCGTTGAGGATGGCCTGCTTGAGCGCATCGAGTGAGCGATCGCCGCCGTCCTCGCCCGGGTCGCCCCAGAAATTCTGGTTGCCACCGGCAAACCCGGACTGCAGCAGGAAGTCGGCCAGCTGGTCGAGCAGCGCCTGCATGTCCACCGCATCGGCCATCTGCGGATTGAACTTGGTGTACGTGTGAAAACGCATGGCGCGGAGCTCTGGGGTTTGGGTCTGCGTGATATCTGCGACTGATATCTACTACGTCGTCTATACTTGATGTACGCATGAGCACCGCTTCCCGATCCACGAATCGATGCGGTCGCCACATGACGCTCGACCAACACGCCCTACAGGCTGTCGAGCTCCTCGGCCTCAAACTGGATCCCGAGGTGCTCAAGCAGTCGGTTCTCGATCTGCGCCTGCTGATCAAGGTCGCTCAGCGTTCCGATTTTTTCGAGCAGGCGCTTCTTGGAGATGGACCGGATCTGTTGCGGCATCACAATGCTCGCGTGCTCCGGAGTGAGTGTTCCTGCCGGAAGCTGCACCTCGAACGGATAGACACGCCGTTGCTTTCCCTCCAGCTTTGTGGCCGAGAGCACCGTCACCACATCCAGATGTGCGTTCACGCCGTCATTTGACACGACGATGACGGGCCGACGTTCACCGCGCTGTTCGCTACCGACCCCTGGGTCTGGATCGGCCCAGAAGATATCCCAACGGAGTACCGGCCCTCGGTATGCCATGCCTCAGCGCTTGGAAGGGAAACCGTCGGCCAGCGCCACGTCGAACGCGCGCGTCGTTGCATCCATGTCGACGGCGAACATCGGATCGGCCGCGGCTTCGGCGTACGCGGCGAACAGTCGTACGCGGCGTCGCTCGCGAAGAGCGGCAATCACCGCCTGCTCGATGAACACGTCGGCGCTCGGCGCGTGGCCTGCCTCAACGAGGTCGCGCACAGCACCGGCTACGCGCGCGTGCAGGCGCAGCGTCACCTTCTTGAGTGGCTCGGCCGTGGTCGCGCGTCGGCGGGCGGCGGAGCGGGTCGTGGCGGACGTGGGTTTGATGGGCACCGTAGTCACTCCTCCGAACGGGTTTTCGTCGCGGTGCAGGTATGGCATAGAGTATGGCTTACAGGCCATCGTTTTGCTAGTCTTGGAGTTGTTCAACGATAGCAATGGCGTTATTCACACGCGCCTCGACCAAGAGCGTCCGGGATGCCGAAAT
>Ga0105046_10011868_pt1 | contig 13519 bp, 6 predicted proteins | sample MAT03_FD_78385 | JGI IMG/M metagenome (GOLD analysis project Ga0105046, IMG submission 78385) | Freshwater microbial communities from Lake Fryxell liftoff mats and glacier meltwater in Antarctica - MAT-03 (megahit assembly) | ecosystem: Environmental > Aquatic > Freshwater > Ice > Liftoff... | reverse complement strand
GTTAATAATATCCAAATACGATCATTATTCATTGCGTAATAATAGTAGAGATTAAAACAATAAAAATCCCCTAAGTCAGGGTTTGTTTTTTTTAAATGGAGAAAGATTGAGGGCCTTGGCAATCTTTTTTAAAGCAATAGAAAGTTGGTGGTCGATTGTTTTTATGCTAAGGTCCAGCAATTGGGCAATTTCTTTATATTTCAGGCGGTCTTCTTTGGCTAATTTATAAATAAGCTGGCAGGATGGGGGTAGTTGTTTAACGGCTTTGGCAACTTTTGCCTGCAATTCATGCAGTTCTGTAGATTCTTCCGGATTACCATATTCAGAAATAAATTCTACATGAAGTTCATCCAGACAGAATTTAGCAAATTTATTTTCCTGTTTTAATTTGTTGATAGCAGCATTTTTAGCTGCCACAAAAAGATATAGTCTAAGATTTTCTATTTCCATTAGTTTCTCTCTTCTCACCCAAACATCCAGCAATAAATCGGAAGCTATCTCTTCAGCCAATACCCTCGACTTAACGATAGAGAATGCAAAATTTTGAAGGGAAGGAAATAGATAAAAAAAAAGTGTTTTATAGGCAGTCTGATCTTCGTATACAGCAATTTGGTACTGTATTTCTTTAATTTTTACATCAAAGTTTTGATTATGTAGTAAGGACATGTGCAATCAATCTGTAAATAAAAATACTATAATAAAACCGGCTTTAAAAGTAAAAATTAAATTTTAAAGATATATCCAATAATAGTTCGTCATTAAATCAGGTAAGTTATACTACCTTAAACCCATTATTTTTGAATCAACATTTATTATTGAGGGAGTTTTGTAAAAATAATTTGTAAAGAAAAGTTGTAAACCGATTTTTAAAAGAAAAAAATGTTTGATAAGATGAATTTGTTGAATGACTTTTTGGGGAGACAAAAAAATATTACGTTATGCTGCCTGATCCTGTGTAGCAGTATTGTAAATGCTCAAACACCTGATTTTTCATCAAGGGTAAATCCATTTATTGGCACCGGCGGCCATGGCCATACTTACCCCGGTGCCAGTATGCCATTTGGTATGATGCAGTTGAGCCCCGATACCAGGCTGGAAGGTTGGGATGGCTGTAGTGGCTATCATTACTCCGATTCTCTGATTTATGGGTTTTCGCACACGCACCTGAGCGGCACCGGCATTGCAGATTATTGTGATATTTTATTAATGCCCTTTACCGGTGATGTACAATGGAAAAACAGCGTTTATGCCTCACCGTTTTCTCATAAAAATGAAAAAGCCAGCCCGGGGTTTTATGAAGTATTGCTTGATAAACATAATATAAAAGTATCCCTCACAACATCTGTTCGCAGCGGGATGCATCAATACCGTTTTCCGGTAAATACTAACGAAGGAAAAGTTTTGCTTGATTTAAAACACAGGGATGAAGTGTTGGAATCTTCTTTTGAAGTTGTTAACGATTATGAAGTAAAAGGAATGCGCCGCAGTAAATCATGGGCCAGCAACCAGGTGGTTTATTTTTATATAAAATTTGAAAAGCCCATTAAAGCATTTGGGATTGCTGAAAATGATGTTTTGCAAAAGGGTTTAAAAATGGCCACAGGCAAAAACATTAAAACTTATTTTTCTTTTGATTTGGGTACTGATAAAACCGTTCAAATAAAAATTGGCATATCGGGGGTAAGTGAACAAAATGCCAAACAAAACCTGGAAGCAGAGATACCAGCATGGGATTTTGAAAAAGTAAAAAAAGATGCTGCCAACGCATGGAACAAAGAGTTGGGTAAAATAGAAGTGAAGGGTGGAAGCAATGATGAACAAATTGTTTTTTATACAGCGCTGTATCATGCTTCTTTAAACCCTAATGTGTATACCGATATAAACGGCGACTTTAGGGGCACAGATGGAAAAGTGCACAAAGCAGCAGGGTTTACCAACTACAGTGTTTTTTCTTTATGGGATACTTACCGGGCATTGCATCCGCTGATGACGATCATTAACAGGGAGCGAACCAATGACTGGATCAATACTTTTTTGGCACAATATAAATATGGAGGAATGCTGCCGGTGTGGGAGCTAAGTGGCAATGAAACTTTTTGTATGATAGGCTATCATTCGGTGCCTGTTATTGTGGATGGGTATCAAAAAGGCATTAAAAATTTTGATACAAAAGTGGCGCTAAAAGCCATGACAGATTATGCTGAAAGTGATCGTTTTGGATTGAAGGATTACAGGCAAAAAGGTTTTATAAGTAATGACAACGATCATGAAAGTGCTTCTAAAACGATGGAATACGCTTATGATGACTGGTGTATTGCACAGTTTGCAAAAGCTACCGGCAACGATGCTGTTTATAAAAAATATATGCTTAGGGCGCAGCAATATAAAAATTTATTTGATCCTGCTGCCGGCCATATCCGTGGCAAAGTGCAGGGGTTTTGGTACAGCCCGTTTAAAGCTACTGAAGTAAATAATTTTTATACCGAAGGCAATTCCTGGCATTATACTTTTGCTGCACCCCAGGATATTAGCGGTATGATAAAATTGTATGGCAGTAAAGAAAAATTTGCAAAAAAAGTGGATGAACTTTTTACTACCAATGAAGCATTGAGTGGCAGAGAACAGGCGGATGTAACGGGCCTCATAGGCCAGTATGCACAAGGCAATGAACCCAGTCATCATATGGCTTACCTGTTTAATTATGCAGGTATGCCGTGGCGCACACAGGAACTGGTAAATAAAATTTGCAAGGAGTTTTATAAGAATGACCCTGATGGTTTGATTGGCAATGAAGATTGTGGGCAAATGACTGCATGGTATATTTTCAGTGCCATGGGCTTCTATCCTGTTACGCCGGCATCGGGTCAATATGCATTGGGCAGCCCGGTGTTTGATGAGATTAAGATGCACCTGGAAAATGGAAAAACATTTACCATTAAAGCCAATAACATTTCAACCCAAAACAAATATGTAAATAGCATGCTATTGAATGGAAAGATCTGGCCGGCAACGTTCATCAATCATGAAGCGATTGCAAATGGTGGCTCCCTTGTCTTTAATATGATTGATAAACCAAATAAAGCAATGGGCACCAGGCAGCAGGATATGCCGGCAACAAGTATCAATGATAATGAATTTGTGGCCGTACCTTATTTTAACATGCAAAGCAATAAAATAAAAGATAGCCTGCAGGTAGTAATGGCCAGTATTGATAAAGATGCTAAAATTTATTACTACATAAATGGAAAAGTTGAACCACTAACTAATTTTGTTGTTTACAAACAGCCAGTAATTTTAACCGATGCAACCAGTATAAGTTTTTTTGCAGAAAAGGGCGGATATAAAAGCCCGGTAGTTACTCAGCAGTTTTATAAAGTGGTTACAGACAGAACGATTTCTATTAAAAGCGAAGTGCATCCCATGTATAGCGCAGGTGGTGCCGATGCTTTAATTGACGGCATCGTGGGAACAGTTAACTGGAAGACCGGTGAATGGCAAAGTTATTTTGCCAAAGATTTTGAAGCGGTGATAACATTTAAAAAACAGCAGGAATTTAGTTATATGGGTATTCATGTATTGCAGGATGTGAGCCCATGGATTATTTATCCAAAAGAAGTGATGTTTGAAATTAGTGAGGATGGAATTACATATAAGCCGTTAGTAAGGTTAGCCAATAATTTTGCGAAGGAAGAAAAAGAGCCACAGGTGCAGCTACTGGGTGCTGCTGTAAAAGCTACCGGTAAGTATATTCGCATTAAAGCCATCAATGGTGGCATTTTGCCTGCCTGGCATGAAAGTGCAGGACAACCCAGTCATTTATTTATTGATGAAATAATAATTAAATAAGCAAAAAAAAATGCCACTCCTGAAAACCGGAAGTGACACTTTTTTTATGAAGAAGAGACTTAAGAAAAATTTATTGATAAACTTATTGCTTAATAATCTTTTCTGTTATTATTTGGCTGTTTGTATTTAATAGTAATAAATAAATACCAGAAGGAAGCTGCTCTCCGGAAATATAAAACTGATTGTTTCCTTCTTTTACAATAAATGATTGTTGTTTTATCAGTTGTCCTTTTGTATTAAGAATAGTGCACACTATTTTTTCGTTTATCCTGCTTTCATATTGTATGGTAAGCATTGATACAAATGGGTTGGGGCTTATTAAAACAATTCGGTTTTGCTGAGGAGCATTTTGCTTTAGCTGAATAATATTGCTGTATTTAAAGCGCCCATCTATATCTATCATTTTTAACCTGTAATAAAAAACGGTTCCTGTTGGCAGAAAGCGATCTGTAAAATCATAATTGATCACAGCCTGTGCCCTTACCGATCCTGTGCTGATGAAGCTGTTTCCGTTAGTGCTTCTTTCTATTTCGTAGCTGGATAAATTCATTTCATTTTGTACCACCCAGGTAAGCTCAGCAGTTTTGTTTACCAGCCTGCCGCTGAAACTTAGCAGGGTGACCGGCACCGGGCCGGCAAGCGTATTGGCCAGAACAAAATCGCTAAAACTGCTAAATGATAAACTTTGTATAGTGCCGGTTGTTGGGCCCGAGGCCGTACCGCCAAGATCTATCCATGCGCCGGCTCCATTATCTTTTGCAATTTTTAAAATGGTATGATCCTGCACCGCATCATCTGCTCCGTATGGCAATGTGATAGTAAAGTCTCGAAGATTTACCGCATTGTTAATGGCAGATACCTGGTAATATCTAATTGTAGAAACATTGTTTATTGTAACAGGTAAAGTACGGTTTGGAGCTGCGCCAGGAATCATTTCGGCCTGCAACAATGCAGAGCTTTCTCCATCAGAATTGTTGGCAGTTAAAATCAACGGGCGATACGCCCCATTTTTACCAATTGGGATGGTAAAGTTCATACCTGATGTGCCAATAAACCGCAGCACACCATTTACATAAGAGCCTGCATTACCAGTTGATGAATTTTCTAAAATAAGTGTATTGTTGGCAGATGTATTGATGAGGCCGTTGGTTAATTGCAGGCTACCAACTTTATGAAAGCCCTGCACGGTAAGGCCTGCGGTATTGCTCATAGTAAGTTTTGTGATGCTGCTGGCAGTAGCAGTTGCATTGATGAGTTGTTGTGGCGTAGTGCCATTCACCATTAATTCATCTACGGTTATTGCACCTTCATTTTGGAGATTGCCCTGCAGTTCAATTTTACCACTACCAAACATAAAGCTGCTGCTGGCCAATTGTAAGGTACCGCCCGTTTGAACAATTAATTCTGTGGCAGGCTTTACTTTATACAAATTGAAATATCCGCTGCCATTTACATTTACTTTTCCTGTGGAAGTTATTACCACATCATCTATTTGCAATGGTTGATTTAAACCTATATCATGACGAACAGTTATCAAATCATCTCCTTTGTTGGGCAATCTTGTAGCAGGTGCCCAGGCTGTTTCCGGGGCAGAAGGTAATTTGCTTTCCCAAATACCGGTGGCTATCCAGTTGCCATTGCTGACGGTTCTAAATTGCAAGCCAGTTTCGCAAGTGATACCTGCCAGCCAACCGGAGCTCTGAGAACTGCCTATTGCAAATCTTACCGTTAATACACCATCAGGATTAGATGCGGTAAACTCTTTTAAACTGCTTCCGTTAAAAGTATTATCCAACGCTTCTATTCTTGGGGCATTAGCATCGGGTCCATCATAAATAAAAAGCGTGGCAAAGTTTGCCAGTTGCAAATTGTAAAAACTTAGTTTGAGTTTAGTACCAGGCGTTGCAGGTGTAAATGTGCGGGTAAAATTGTTGCCTGTTAAACCTGTTGGGCCACCAAAATCGTAGAAGGAACTATCGCAAACAGTGAGCGCCGTATTGTTGTTTAATAACACGCCGGCAGAATAGGTAAACGAAACGGGTGCACTATTGCTTACACAGCCTGTTACCGGGTTGGTTGTTCTAACAGTAAATTGTGAAAAAGGAGAATTATTAAATGAAATAGGAAAACTGTTGGTGGTATTTGCCTGCACCGTTCCATCCTGCACCCATGTATAATTTAATCCGCCTTGCTGGGTATAGCTTAGTGTGCCGGCAAATGCATTCCGGTGCGAAAGAACAGGATTGGCCGGGCTTATAACCGGCAATGGCGGTGCTGCATTTACAATGATCGTCATCTGGTCGGTAGCTGTGTTTCCACAAAGATCTGTTATGGTTAATGTATAGGTAAATGTGCCGGCCGATGTTGCGGTAAATTGTGGATTGGCATCATTAGGGTTGCTTAAATTTGTAACCGGGCTCCACTGGTACTTATATTCAGGATTGGCAAAACTCAGGGCATCAATGGCGTTAAAAGGTTGTGCAATGCTGCCTTTTAAAGTTGCGGCGCCGGTTGATTTATCGAGGATCCATAAACCTTTGCCTCCATAATTTGTGGCCCCACTGCCCAGCGGATTAGTTGAGCCACAATGGTAGAGGATATTTGTCAAAGGGTCTACATCCCCACTTTGCGCAAAGTTTGCCAGGAAGCCCGTATTGCCTACCACAGTTGCTGCACCGGTAGTTTTATTGATGGCCATTAACTGGGCGCTTACATTTAAGGTAGTTGATAAACGAAGGCCATATAACTGGCCGCTGTTATCTGCACTTAGGCTAATGATACTATTGGAAGCAGCAACACCGCTTATGGAATTGATAAATGTTGCTGCACCTGTAATTCGGTTGATCTCGTACAATTGATTAACGGTTCCTGTAGTACCTATGGCAAATATTTTACCGGTCGAAGGATCATAAGTCATTCCATTGAAACTAATTGAACTGATGGTAGTTAAGCCAATAGCATAAGTTGTACCATTGGCAGTATCTATTTTTGTGAACATTCTATCTATTCGGCTAATCATGAATAGACCATACGGTGTGGCGGCAGCACCACTAAAAAAGTTTCCCCCAGCAAAATTTGGAATGAAATTATTGTTGATGATTTTATACTCCAAACTTGGTTGTAGGGGGTTAAAACGCAAGAGCGTATTATTAGTAAGATCTGCACCTAAGCCCCGCATGGGGTGTATTATGGCTGTGCCGCCCACGCCGGCAGGCCCGCCGCCGAGGAAAACTTTTTCAGCCAAACAGAGTGCAGTGTCTCTTCCTGCATTAGCCAGCAAGGCGCCCTGCGCCACAGAAACGATGACTGGCAAAGCATAAGAAGTATCTTTACAGCCAGTGCCCGTGGTTAGGATAACATCATAATTGCCACTCTGGTTGGCATTGATAAAACTGCCAGTATTAAAGTTGCTACCATCTCTGCGCCATTGGTAGCTGGCACCTCCGGCAACATTAGTTACCTGCAATAAAACGCTTGACCCTGTGCAAACTTGCAGGTTACTGGCAGCCGCAATTTCTACTCTGCAAAAGGCAGGATTTTGTGCAGCCAGCACCGCATTTTTTGCATTCACCATACCATGCCCTAATTCAGACGACCAGGATCCGTTGGGTTGACCCACTGCAGCGGCATAGTTATAACCCCCGGTTTTTTTGGTACTTCTTTCCAATATTTCTCTAACCTGCACCTGTGTAAAATTATTGTTGATACTTAGTACCAATGCTGCTACGCCTGCCACCATGGGTGCTGCCGACGAAGTGCCGTTAAAGTTGGTAAAGTAATCAAGGTTGGGCGCTGTGCCAGTTCCCGTAACCCGGGTAGTAGCAATGCGAACGCCAGGTGCCGAAATATCGAGACCGGTTCCATAACACCCACCCCAAAAAATTTCTCCATCGCAGGTAGAAGGCGATTTGCGCTGGTTGCACATACTCATTGCCCCTACTGCAATTGTTTCAGAAAAGATAGCCGGCGATGATAGGCCTGCATCACTGTTGCCGCTGGAAAATATAACGATGGAACCTTTGCCTGCACGACCCAGTGTAATGGCTCTTCTGATGGCATCCTGAATTAACGAAGATGCCAAGCCACCGCCCCATGAGCTGGACAAAATATCTGCCGCACCTTCATTCCAGGCCCAGTCGATTCCCTGCGCTAATTGCGCAGAAGTTCCAAAAGTTCCGGCCGTATTTATTGTAATGTTAACCGGGATAATTTTGCTTAACGGAGCTATACCGGCTACACCAATATTGTTGTTGGCTTCTGCAGCTATAATACCTGCACAGGCAGTACCATGAGAACGGGTGGTAGCTAAAATATCGCCGGTGGCTGCATTACCTGCTGATAAACCAAAGCCAATAGGGGTTATATTATTTATGAGATCGGGGTGAGTACGTTGCACACCTTCGTCAATAACAGCTACACGAATAGCAGGGCTTCCCATAGTAATGTCCCAGGCTTCATCTACATCTATATCTGCACCGGCAGTGCCACTGCCCTGGTTAACAGATCCGGTATTTAAATGTGCCCACTGCAGGTTATAAAGAGGATCGTTTGGCGTGGCGTGTAAGGCATTTAACATTCTGAAATCCGGCTCTGCATACACAAACAAGCCGCTTTCAAAAAAAAGGTTTGCCATCCGCAAACCATCGTAACCGTTGATGGCACCAGCTTTTAGTAAAAAAGTTTTGTCGTCATACTGATAAGATTTTTCAATTGCACAATTTTTTTGTGCGGCTAAAGCGGCAAGCTGAATATACGTAGCACCCGCTTTTAGTTTTACATAAAATCCTTCATCAATCACTACATCATTGCCATCGGCTGCTTTTAATGCCGGCCTTACCAATTCTGTTTTGCCGGAAATTTTTAAATAATTAAGGATATCATTTTGACGGTTGGTTTTATTATCTTCTTTTAGAGAGATGATAACGAACCTGCTATTGTCTGTAGCAGTAAATGCTTTTTCTGATAGCTGAAAAGTATTCCGAATGTTTAACTGCACCTGTTGCACTTCAGCCGGTTTTATGCGTAAATAAATCCGCTCATTACTTTGCCGCAGGTAGATTTTTTTATTACCGAAATAATAAAAAAGATCATTATCATTATTTGTTTGCTGGGCATTTCCCGCAAAAAAAGTAATCAACAAAAAGATAGAAAGTAGTAATTGTTTCATTAGTAAAACGTTTAGATCATAAAAATGGAAAAACAAACACATATTATCAATACTAAGATTGGAGTATATCATTTCTTAAAAAATACCCCGATGGAGGTACTGATCAATATACTTATTGTTGTATTTTTCAGTAAACTGTTTAAATGAGAAATAGGATTTGCATTATTTACCTGTTGATGTCCACGCTATTTGGTTATAGCCCTGTATTTTCTCAGCTAGCCAGCCAAAAGCAAATAGATAGCCTGTTGGAGATTGCGTTCATGAAAAATCCGGACACAAATGCTGTAAAAGCATTTTCTGAACTACAGCGCTATCATTTTAATATGGGCCGGTATGATTCGGCTTTGTACTACTGCATTGTATCATTGCCGGTAGCACAAAAAGTAAACAATGCAAATAAACTGTCTCGCATATATTACAATACCGGGTTAGTATATACGAATCTTACCCGCTACGACAGTGCAAAAAAATATATTGATGAAGCACTGAAGATGGCAAAAGAAAATCGGGATACCTCACTCCTGATAAGCTCTTATAACAGCAATGCAATGCTGAGCAATTACCAGTCTGATTTTAAAACGGCTGTAGAATTTATGACCCGGGCGGCAAGCCTGATTGAAAATTCGGGCAATCCTGAGCTGAATAAATTTCTTCCTCAAACTTATGGAAACATTGGCCACAACCTGATGGCTGAAAATCAATATGAAAAAGGAATTGACTACGAGAAAAAAGCATTGCGTATTAAAAATTATCCGGATGAACAGCGGTACAGGGTGATGTTGCACCTTGATATTGCGGATGCATATATTAAACTAAGCAAGACTACAGATGCAAAATTGCACCTTGATTCGGCGGTATTGGGTAATAAACTGCTCGACAATATCCAGGTAGCCACCCTGGTTTTAAATACAGAAGGTTATTACAATGATGCCATTAATAATTTACCGGCATCATTGGCGGCTTATTTAAAAGCTTATCAAATAGCGGATAGTATAAAAAGTGATTATTTAAAGGCAGAAGTAGCAGACAACGTTGCAAAGATTTATGCTAAAATGAATAATTATATGCAGGCAGAAAAATATGCAGAGATCAGTAATGATATTGCCAGGAGCCTACACAATTTTAAAGTAACTGCAAGCACTTTTGAAACTTTAAAAAAAGTAGCATACGCCGGGGGAGATTTTAAAAAAGCACTATTCATGGCAGAGCAGTATAAGTTATATGCAGACAGCGCCACCAACACCGAAACGCAAAAGTCTACCGTGTACCTGGAAGCTTTGTATCAAAATGAAAAAAAAGAAAATGAAATTGCTGCATTAACGATTTCCAATAACAGTAAAGAACTGGCTGTGCTAAAGAGAAACAGGATGCTGCTCATTGGTGGGATTGCAGCATCGGTATTATTGTTTATGATGGGATTGTTATACCGGTTTAGCAGGCAAAAAAGACTGATAGCAGAAAAGGATACAATGCTTCAGCAGGAGCATATAAAATTCTTAGAAAGACAGCAACAGGTCGTGTCTCTGCAATCAATGGTAAACGGGCAGGAAACAGAGCGAACCCGGATTGCTAAAGATTTGCATGATGGGTTAGGAGGATTATTTTCTACCATAAAAATGTATTTCAGTACACTGCAACATGAGCAACCCGTATTAAAAACGGATCCTTTGTTTGCAAAGAGTTACGAACTGGTAAACGATGCATCTGAAGAAGTGCGGCGCATTGCACACAATATGATGCCGGAAGTGTTGATTAAAATTGGTTTATTACAGGCTGTGCAGGAATTGTGCAACAGCATAAGTGCGGGCAAATTGCTGCATGCGAAGCTGCAAACCTATGGAATGGATAAACGCCTGAACGCATCTACAGAAATCATGCTTTTTAGAATTATACAGGAACTGCTCAATAACATAATAAAACATGCAAGGGCAACGGAAGCTATTATTCAGTTTAATAAAGAAGGAAACCGACTTAGTATTATTGTGGAAGATGATGGGCAGGGATTTGACCTGCAGGCGCCAGGTGAAAAAGCCAAAGCCGGACTGGATTCTGTACAAAGCCGGGTAAGTTATTTGAATGGCAAACTTTCTATCGATTCTCAAAAAGAATCGGGCACAACTATAATGATGGAATTTTTATTGAATGAACGGGAATAATTTCTTTCATCAGGACTTTGTATTTTACAGCAATCTCTAAAAAAAATTATGATTCATATTCTTATTATAGATGATCACCCGCTGGTAAGCGATGGCGTGGCAGCAATGGTAAAAGGAGTAGATTATCTGCAAATAACCGGTGCCTGTAAATCGGGTGCAGAGGCATTGGCTTTTTTGGATGCAAATAATCCTGAAATTATTTTGCTGGATATCAGCCTGCCCGATATTGATGGGCTTGAACTTTGCAGCCAGATACGAAAGCAAAATAAAACTACTAAAATACTTGGCCTCACATCTACCAACGAAGCTGGCATCATTACCCAGTTTTTGGCAAAAGGAGGGAATGGGTATCTGCTTAAAAATATGGAGAGAGATGAGCTTATTTTGGCTATAGACGAAGTGATGAATGATAAAATATTTTTGAGTAAGGCTGCTAATCAAAAAATACTGGAACAATATAATACCCTCAACGATGCCCTTAAAAGTACGACCATACTTACCAGGAGAGAAAAAGAAATTTTGCAACTATTATATGAAGGGCTTACAGGGCCACAAATTGCAGAACGTCTATTTTTAAGTCCTTATACCATAGAAACCCACCGCAAAAACCTGATGCAGAAATTAAATGTAAGTACTACCCAACTTATGCTGCGATATGCAAAAGATAATAAACTGATTTAGTTTTATTTTACTTATAACTCCGCTCTTGTTTTACTGTTAAGTTATTTTCTGTAGCAATTATCTATTTGTACATTGCAGTTCTAATCATTATTATATGTTTTCCATTTCCTCTATTAACAATAATGGGTTTGATATTATAAGGCTTGTGGATGAAGCAACCCAAACAATGGTTGATGTGATACCTGCCTGTGGTGGGATACTGCATGCTTTTGCAATAACGCAGCAGGATAAGATGATGAATATTGTAGACAGTTACAACAACAAAAATGAATTTGAGGAAGCAATGGAGGCAAAGGGATTTAAGAGCGCTAAACTATCCCCATTTGTATGCCGTATGAGGGATGGAAAATATCATTTTGGAGAAAAGGATTACCGGGTAAATAAATTTTACCTGGGCGAACATGCTATTCACGGATTGATATATGATGCTCCATTTGAAGTGACTCATCAAATGGCTGATGAAGAGAAAGCAGTACTGGAATTATTGCATCATTACAAAGGAACGGATGCCGGTTACCCATTTCTATATGATTGTAAAATTGTGTATGAACTTAAAATGAACAACAGCTTAACCATTACTACTTCTGTTATAAACAAAGATAGAGGCATGATACCGGTGTGTGATGGATGGCACCCTTATTTTACTTTTGGAGGTTCAATTGATGAATGCCAGTTAGAATTTCAAAGTAAGGAAATGGTAGCGTTTGATGATACACTTGTGCCTGACGGAAAACTAATTCCATACCAGGAGTTTGGATCATTAAAGAAAATTGAAACTACATTTTTGGATAATTGTTTTACCGTAAATTTTGCTGAGTGCCAGCCTATGCTGATATTGCGGGATCCGAAACAAAAAATTCAATTGGAAATAAGACCGGAAAAATCTTACCCATACCTGCAGATTTATACTCCGCCGCATCGCCAAAGTATAGCCATTGAAAACCTTAGTTCGGCACCCGATGCATTTAATAATGGGATGGGGTTGGTTACATTGCCCGAAGGAGAAGCAGTAAGTTTTACCACAAATTATACAATCGTTATTTTGTAAATTTCTAATAAAGAATACAGGAAAGCAAAGCCCCATTTTAATAGAAATGGGGCTTTGCTTTTTTGAGGTTATACTTTTATATAAATCTTTTTCTTATCCAGCAGCCATGCAAAAAACCACATCATAGCAATAAAGCAAAGTGCATATATCAATGATCCGATACGGGGGTCGGACGTTAAAATTGGTTTGCACAAGTGTTCGTAAAACCATCCGAACGGACTCAGGTATTTTGGCAGGCCCGCATCTGTTACACCATTATTAATTCTAATCAATGCCAGCAGCCTGGGTAGTATGCCGCTTAATGCAAAAATGAACAGTGCATTTTTACCAAATACATCAAAGAACCTGCTCCAGGCACCTTTAGCGTTTTTAAATTCTATTAAATAAATTAGTACCGATAATGCAATCAAGGCGAGGCCGGTTGTATAAACGGTATAGCTGCTGGTCCATATTTTTTTGTTGATAGGAAATACCATGTCCCACATAAAACCGGTAAAAATCAGCACGGCACCGGCTACAAATAATCCATTAAGCATTTCGGCTGTTTTGCCTTTTGCGAGTATATAATTACCAACGAGATAGCCAAAAATTACCTGTACAATGGAGCCAAAAGTACTCATC
>Ga0105046_10011867_pt1 | contig 13519 bp, 13 predicted proteins | sample MAT03_FD_78385 | JGI IMG/M metagenome (GOLD analysis project Ga0105046, IMG submission 78385) | Freshwater microbial communities from Lake Fryxell liftoff mats and glacier meltwater in Antarctica - MAT-03 (megahit assembly) | ecosystem: Environmental > Aquatic > Freshwater > Ice > Liftoff... | reverse complement strand
CGATCGCGGCCAGCGAGCGCCGGACCGAGTCCGACACCTGCGGATCGACCTCGTGAGCGAACAGCCGCTCGACTGCCAGAGCGGCATCGAGCATCGTGTTCTTCTCCCGGTCGGGGACCGAAGCGTGGGCCGAGCGGCCGAGAATGCGCAGCCGGAGCGAGGTGACTTTCTTCTCGCCGACCGAGACGGTCATCACCCGTCGGCCGTTGGCCAGCTCCAGCAGCTGACCGCCGCCTTCGTTGAGCGCGAAGTCGCAGCGTAGATCCGGCCGCTCCCGAACCAGCCAGGACATGCCGACGTCGGCGGTGTTTCGCTCCTCGTCGGACTCGGCGATCAGCACGATGTCCCCGGACGGTCGGCCGCCGCTGCGGCTGAAGGCGGCCAGTGCGGCGGCGCGGGCAGCAAGCTCGTTCTTCATGTCGACCGCGCCGCGACCGACCAGATGCCCGTCCCGCAGGACGGCCTCGAACGGCTCGACCGTCCAGTTGTCTTGCGGCGCCGGGACCACGTCGGTGTGGGCCAGCAGCATCAGGGAAGGCCCCTCGCCCGTGCCGGGGATCCGGGCAATCAGGTTCTGGCGGTCGGGGTCGGGTCCGGCCAGCTCGACTTCAATGCCGGCATCCCGCAGATAAATGGCGAGCAGCTCGGCCGCCGGGGTCTCGTTACCGGGCAGGTTCGAAGTATCGAGGCGGATCAGATCCCGGGCCAGGTCAAGTGCCTCGGCCTCCAGGCGTCCATCCGATCCGGCCGCGGGCTCGCTCATGCCTGCTCCGGAATCAACTCGGCCGGGAAGCGATCCTGCAGGCTGCCGTCACGGCGCTCGGCCGGCTCGGCGGCGACCAGACAGTTGAAAACGGCTTCATGGCCGCACTCCCACGCCGCAGCTAGCAGCCGGTTGAGGTCCTTGCCGGCGAACTCCTGGCCTGGAGCCCCGGTCGAGAAGGCGATACCGATCTCCCCCGACCCCTCGGCGCCGTAGGAGCCGGCGCGGACCAGACCGAGCAACGGCCGCAGGGCAAGTCGCCGGAGCTGGGCGGCAGGCAGCGGCGCGTCGGTCGCGCAGACCGCGATGCAGGACCCGTGTGAAGCAGCCTTGCGCTCGGCCGGCTCGAGCGGGCCGCCGGGGAAGTCGAGGTACTCGCGATCGCCGAAGTTGCAGAGCAGCAGGACCCCTACGGTGTACTCCCCGACCCTGCGGGACGCGGTTCCGATGCCCCCGGGAAAGTCGAAGCAGGTCATTCCGGTTCCGGCGCCGACCGTGCCTTCGGCGACCTCGGTGCCGAGCGCGGCGCGAGCCCGCTCGACGTCGGCAGCGGTGACCTTGCGCGAATCGGCCATCTCGCCATCGTCGCATTCACCGACCACCGGCAGGACAACGTTCTCCGGACCCCGGCCGGAGGCCTCGATCGCCGCCTGGAGGACGGTCCCGATCGCATGTGAGCCGCAAAGGTAGACCGGTGTCTCCATCCGGCCGCGCTCGTTGATCTCAAGATTGCCGGTCAGCTCACCGACCCCGTTGACCGTGACCACGGCCGCCGGAGCGGGAACGCTTGGCGGCGCGACGATCGTGACCCCGGACCTCTCGTCGCTCTCGGACTGGCTTTGGCCGACCAGGACGCCGGGCACGTCAGTGATCCGGTTGCCTGGACCGGGTTCGATCCGGCCGACCGGGCCGGCCAGCTCGCGCCAGCGGGGACGGCTCACGCTGCGCCTCGAGTACTGCCCGATGAATCCGCCGCCGGTACTGAACCGGTCGGCGCAGACGCCTCGGCCGCGGCCGGGTCGTAGAGCAGACAGGCGGCAAGCTGGTCGTGCGGGCCGACCTCGACCAGGGACGGGTCGACCGCATCGCAGGGTTCGAAGCGCTTCGGACAGCGGGGGTGAAAGCGGCAGCCCTTCGGCACGTCGGTCGCGTCTGGCAGCTCGCCCTCGAGCAGGGCGCGAGCTGATCCCTTGCCGACGGCAGGCACCGGTACCGCCGCGACCAGCGCTTCCGTATAGGGGTGCGTGGGCTTTTCGATCACGTCGACCGCGGTGCCGGATTCGACGATCCGGCCGAGGTACATGACCGCAATCCGGTCGCAGAGCGACCAGGCGAGGCTCAGGTCGTGGGTGATGAAGATCAGGGAGAGCCCGCGCTTCTCCTTGAGGTTCATCAGCACGGTCAGGATCTGGGACCGGACCGAGGCGTCAAGCATCGAGACCGGCTCGTCGCAGATCAGGCCCTCCGGCTCGAGAACGAGCGCGGCGGCAATCGCGACCCGCTGGCGCTGGCCGCCGGACAACTGGTGCGGGTAGCGGTCGAGGTAGGTGTCGGGGTCGAGGCCGACGTCGGAGAGGGCCCGTTGCACTTTCTCTTCGTGGCCGGAGCGGCCGAAGCCCTGAACGACCAACGGCTCGGCAACGATCGCTCCGACTTTCTGTCGCGGGTTGAGCGTCTGGTACGGATCCTGAAAAATCATCTGAACCCGCTTGCGCAGATCGGACAGCTCGCGCCTGCCGGTGGCCGGACTGCCGTTCAGCAGAACCTCGCCGCCGGACATCTCCTGGAGGCCGAGCAGCGCCCGGGCCAGGGTCGACTTGCCGCAGCCGGACTCGCCGACCACGCCGAGCACCTCGCCCCGCCTCCACTCGAGCGAGACCGAATCGAGCGCCTTCACCTTGCGACGGCGCTGGCGGAAGGTGACCGAGACCTCGCGGGTCTCCATCAGCGGCTCGCTCACAACCCCTCCCCCACCTTCAACGGCTCGACCTTCGGCCAGCTCGACCACGGCGAGAAATGGCAGGCGGCCTGATGCCCCGGCGCGACCTCGCGCAGCGCCGGGTCTTCCAGACAGCGCTCGGTCGAGTACGGACAGCGCGGATGGAAAGAGCAGCCCTCCGGCGGGTTGCCGGGGTCAGGCGGGCCACCGGGGATCGCCGGGGCGAGGCCGCGCTCGCCGCCGATCACCGGGAGCGAGGCCAGCAGCCGCTTCGTATACGGGTGCTGGGGGTTCGAAAACACGGAATCGACCGAGCCGGTCTCGACTATCCGGCCGGCGTACATCACCGCGATGCGGTCGCAAGTCTCAGCCAGCACTCCGAGGTCGTGGGAGATCAGGATCAGGGCCAGGCCGAGATCACGGCGCAGCCGCTCCAGCAGTTCAAGCACCTGGGCCTGCATGACCACGTCCAGGGCGGTAGTCGGCTCGTCGGCGATCACCACTGACGGCCGGCAGGCGAGCGCGAGCGCGATCATCACCCGCTGGCGCTGGCCTCCGGAGAGCTGATGCGGGTAGCGTGAGCCGAGCTTCGGGGTAAGGCCGACCGTGGTCAGAAGGTCGGCGATTCGCTCCTTGACCTGCTTGCCAGACACACCCTTTTCGTGAAGGCAGATCACCTCGTCAATCTGGAATTCGACCTTCTTGACCGGATCGAGCGAGTTCATTGCGCCCTGGAAGACAAGCGAGATGTGCCGCCAGCGCACCACCTGCATGCCGACCTCGGTTCTCTTGCCGATCCTGATCGGCTCTTCCGCACCTTCCGGGCGCAGCTCGATCGAGCCCTGCTGGGAGAGCCCGTCGGGCAGCAGTTTCATCAGCGCCAGCGCGGTCGTCGTCTTGCCGCAGCCGGACTCGCCGGCGAGCCCGAGCGACTCGCCGCGGGCGAGGCTGAACCCGACCCCGTCAACGATCGGCCGGCCGCGGTACTCGACCCGGAGGTCTTCTACTTCGAGCAGGTTCTTCACGACTGCCTCTGCGTCAGCGGGGTCACGGCCTCTTCGGGCACGACCACCTCGCGCGACTCCTTCTGGAGGCGCGGGTTGATGAACTCCTCGAACAGGAAGCCGAGCAGGGAGACCGACAGCACCAGCATGGTGATCGCCAGACCGGGCGGGATCACGTACCACCAGGCGCCGGCGCTCGGGGCACCGGAGTTGAAGGCGCTTTCGAGCATCGTGCCCCAGGAGATCCTGGTCGGGTCCCCCAGGCCGAGGAAGGAGAGCGCCGCTTCGGAGAGGATCGCCACCGCGATGATCAGCACCGTGTTGGCGAAGATCAGCGGCAGTGTATTCGGCAGGATGTGCTTGCGAATGATGTAGAGGTCCCCGGCCCCGAGCGCTCGCGCCCGTTCGACGAAGGCGCGCTCGCGAAGAGTCAGAACCTGGGCCCGGACGATCCGCCCGGTCCCGGCCCACGAGGTCAGGCCGATCACCGCGATCAACACGGTCAGCGAGGGATCCAGCAGCCGGGCCAGCACGATCATCAGCGGCAGCGTCGGGATCACCAGAAACCAGTTCTCCAGCGCGTCGAGGATGCGGTCGGTCCAGCCGCCGTAATAGCCGCTGGCCAGCCCTACCATCGAGCCGAGCACTGCAGAGATGAAGGCCGCGGCGAAGCCGACCAGCACCGATACGCGGGCTCCGACCAGAAGCTGCGAGAAGACGTCCGCCCCGTTCTCGGTCGTGCCGAGCAGGTGGTCGAAGCTCGGCGGCTGCAGCACCGCAAGGCTGGAGGCCTCGGGGTCGTAGGGCGCGATCAGGGTGCCGAAGATCGAGACGAAGACGGCCAGCCCGAGGACCGTCAGGCCGAAGCGCCCGCGCCAGGAGGTGACGATCAGCCGGAATGCGCCGATCCAGGTCACGTGGCCTTGACCCGGGGGTCGAGGTAGAAGTAGAGGACATCGGCCAGCAGGTTGGCGACGATCACCGCGAACGAGAAGACCAGGAAAGTGCCCTGGAGCACCGGAAAGTCCTTGTCGTTGATCGCCTGAAAGGTCAACTCACCGAGACCGGGCCAGGAGAAGATCGTCTCGATCGTGATCGCGCCGCCGACCACCGCTCCGAACTGGATCGCCGACAGCGTGACCAGCGGCAGCAGCGCATTCGGCACGGCGTGCCTGCGCACGACCCGGTCCCAACGCTGTCCGGTCGCCCGTTTGACAGTGATGAAGTCCTCGGTCAGCACGTCGACCATCGACGATCGCATGATCAGGAAGTACTGGCCGAGCAGCATCAGGGTCATCGCGGTCGCAGGCAGGATCAGGTGTTCGGCGACGTCAAGCGCCTCGGCAAAAAAGCTCGAGAACTCGACCCCGGGGGTCACCTGAAGGCCCGATGGCAGGATCGGTAACCAGACCGCGAAGACCAGGATCAGGATTATCCCGATCCAGTACTCCGGCGATGCGTAAGTGAACAGGCTGAAGCCAAGCAGCCCGTCGTCGGTCTTTTGACCGCGCCGCGTGGCGGCAATCACCCCCATCCAGCTTCCGAGCAGCGTGGCGATGATCGTTCCGGTACCGACCAGGAGCAGCGTCCACGGCATCGCGTCAACGATTTCGTCCCAGACCGGCCGTCGCGATCGCTGGCTGGTGCCGAGATCACCGCGCAGCGTGTCGCCGACGTAGTCGGTGAACTGGCCGACCAGCGGCTTGTCGAGGCCGTAAGCCGCCTGCAGCTTGGTGATCTCCTCCGGCGTGGCACGAGGCAGCCGGGCAAGCTGCGTGGTCGGATCGCCCATCACCCTGAACAGGAAGAAGTTGAACAGGATGACGAAGACCAGGGTGAGGATCGCCGCAGCGACCTTGCCGGTCAACCATCGCCCGCTCACAGCCCGGGCCTCGATCCACGCCGTGGAGTCAAGCCGCTCTTACTCCTCCATCTCCATCGGCTCACTGTTCCGGCGCCGGCGGGAGCGCAGGATGAAGAAGCCCACGCCGCCGATCAGAACGACGGCGATGATCGCGATCAGCACGCCGGATCCACCGCCTCCGCCATCGTCGGACGACGCACCCGAAGCAGGCTCGATCGTCAGCAGCGGCGCGTATCCGGCCTGCTCGCAGAAGATGTCGCCGGTCTCGGTCGGGCAGATCCGCTCGATGTTGGCGAGCCGGTCGGTGCGGTAGGCCTGCAGATTCGGGTCCTCGGTCAGAACCAGGTAGGCAACGTCGTCCTGGAGCAGGTTGACCATCTGCGTGATCAGATCACGACGCTCGGCGGGCTCGAAGATGCCGGACTGCTCCTCGAACAGCCGGTCGTACTCGGGGTTCGAGTAGAACGAGTCCGAAGAGGCACCGATTTCGTCGGTGGTCATCAGGCTGAGCAGGAAGCTCGGATCGTACGGATCGCCGCCCCAGCCCCAGATGAAGGAGTCGAAGTCCGGCGCCGGCTTGCCGTCTACCGAGCGGATCGTCGACTCGGTCAGCTTGTCCACGCTGACCACCTCGACCTTGTACTCGATGCCGACCTCACGGGTCATCTCCGAGATCAGCTTCGCCGCCTGGATGTTGCCGGGCGACTCGGACCGAACCAGCAGGTTGAAGGAGAGCTCCTCGCCGTCCTTGGAGCGGATGCCGTCACCCTCGCGGGTCCAGCCGGCCTCGTCGAGGATCTGGTTGGCTTGCTCGGGATCGAACGGGTAGGTGTTGTCCGGCTCCTCGTAGAAGTCCCCGTAGAACGAGGGCAGGTAGCCGTTGGCGACGAACGAGGTGCCGCGGTTGGCGATCTCGTTGAGCCGCTCGCGGTCAACCGAGTAGGCGATCGCGCGCCGCACGTCTACGTCCTGGATCGCCGGGTTGAAGTTGGCATCGGGACAGAGTTTCTCCGGGCAGAGGTTGAAGGCGAGCTGGGTGAAGGCCGGCGACGGACTGTCCACCGCGTCGATGTTCTCCTGCTGGCCGAGCCGCTCGAAGGTTGTCGCCTGGACCTCCGGCGCCAAGTCGATCTCACCGAGCTGAAGCGCCCGTTCAGTCGCGTCCTGGGTGCCGTACTTGATGAACTGGACCTGGTCGAGCTTCGGCTTCGGCTCGAACTCCGGGTTCTGCTCCATGCGGATGATCCGTCCGCGCTCGAACTCGGTGACGATGAACGGTCCGGTGCCGACCATCGGCAGCTCCGGCTGGTAGCTGGTGGTCAGCTCCTCCAGCGGTACCTTGCCCCAGATGTGCTCGGGAAGGATGTAGATGAAGAGGCCGCCGACGATGCGCGCGTCCGGGCGGCTGGTCTTGATCACGACGGTCCTGTCGTCGGGCGTGGTGATCGAAGTGACGTTGTTCGTGTAGCTGGTGAACAGCTCGCCTTCGCTGCCGAGCGTGTCGAGCGACCACTTGACGTCGGCCGAGGTGATCGGCACTCCGTCAGACCAGTTTCGGTCCGCAAGCTTGAAGGTCACCTTCTTGCGGTCGTCCGAGATCTCCCAGCTTTCAGCGATGCCGGGCGAGGGCGACAGGTCCTCAGCGGAGAAGTTGACCAGCAGGTCCCAGTTGATCGCCCAGACCGTGTAGCTCTCTTCGTCAAGGCCGATGAACGGATTCAGGGTCTGCGGGTCCTGGGCCCAGCCGATCCGCAGAACGTCCTCGCCGGAGCCGGCCGCGGTCGTGCCGGTGTCACCGGTGGTCTCAGCCGTCGCCGGTGCGACTGCCACCAGCAGCAGAACTACCGCCGCCAAGGCGGCTGCGAGCAGCTTCTTGATTTCCTTCAGGCCCATCGATTACCCCTCTTCATTCGTTTTGGCCGGCTGGACTGCCGGCTCGACTACTTCAAGCGTTCCGTTGTCTCCATCGAGCCTGACCTGCACCCCGAGCGGCATCGTCGCCATGTTCTTGCCGTGGCCGACCGGCACGTTGGCAATCGCCGGGATCCCCAGCGGTCCGATCAACTCGTCGAGAACTTCCTCGATCGAAAGCGTCGACTCCGGTCCCTCGGGCACGGTCTGCGGCAGCAGATTCACGTCGGTGCCCATGACGAAGCCGGCGGCGTTGTCGAGCTTGCCGGCCCGGACCAGGTGGTTGAGCAGCGTGTCGACCAGATACGGGTCGGTGTTCAGCTCCTCGACCATCAGGATCGCGCCGTCGGTCTCGACCTCGAACGGGGTGCCGATCGAGGCGCTGACCAGGGTCAGGCAGCCGCCGACCAGGGTACCTTCGGCCACCCCGCCGCCGACCTTCAGCACATGCGGGTCCTCCGGATCTTCAAAGACCTTGCCAAGCGGCTCGGGCTTGAAGGCCCGGTGGAACCACTCCTCGGTCTCCTTGGTCAGCTCGTCCTTGCGGCGGGTGAAGCGCAGGAAGTTCGGACCGTAGAAAGTGACCCAGCCGGGCTTTAATGCAAGCGCGAGGTGAAGGCCGGTGATGTCGCTGAAGCCGCAGACGATGCGCGGATCCCCGAGGTTGTCCCAGTCGATCAGGTCGTAGAGCCGGGCGCAGCCGTAGCCGCCGCAAAGCGCGTGGATCATGTCGATGCCGGGCTCGGTCAGCGCCCACTGGAGGTCGGCGGCGCGCTCCTCGTCGGTGCCGGCCAGGTAGCCGTGGACCTTGCGGTGATTGGGCCCGAAGACAACGCGGTGGCCGCGGGCTTCGAAGTAGGCGGTCGCCTGCTCGGTCTCGGAGCGGGTCTGGGGCGGGCTGGCCGGGGCGACGACCGCGATCGTCGCCTTCTCCGGCAGGGCTGGGGGTTTGGTTCTGTCGCTCATATCCGGTTGGCTCCGATCGCGGTGGCGCCGCCGACCGCCTCGGTGATCAGCGCCTGGTCGGCGCGCAGGGAGCCAAGTACCAGCTCGACGTGGAGGTCGGCGATCCGGGCCAGGCTGAGCGAGCCGCCCGGCTCGTACCAGAGGCCGACCCCGGTGCACTGGAGCAGGATCGCGTAGGTGGCGATCGAGGGCTCGGCGGTGGTCAGCTCCCCGGCCTCGATGCCGTCGGTGATCATCGAGCGGAACATCGTCTGGTACTGGTCGCGCCGGTTGACCAGCGCTTCGCGCGGCTGGCCGGTCAGGGCGCGGATCTCGCTGTCGGTAACGAATGCCTCCCGGGTGTGGAGGCCGTGGTAGACGACGTGCTCGCGGACCGCTTCGGCCAGCTTCAGCGTCGGCTTGGAAACAACGGAAACGGCGGCGGAGACCGCCCCGGTCAGCCGGTCCATGAAGTCGTTCTGAAGCACGGTAAGGATCTTCTCTTTCGAATCGAACCAGTGGTAGATCGCGGCCGGCTGGACCCCGGCGGCGTCTGCGATCGCCCGCATCGAGGTCGCGTGGTAGCCGCGCTCGGCGAACAGGTCAACCGCGGCCCGCTCGATCGCAGTCCTGGTCTCGACGCCGCGGCGCGCGGACTGATGGCCGTCAGGCAAGTTCGAGCAGCTCCCTTGCGGTGGCCTGGTCGGCGACCTCGCGGCCGAGCCCATTGGTCAGCTTCACGGCGGCCTCGACCAGTGCCGCGTTGGAGGGTGCGTGTACCCCACGGCTGATGTATGCAACGTCCTCGAGGCCGGTGCGGATGCCCGGCGCGCCCTTGAGCAGGGCCAGGGCCATCATCCGGCGGTGGTGGCGGCCGATGCAGGTGACCGTCCAGAAGGTGCCGGAGGGCAGCGCCCGGAGCATCGCGTCAAGCGCTTCAGGCGAAGCGTCAATCCCACCCGGAACGCCGAAGACCAGGTTGATCCGAAGCGGTCCCGGCAGAGTGCCGTCCTCGATCCAGCGGATCGCACTGACCACGTGGCCGACATCGAAGCATTCGACCTCTAGCGCGATGTTCAAGTCAAGTGCCCTCTTGATGATGCCGCGACCGGCTGGCGGCGCGGTGATGAAGGTCTCGTCGCCGAAGTTCATCGACCCGGACTCGACCCCGGAGATCTCGGGCGAGGCTTCGAGGCCGGTGGTGCGCTGTTCGATCGTCATATCGTTGCTGCCGCCGGTCGAGACCATGGTGATCAGGTCGCTGCCCTCATGGATCCGGTCGATCACGTCAACGAAAAGCTCCGGACGGCCGCTCGGTGTGCCGTCGTCTTCTCGCACATGCAGGTGAGCGATATTCGCCCCGGCAGCCCCCGCTTCGACCGCCGAATCAGCTACTTCCTGCGTCGTATACGGGATGTTCGGGTTGTTGTCCCGGAAGACATCGGCCCCGGTCACCGCGACGGTCAGCACGACCGGATCGTCGTCCCACGCTTTCATCGGCTCTCCTCACCGGACCGCTCGAATGCGGCCCGCTCGGTTTCGCTCAGCGGCCGGGATGCCCCGGCCTCACCGTTCCACATAACCAGCGAGCAGTCAGCCTCGATCGCGCTTTCGCCGCCGGCGTCGCGCAGGGTCTCCCTGGTCTCGAAGCTCTTGCTGCCGATCCGTGTGACAACACAGCTGAATGCGATCGGGGCCGAGTCCAGGGTCAGCTCGCGATTGAACTCGATCGAGCAACGACCGACCACGTACTGGCTGCGGTTGATCCCGAGGCTCTCAAGAAAGCGGTCGCGGCCCTCTTCGAGGTAGGTCAGCACGACCGCGTTGTTGACGTGCCCGAGACCGTCGACATCGCGCCACCTCATCGGGATCGTGAACTCGCTCAAGTCGGTGCCCCCTGCATGCCGAATGCCCGCTGCAGGGCCGGGGTACGGCGCAGCAGATCGAGTGAGTAAGCGCCAACGTCCGGGGTAAAGCCCGATCCGACCAGCATCCGGATGTCCCGGCCGATGCCGTCGGCGGTCAGGGCCGCGGTCTGGAAAGTGGTCGCCATCGAGAAGAACAGCACCGTGCCGCCGGTCGCCGTGGCGACGATCGCCGATGGTTCACAGCCCGAGGCGTTGACCACAACCACGGTCAGGTCTGCCGCCGGGACGCAGGCTTCGGCCATGGCTTCGAGGGTGCCGGCCGGATCGCGTAGATCGACCGCGAGGCCGACGTCGCAGAGGCCCAGCTCGAGCGCCCGATCAACCGCAGCCTGGTCGACGTCGAGGCAGACGACCATGCCGTCCACTGCCGTTTCCCGGGCCGCCGCCATCGCCAGCTTGCCGGCGTGGCCGGCGCCCATCACCAGCACGGTGGCGTTCCTGTGGGCCAGGTCGCGCACGTGGGAGCCGGCGCCATAAACGTCGTAGATCTCGATCGCGGTCTCGACCGGGATGTCGTCGGGCAGCGGGCCCCACGGCGCGCTGTCGAAGACGAAAGCAGTTCCCTCGACCTCGATCTGGGCCGAGTCCGGGTCGAGGTGGGTGACCGCGTCGATCCTGAGCGGGGTCAGCGTCAGCGAGGCCAGGGTGACGATCTTCTCGCCGACCGTGGGCGGATCGGTGAAGCGCTCGCCGATCGCGGTCACGGTGCCGAGCGCGACTCCGCCAGAGTCGGTCTCGGGGTTGTGCATTTTGCCGCGGGCACGTACGATCTCCATCACCTTCAGCGCCATCAGTTCCGGGTCGCCGTCCGAGTACTCACGGATGTTGCGGTGGGACGTCGAGTCGAGGCAGAGTCGCTCGACCGCGATCTCGAACTCGGTCGGGCCGACCGGATCGGAGGCATCAAGTCGGCGGGCCGGCTGCGGCAGCGCATGCGGAGGGTCAAGAACCCTTCCGGTGCCTAGCTGCTCACTGCTTACTTCCACCAATCCCCCAAGGACCGTTGTCAAGCCCGCATCGCACGGACTTCATGAACGATCGTTAGGCTAGGGCAATCTGGCCCTTACGTCAAGAGTGCTACCTGCGAAAGCCGCAAATTGGGACTTGATCTGCCGATCGTCTGGAGTGAAACCCACCGGGAACACCGCCCGGAGGGCGAGGTCTGGGTCGGGGTCAGGATCCCCGGAACCGAACATCCCGAGCGGGTCAACCGCATCCTCGCCGCGCTGCTCGAAGCCGGCTCCACAGAGCCACTGGAGGCCCGTGGGCTGCCCGATGGGGCGCTTGAGCGGGTCCACTCCCCCGCGCTGATCGAGTACCTCGCCGGCGCCTGGACTGGCTGGCAGGAGTCCGGCCACGAAGACGACCCCGGACAGGACCGGGTCGTGCCGTACCTGTTCCCGACCGAGGGCCTTCTCGGCGGCCTGGCACCAGCCGAACCGGCCTCGGCCGCGGCGCGAGCCGGGCGCTTCACCTACGACACGATGACCCTGATCGGACCCGGTACCTGGGAGGCCGCCCGGGCCGCGGCCGGGGTCGCGCTGACCGCGACTGACCTGGTGCTCGAAGGCGCGCCGGTCGCCTACGCCTGCTGCCGCCCACCCGGCCACCACGCCGCCCGAAACGCGATCGGCGGCTCCTGCTACCTCAACAACACCGCCCTGGCCGCCGCCCGACTGGCCGACTCCGGCCACGGCCCGGTCGCAGTGATCGACATCGACGCCCACCACGGCAACGGCACCCAGTCGATCTTCTACGAAGACCCGTCAATTCTGACCGCCTCGCTCCACATCCACCCAGGCCACGGCTGGTTCCCCCACTTTCTCGGCTTCGCTTCCGAAACAGGCGCCGGTTCCGGCGAAGGCGGCAACCGCAACCTCCCACTTGCCCCCGGCACCGGTGACGAAGGCTGGCTCGCCGGCGTGACCTCCCTGATCGAGTGGGCCGAAGCGGCCGCCGTTCGCTCGCTGGTCGTCGCTTTAGGGGTCGACGCCGCCCACCACGATCCGGAAAGCCCGCTCGAAGTCACGATCGACGGCTACCGGGAAGTCGGCCGACTGCTCGGCCGAATGGGCCTGCCCACGGTGATCATCCAGGAAGGCGGTTACGACCTCGAAAACGTAGGACCGCTGGTCAGAGAAACCCTGCTCGGTTTCGAATCGGCCAGCTGACCGGAAACCGGGCTGCGAACCTCAGATAGTCCGGCTGCGGCCTTCGACTCCGTCGCGGATGAACCTGACGATGTCGTCGGTGGGGGTGCCGGGAGTGAATACTCCGGCGACTCCCAACTGCTTGAGGTCTTCGATGTCGCGCTTGGGGATCGTTCCTCCGACAACGAGCAACACGTCGTCTACTCCCTGCTCCGCGAGCAGTTCGACGATCTTCGGGACCAGGGTCATGTGCGCACCGGAGAGGATCGAAATGCCGATCGCATCGGCGTCCTCCTGGATCGCGGTTTCGGCGATCTGGTCGGGCGTCTGGTGGAGGCCTGTGTAGATCACTTCCATGCCGGCGTCGCGCAGGGCGCGGGCGATTATCTTGGCCCCGCGGTCATGTCCGTCGAGGCCGGGCTTGGCCACGACCACGCGGATCTTGCGGTTCACGGTGCCGGTCGCCGTGGAGTCTGGCTTCGTTTCAGCTTCGGTACTCACTTCACGGCCCCTAGAAGACCGGGGTCTCGGTATAGGTGCCAAAGACTTCCTGGAGCGCGATGATCATCTCGCCCTCGGTGGCCCGGGCCCGGGCAGCTTCGATGATCGGGTACATCATGTTGCCGTCGCCCTCGGCCACCTTCTTCAGCTCAACCAGCGCCGCGTCGACCTCGGACTGGCTGCGCTCCGCCTTTGTCTTTCGCAGTCGCTCGACCTGCTTGCCCTCAGAGGCCGGGTCGATGTGGAGCAGCGGCACCTCTTCTTCGTCGTGAACGTGGCTGTTGACGCCGACGATCAGCCGCTCCTTGTCGTCGAGTTCGCGCTGGAAGGTAAATGCCGACTCGCCGATCTCGCGCTGGGGGAAGTTCTGGCGGACCGCCTCGACCATGCCGCCGAGCTCGTCGATCCGGCGGAAGTAGTCGTAGGCGTCGGCCTCGAGTTCATCAGTCAGCGATTCAACGAAGTAAGAGCCGGCGAGTGGGTCAACCGTGTTGGTCACACCGGTCTCTTCCTT
>Ga0105046_10011864_pt1 | contig 13522 bp, 9 predicted proteins | sample MAT03_FD_78385 | JGI IMG/M metagenome (GOLD analysis project Ga0105046, IMG submission 78385) | Freshwater microbial communities from Lake Fryxell liftoff mats and glacier meltwater in Antarctica - MAT-03 (megahit assembly) | ecosystem: Environmental > Aquatic > Freshwater > Ice > Liftoff... | reverse complement strand
TGTCCACAGATTGCAAGTTGCTCGCCATTGGTGCTATAGGACACCGCATTTATTCCAATCGGTGCATCGATTTCACAAATCAGGTCACCCGTTTGCAAATCGCGGACGTTGACTCTTGGACTTGACTTCCAAAAACACGCACACTGATGCTGCTGAGGAGAAATGACTGCATTGGGCTCACGCCAATAAGCAAGCTGCGACTGATTTGCGACCTCCGCCGAAAACGAACGCGTACCCGCACTGGATGCCAACAACGAACTTCGAATCAAACGAAAAATGTATTTGAGGCTGATTCTGCTGTGCTGGTGTTTCAATGGTTTTTAGAAGCGACCCATCACGTGAATTCCAAATGCGAATTTCACCATGGTCATCAATTGATGCGATTAGCAGCCCGTTGGGGCTGAACAAACATTGAAGCACGGGGTGAGTGTGCCCGCGCAATGCAAACTTGCGGTCCATTGATTCTGTGCCGCCGCTGATGAACAATCGCGGAAAGTGGCAAGAACTCTATTGGCCAATACTCGCTCGGAAGACATCGATGCCCATCCTCCCTGGAGCGATGCCATAACATCACTCGGATTGTCTCTGGCATCTCCACAACCGCACGCGTTCCCGAATTGGCGGTGACGGAGTGCGTGAAGATTTTGGCGTGAAACCAAGATGACCAAGTAGGGCTAATGCAAGAAGTCTGGTTTTTGCCGCGATAGCAGTATCTCTTAGCCCTGGGTGAGTGCGGTTTCTCACGAAATAAATCGTTTAACCAGCCACTGCAATATTCATCTAAAGCTTCTTCACTTTGAAGCTTCGGAACGAAACTGGATCGCTGTGACCAGCGAAACCGATATGTCCTTTGCGATTGTCGAGTCCCTTGGGTGGGTGCTCGATCTGGCTGCGATCAAAGGAATCGATATCCACGTCTAAGATCTTGGTACCGTTGAGCGTCACTTTGATCTTCTGTCCACGGACTTCGATCTCCTCAAAATTCCAATGGCCGACTGGCCGCAGGTAGCCGTGCTTTGCTCCGACACAGTGGTAAAGCGAACCGTGATACTGATATGGCAAAAGTGGCGCATCTTTGTGTTTGGCGTTGTAGCCATCACTGTCTATAACTTGCAATTCAAGACCATCGCTCGACGAATGACCGCCAAGTGGCGTGCGGAGGGCGATACCGTTGTTGCCCGCTGGTGACAACCTAAACTCGCAGCGAATGATGAAGCTTTCGTACTCGTCTTCGGTCAGTAAATCGCCGCCTTTGCCGTCTTTGCAAACGACCGCACCATCTTTAACTTCGTAGTTATCGACCGCCCCCTTCCATCCGCTGAGGTCTTTGCCGTTGATCAACTCGACAAAGCCATCCGCGTCGCGAGAGGCCAGGGTCTTGTTAGCTTCATCTGTCGAAATTTCGCGGACGTAGACATTGCGCCACCGAATTTCGCTTCCATGCGTTTGAAGTTGGATTGGCCCCTTGGCGTAAACTGGATCTCGCATGAATCCGTTCGGAATTTTGGGCGTTTCACCCTCTTTCTTAGCGGCATCTGGTTTCGAATAAGCTACGAAGCCACTTTTTTGATTGGCGAAAAAGTTTTCCAACGGAGCTCGATCAACGACAAGCTCGCCATTGAATACTACCGTCACTTGCTCGCCGATCATCGTCATCTTCAAGCTATTCCATTCGCCCAGCGGTTTGTCCATCTTCTTCAGCGGATCTTTGCCCAACGAACCTTTATTGTTCCACAATCCACCCGAGCCCAGAGCCCGCCCCAACCCGCTAGGATCAGCTTCGGCTGGATCCCAAATTTGAACTTGAGGCGTACCACGTAAGTACACGCCGCTATCGCCCTTTGGCAACGCCTTGTATTCGAGTTGCAATTCAAAATCGCCGTAATCCTTATCTGTCGAAAGATAAAGTCCAAGTCCATCATTCACCAGCTCACCGTTTTGAACGCTCCAGTGCGCATTAATGTGTTCATTGTTCGGTTTGCCATTCTTATCCAGCAACCCGCCTTCGACTGATTCCTTCTTGTACTTCGCTTGTTCCTCAGCTGACTTCGACCACAAGTCGTTCGGGTCTTGCGTACTCCAACCATACCAACCCGATAGATCCTTGCCATTGAACAGTGCTGTAAAACCTGGTGGAGTATTCAGTTGGGCGCGAACAGTTCCGCATTGACTTGCAAAGATTGCAACCATAATCACCGCGCTGGACATCGCGGCGGATATTCGTTCAAAGGTGACTTTCATGTAGAAACTCTCTGCTTGATAGGTAAGTGATCGATAACTTAAGCTCTATGATCGCGCCACCATTCCTAGATTGCAAGCGCCGCAACCGCTAGTGCCTCAACTTAGTTTGGGGGATGCGGAATAACTGTTCGCTAATTCGTTAGGAATCTGACTACAAGATAAAATTCGTACTGCTTCACAAGGTGAGTGGGGTAAACAGTCCTTGAACTCCGTGATATTTGTGGCTAGAACGAGCACTCTGAAAGCTGAAGGCGAAATCGCTACTTGTTCTCACACAGCACGGTCGCATCTTGCTATGTCGAAATTTGGGAACTTAAAAATGAGAGGCTAAAACCACAAAACGTGAGACTAGGTAGCCTAGGAAGGCTGTCGGGTTGTGCTAAATATTCCGCAAATGGCGATCGCACTCAACCCAATGATTGTTTTGAATAGTCAGTGCAAAGGGGATCTGCCGGGTATGCGGTCCGAGGCACTTGGAGACATCAACGCAGATTCCTTAGTGAGGAGCAACAATCATGCGCAGAGACGGATGGAAGTTAACACTAAAAAGTTTAGCTTCAGTTGCTTGGTGGCTTGGACGGCAAGCGTCACAGTTCATCATCGGGCTTTTTTGTCTACGGTCGTGTTCTCGGAAGTCTGCTGGCTGGTAACTGGCAAGCCGACTATCGTCAAACGAATCAATTCGGCGGTGGCGTAATCGCAACTCATTATGAAGATTTTCGCGTTACACCAGTTGTCGATTCGGAACTTGGCGTCGGATGGCAGAACTGCACCGGACAATTGCAGAACCTCGATGACAGCTTGAACTTTAGTGGCCTCGCACTACGCGGCGAACTGCGATTCTAAGGCGAGCGGCAGAATGAAAACTACCCGCCCCTCGCTTCGCTCGACCCTCCCTGAGGGAGGGTGAAGTCACTCTCCCCCTGGGAGAGTCGGCCTGAAAGGCCGGAGAGGGTTTGCATCACACTGATAGTTTTCATCCTGACGCTCGCCTAACTACTAAATGTGTCCGAGCCTGCTCCACCATTGAAGTAGTCATTGCCTGCGTCATCCGCACCTCCATTGGCCGCCGCCGATGGATTTCCAATGATGTCGTTACCATCTACCCCACCTTGGTTCCGAGGCTGTGCGTTCGCAGACGGAGCCAGTCTGAATCCAAAAGTCTCCGAAAAAGCCCTGTTTTTTTGGAGAGTAAACCGTCGTTATCGCAGAACTAGGGCGACTTTTTCACCTAGAATCGAGGGCCATGCCTAAAGTGTTGTGAGCCCCCATCGATGAAGCGTAAAGACAAGAAAATATGACCCCAGCAATGAAAACCATCCAGAGTGTAATTTTAATTGGCGCGCTGTTTTGCTTAGTTGGAAGCAGCTCAATCTGCGTTGCGTTTGATCGACGAGTTAGTGTCTCCGTTACGGATGCCGACAGTGGTAACGCTCTTGCCGCTCGTCTGTATCTGACTTCTGAGTCCGATATTCCTCACTACTTCCAAGTCACCAGCGCGGAAGCGTCAGCGGTCAAATACGAAAAACAGAATTGGCTTGATAAAAAGTCGGTTGAAAATCACACGACCATCTCAGCTCATTCTTGTTTCGCGGAAGTTCCGAAAGGCCGCTACACTCTGATCGTTGAACATGGCAAATCCTATCGACCAGTGACGCGGTCATTCGAAGTAGCCGATGATGAGATCCAGCTCAATGTACCGCTGCAGCGAATCAGTAATCCGGCAGCCGCAGGTTGGTACTCTGGGGATACACATTTGCATCGTACGGTCGAGGAACTTCGTAATGTCTTGTTAGCCGAGGATTTGAATGTCGCCCTGCCCCTGACTAGTTGGGTTACATTTGCCGACAAGCCACCCGCAAGCGGCGATAAGAACATTCAAGATGCCAAATTGTCTTCATTGATCGAAGTTGACAAACAACACGTCATCTGGCCTCGCAACACGGAGTACGAAATCTTTAGCGTCGGCGACAAACAACACACTTTGGGTGCGCTGTTCGTGCTTGGTCATCGCAACAGTTTGCAACAAACCGTACCGCCATGGAAACCAGTCATCGATGGCTTAAAGACTTCCGAGCCTCAAGCGCTATTCGACATGGACAAACTTGACTGGCCGTTTGCAATGGTCTTACCAACGCTTGGCGAGAACTGCTTATACGAACTTTCCAACAACCATGTGTGGCGGACCAAGTTTGCCTTCAAGGACTGGAACACAACTGCACCACCTTTCATCCATCCTCCGTTCGGCTCACAAGTCGGTGGTCACCGCGCATGGCTCGACTACACCCATGGCATGTATTACACGTTGCTCAATTGCGGTTTGCGTTTACCGCCGTCCGCAGGCACCGCCAACGGAGTCCATCCGGTTCCTGCAGGATTTAGCCGAGTATATGTCCATCTGCCTGAAGGTTTTAGTTTCGATGACTGGATGAACGGCTTGAAACAGGGTAGATCGTTTGTTACTACAGGTCCCATGCTCCTCGCCACCGCCAATAACCTTGACCCAGGCCATGTTTTCCAACGCGAAGTTTCGGACGAATCGCAAATCTCAGTTTCGATGGATGTCGTTTCTGAACAACCCATTCTTTATGGTGAAGTTCTCATCAACGGTATCCCCGAACAACTGCTACGCGCACAGAATATTCAAACAAAACAAAACGCTTTTCGCTCACAACTCAGTCACACGTTCGTCCCCAATCGTTCCGGTTGGTTCGCCGTTCGCTTTTGGGAATCGCAACCCGATGGCCAAGTTCGCTTCGCACACACGGCACCGTGGTACGTCGAGGTCGGCAATCAGCCAGTCTATGTCAAATCTCACGAGAAACAGTATTTGATCGATCGCATGCGCCAAGAGATTACTCGAAGCAATGGGGTCGTGAGTCCCGAAGCAATGCAAGAGTATCGCGCTGCATTGGATTTCTATGAATCGCTGCCAGTGGGAGATGATATGCTCCTAGAGTCGCGCGCGTCGGGAGCCGATGCAGAACTTGAACGATGGCTCGATAACATGATCATCGATCATCGCTTCAGCGCCAACGAAGTCTGTTCGGCAACTGGTTTGGGGCCAACGCAGGCTGCCGACGAAGTTCGCAAACGTGCGCTCAAGTCGCATGACACACCAGAACACGTTCGAGTCCTGCCTTATCCGGGTGGTCGACATCCTCGACGCGGATTCCTAGACGGAGCCATCAATCCCCAACGCGAAACCAAAATCAGTGTCTTCCCACCCTGGAAAGATGGCGGCTATGTAGTTGTCGACGTTCCAGAAGCTGTGTTCTCAAATCTCGGTCTAACCTATCTAGCTCACACACACATTCCAACAATTTGGGACCAGATTGAGCAACCGCTAAAGCGATTGGAATGGAGTGAAACTGCCGATGGCTACTCAGTCCGACGTCAACTCCCCAATGGCATCCAGATCACTTCGCAAGTAACTCACCGCGACGACGGCGTTGATATGCAGATCGAGTTGACCAACGGCACTCAAGCTCCACTTACCGGTCTGCGCGTTCAAGTCTGCACGATGTTGAAAGGCGCTTTCGGCTTCAATTTGCAACAACCGCTCGAATCGATTGTTGAAGGCCCGTATGTGGCAATTCGTGGCGTCGATGAAAACGAACAACCCACCAACCGCTGGATCGTAACTCATTGGACTCCAAACCAACGAGTTTGGACGAATCCACCCGTTCCATGTATCCACTCCGACCCGATTTTCCCGGACTGCACACCTGGAAAAACGGTGACCGTTACTGGCAGCTTGCGATTTTATGTAGGCAAAAATGTACGCGAGACTTTCAAGTCTGGTACTCGATGACATCGTTTGACCCGCAACCAGCGACATACCAGGGAACAGCTTGCAGCACGTACAACAGAAATAGTGTCCGGTGCGAGAAGTTTAACAGCGTAAGTCGGCTCGTCGCTGGTTGCATCATTCGCACCAAAGCCTGCGATAATATTCCCGGCCGCGTCGCGAACATTCGCATCAAGGTTTCCGCTATTCGGCAAACCTGGTCGGCCATCGGATACGTACGTAACGCAGAATTTCCGAGCGGGTTCCCCTCGCTTACAAATTCGCTTTAGAAAGATAGCGCAACTTCAAAACGCGCAAACGAAAGGATCAGGCGATCTGTCCGTTACAAGCCCGACGCGCAAGCGAGGGGTCAGGCGATCAAGGGAGGGCGATCAAGGGAGGGCGATCAAGGTGAAAGGTAACGTATGAAGTTACGGAACGGCTGACCAGGGACATACACAGTGGGTTGGCCGATGATACCACGACCGATTTGTACGTTGTAGTTTTCTTGACCGAGCGAAAAGAACGGCGAGTATCCGGAGTTGTTCGGCGAATAAGTGCCGGGAGTCAGGTTGGGCGTATGCGTAGGTGGAACATAAGTGCCAGGCATTGCGCCCGGCGGAGGGTAGGTTGAAGCTCCCGGCGTGCATTGGTACTGCATTGGGTAAACGCCAGCCACAGGAGGGTTCTGGAATTGTGGTAACGTAGGTTGTGTGTTAGCGACTGCAGCGGACAGTGGAGCCTGGGGCGACTGGACCACGTTTTGATAAGAGACGGGTCTAAAGAGCGAACCGTTGTACTGGGACGTTGGGTAGTTTCCTGTTCGAGGAGCTGGCGAAACAAACGGATATCCGCTTGCTACTTCAATTTGCTGGGCAGCGGCACCAAATCCACGCTGCATTCTGGGAGCAATTGGCCGTAGACCATTACCTGGGTTCTGCTGTGCAGAATTCTGTTGGTAATTGTTCTGTTGGTAATTACTTTGAGTGGCTCGCAAATCGGTACTGGCGGTGAGATAGGGAGATTGCATTGGGTTCGGCGGGAATACTTGTCGCTGCTCATTCGCATAGGCATCGAACTCCGCTTGCTGCGGTGGTATGACCAGTTGATTGTTCGGCGGAGGGGCGTTTACGTCGCTTCCGGGGAAAGCCGGTAAGTTCATCCCAGAGCCAGGGGCTTGATAAAATGCGGCTTGAACAACCGTTGAAAGATCGCCAGCCGGTCGCGAATTTTGATTTTGATTTTTTGTTTCTGAATTTTGTTGCGCACTTACATTCCAACCGCCGGTGTAACGATAGGGCCCAGCGTATGTCGGTTGAGCGTTTGAATGAGTTATCGGGGACTGGGCGGTGGACGGGTTAACGAAACTTGAAGTTGTACAAGCAAGGAAGATTGTAATCGAATACAGAGGCTTATTCATGTTGCCCTCGCACGAATTGATGTGAGCGCGGACTTTTCCCACAGACGCAGTGCGGACGATAGGAGTTTGGTGAGAGCGCGTCTATAGCAGTTGAAGTGGCGTAAGCATCCTGCTTGCGTTTGACCGCATCATTCGTTTGACCGCGACTCGCAGAGGAGCGTGTCCAGACAGTCGCTTAAAACGCACGCGGCTTGCGTCGGAAAATTTGACGCGGCGAGTACTTTTTCTGTACTGCAGGCTGCAAGCCGTCCCCTACGCCGCTGGCTGCGGGTCAAACGATGCGGTTCGCAAGCTGGAAGCTTACGCCACTTTAGCGGCGCTTGTGCTTCGGCTCTTCGACATCCGTGATGCGACCAAGTATGTTTTCCATGATGCGTTGTTCAAGTTCGCGGTCGCGTCCGATCTCGTACCAGCCGAGCGTTGATTGCGCTGGTAATGCAAGACCAGACACAGCGTCACTAGAGACATCCTGCTGTTGCGATGGATTACTGGCGGTGGCAAATTGAGGATTGTCGATATCTTCCTGTTCTTTTAGAACATTGACGTCGATCAAGTAACCGGTTGCCTCGGGAACGACACGCACAGTTGCGGTTCGGCGAACGGTTTGAAAGGTGCTTTGAATACGTTCGAAACCGCGTGTCGTGTCGCGACGCCATGGTTCGAAGGTCGTGCCACTTACTTCCGGATAGCTTCGCAAACGGCCTTCGAGCCACGTGTCGTTTTCGCGACGCGCAGGAGCTTCGCTTGCGATTCGAAAGTAGTCATCGACCGTGTCCACAACCTGCTGCCAAAGAAAAGTTGGATCGACTGAACCGACATGAGCAGGATTGGACACTGGCACTGTGACCGGTGGAGGTGGACCAAAGTTGTTGGGCCAAAAATGATGACAACCGACCGACGCAACCAGCACCGCGATCAAACTCGAAGCCCATGCGAACTGCATTCGCTTGTGATCGAAGTTCATGAGTATTGTTGCGACTCGTGGCATTTTTAAGGTTTTAAGGTTTTAAGTCGAAGATTTTTCGTTCTCTAGTTCTCAGGCTCTGCCTGGGAACTCATTGATTACGAGGCTCTGCCTCGAGGCGACGCAAAATTAGGTCGACGAAAATCAGGCGGAGCCTACAAGGCATTGCGTTCCCAGGCGGAGCCTGGGAACGAGAGTCTCGTGCAATCTCGTGGCGGACGCTGCCAGCGTCCGTATCTACGCAGCTTCAGCAACCAGCCCAGCTTTGTTAAGGACCGGTAAACCGAGTACTTCACGACTGAGGTTTCGATAGTCTTCGGCGCCGTTGGATGTCGGTGCATATTGGAAAATCGACTGACCAAAGCTCGGAGCTTCAGCCAAGCGAATGTTACGGCGGATGCGAGTCTGGAAGAACTTCGCGCCGGCCCAAACTCCTTTGCTTCCAGAGTGCATACCCAGGAATTCATCGACGTCACGGGTGACTTCAGCGGCCAAACGAGTGCCCGATTCGTACATACAAAGAACTACACCTGAAAGTCGCAAATCAGGGTTCAAGCGTTTGGCAACGATTTCAATTGTTTTTAAGAGTTTGCTCAAACCATGCAGCGCAAGGAAGTGAGGTTGCAGTGGCAAGAAGACTTCATTTATAGCAGTTAATGCATTAAGAGTGAGAACGCCAAGCGACGGAGGGCAATCGAGAATGATGTAGTCAAATGGTTCGTCGTCGAGTTCCAGTTTATCGCGCAAAATGACTTCGCGACCAACTTCACCAGCCAACTCCATTTCAGCGGCAGCCAAGTCGAGATTGGCCGGAATAACAGCTAGATTCTCGTTGATCCAACATCGTGCGTCGCTGATCGTTGCGTCACCACAAAGAATATCATAAACACTCGGCTGATCGTTGACGACCGACAGCCCAAGGTGAAGCGATGCGTGGGCTTGTGGATCGAGATCGATCACACAGACTCGCTCACCCTGTTCGGCCAATGCGGCAGCCAGATTGACGGCGGTGGTTGTCTTGCCGACGCCACCTTTTTGATTGATGACGGCCATGGATCGCATCGTTCACTCCTTTGTGTTGAGCCCGAATTGCTAGGTAGCTGGATTCTTAAGAATCCGGATCGAAGCTCATGCAGTAATTGTTCAGTTATAGGAAGGGGATCGGTTTTGGGTCCATCCCGCTTCCAATCTCGGATATAGCATTCTGAGATGAGCGTCGCCAGAGAAGTTACAAGCGTTTATACAAGCATTTGGCTCATGTGGCTCGGTTATACAAATCTCTCAATGCCAGTTCAAGCTGTAGGAACTGAAACGCAAAGCTGGTGTTTTCCTTCAACCGCACCATCAAGCGGCATGCTGGTCGGATCGTAATTTGTTTGGATCCGAAATTTTCCCTCTTCGTCGGTCGTACCCGGCCCAATTACTGTCGATGGCTGCCCCTCAACTTTTCCAGCGGAAATGAAATTTACAGTGGCGTTTTTCAAAGGTTTGCCTTTGTAGATGACTGCGTCTTATTTTGACGCTCAAGCAAGGAAACCACCCGAGGAACCGTCCGTAACCATTTTCTCACGCAGTGTTTGCAGACCTCGCTTGAGGAGGCCTGCAACGGCCATTTCACTTTTGTTCATCGATTCAGCCATCTGCTTGAGAGAGCATCCTTCAACGTAGCGCAGCCGCAGCGCTTCCCGTTGCGTTTCAGGTAAGTCCTCAAGACAGTTGGCCAAGTAAACGGCGGCTTCGTCGCGCATCAAGCGTTGACTGGGCGAAGTGGTTTCAGAGGGCGCGAGATCGGTGATTGCAGGACGACTGTCGGTGGGGCTATTGGACACTTCGCGGCCCGCAGATCGCTTTTGAGTGAATAAATGCCGCTGATGCGCGGAGGAGACATTGTTACGAAGGATATGCCGCAACCATCCGAGCATCTCTTCGATTTGATGGCCACGAAAACTGGCAAGGTCACGTTGGGCCTCAAGGAATGTGACTTGGACTACATCCGCAGGATCAAGCCGCCCGCTCAAACGAGGGTCGAGATAGCGTTGCGCGAGCACCGTCAAATATGCACGGTAATTTTCAAGTAAAGTACCAAGCGATTCGGCATTGCCGTTTTGAGCTTCTTCCAACAATTGTTGATGATAGGTGCGATTCACTGGGCAGGCTCTACTTCTTGCACTTGCTCGCAACATGGCACACTGCACAACCCCCTCCGCTGCCGCAGCCATTCTTTGCTTCCTCAGTTCCGCAGCCCGGACCGCAGCCATGCTCGAGTAACTGAGCGAATTTGCTTTCGCGAACCGAACGCTCGTAAATGGCGGCTAACTGGTCCAGGTGCTGCTGAATCTCGGGAGAAACATCGGAAAGAAAATGAAAGTAAAGCGTTTTGCCGTCCAAAAGCGGCTCAACGTCAATCAACAGACCAGCAACATCGTGGTCGCTCAGCCATTGTTGACATGTGCTTTGAGCTTGGTTGGCTTGTTCTTGAAGATGCCCCCACAAAATTTCATCCTCTACCGTCGTACTTCGCAGCAGGCGGCCGTCAGCCAGATCAATGGTCGATTGCTTTAGCTCGGTTGGCCCCAAAATTTGACCGAACTCAATGCCACGTTGGGTTCGGCAAACAACCCGAGCACCTCGTCTAAAGGCAGATTCCTGCAAAGTTCGAAATCGCCCGATTTGTCCCAGTTTCCCGACACGGACGAGGTAGCAATCCGACCCGCGGCTAGTCTGGGTTGTCGCATCGGTTTCCGATAGTTCAAGCATTGGAAAGTGAGTCCGTGGGTCATTCAGAAGAAACGAAACTTCGACTACGATAGAGGCCCTACTGCCCGCGCGTTAACGAGCGAGCTCAAAGTAGAGCGTAAGGTCATCGGGGCCTAAATTCAAGCAACCGGTGGCATTCAACAGTCAAGAATACGTGGACTTGTATGATTATTTCGAATCCAAACGCGTCGGTGGATAGTAAATGGCATCAACTAGCGGCCCAGGTCCTAGATGGAGTTGACGTTTCGTTCGAGCAAGCAGAGGAAATTCTCGCTAGCTCCAACGATGAATTGCTCGATTTGGTGGCGGCCGCGTTTCGGTTGCGGCAGCGTTACTTCGCCAAAACTGTCCAGTTGTACTTCTTGGTGAATGCCAAGAGCGGTCTATGTCCGGAAGATTGTGGCTACTGTTCGCAGTCAAAGATATCGAACGCACCGATCGAAAAGTACCGGATGTTGTCTGCCGAACAGTTGTTAGATGGTGCGCGTATTGCCGCCGAGCGCCAATCAAAGACCTATTGCATCGTAATCAGTGGTCGCGCGCCGAGCGAACGCGAAATGATGGCGGTCGAGACCGTCGTGCCGCGTATCAAAGAGGAGTTGGGGCTAAAGATTTGTGCTTGCCTCGGCTTGTTGACGCCCGAACATGCGGCGCGGCTGAAGTCGTGCGGTGTCGATCGTGTGAACCATAACTTGAACACCGGTGAAGAGCACTACGCAGAAATCTGTTCGACGCACACATATCAAGATCGCCTGCAGACGTTGAACAACGTCCGAGAGGCAGGGTTGGAACTTTGCAGTGGTGGCATCATTGGCTTGGGCGAATCGCATCGCGATCTGGTGTCGATGGCCATGGATCTGCGGACGTTGAAAACCGAGTCGATTCCGATCAACTTTCTACATGCGATCGAAGGCACTCCGCTTCAGAATCGGAACGACTTGACGCCGCAGGATTGTTTGCGAGCCCTGTGCATGATGCGGTTTGTGAATCCGTCGAGTGAGTTGCGAATCGCCGGCGGGCGTGAAAAGCACTTGCGATCACTCCAGCCGCTTGGATTATATGTTGCTAACAGTTTGTTTGTTGGTGATTACCTTACGACCAAGGGCCAAGCACCGGAGGCTGACTATCAAATGGTCAAGGATCTCGGTTTCGAAGTTACAATGTAGGGAGAAAGCAATGTAGCTTGGGTCCATTTGTCCCGAGCGGGTGGCTAATTCAGGGAAGCTAATTCAGGGAAGTTGGAAGAATATGGACGGGACAATGGTCCCATCCTACGGCAATTTGGGACCGTTGTTTCGAGCAGCACATACTAGGCATTTCAACGCGGGGTGACTGAGTGCATATCTTTGACGCACATCTTGATTTGGCTCTGAACGGAGTAGATTGGAATCGCGATCTTCGCAATAGCGTGGATGACATTCGGGCTCAGGAGCAATCGCTGCTGATGACCGATAAAGGCCGCTGCACGAACACGGTCAGTATGCCGGAACTGAAACTCGCAAGAGTGAGTACTTGTTTAGCTACACTGCTCGCGCGACAAGAAAAAGAGATCGATCACAGTTTCGGCTGGACGACTCCACACACTTGCTACGCGATGGCGCATGCGCACCTCGCTTACTACCGCGCGATGGAGCGCGACGGTTGGATGCGGATGATCCGCAATCAAGCGGACTTAAAACAACATCTGAATCAGTACGAAATGAACCCGCTCGACACTCCGCTGGGTTTCATCTTGACGATGGAGGGAGCCGATCCAATTTTGCGTCCCGACACAATTCAAGAATTCTATGAACACGGATTACGGGGGATCGGACTTACGCATTACGGTGCGAATCGATACGGCGGTGGAACTCGTTGCGAAGTCGGCTTGGCCATCGACGCGATTCCATTGCTTGAGCAGATTGCTGAGCTTGGGATGACTGTCGATGTCACGCACTTATCCGACGTCTCCTTCTGGCAGTTGTTGGATCGATTCCCCGGACGCATACACGCTAGCCATCAGAACTCGCGCCGGATAAGCCACTGGCAACGACAGTTTTCGGATGAGCAATACAAGGCGGTCATCGAGCGTGGCGGCGTGATTGGTATGGCGTTTGACATCATCATGATGCAAGAAGGTTACGTGCGTGGCCAATCGAAGCGCGAGGTAACCATCGAACGAGCCGTCGACAACATTGACATCGTCTGCCAACTTGCTGGCAACGCCCGCCATGTCGGCATCGGCAGCGACTTGGACGGTGGTTACGGTTGCGAACAAACGCCCAGTGATCTCGATCGCATTGGCGACTTGCAACGATTGCCTGAGTTACTGAAAAAGCGAGGATACCCCGCCGAAGACATCGCTGCAATT
>Ga0105046_10011858_pt1 | contig 13527 bp, 10 predicted proteins | sample MAT03_FD_78385 | JGI IMG/M metagenome (GOLD analysis project Ga0105046, IMG submission 78385) | Freshwater microbial communities from Lake Fryxell liftoff mats and glacier meltwater in Antarctica - MAT-03 (megahit assembly) | ecosystem: Environmental > Aquatic > Freshwater > Ice > Liftoff... | reverse complement strand
CTCTTGAATTTTAGAGAAAACATTTTAACATAAATAACAGATAATCAAGCTGTAATAAATAATGGAAGCAGAGCTTAGCGTTGGATTGGATATTAAAACCGCATTGAAACAAGTTTTTGGGTTTGATAAATTCCGGGGAAACCAGGATACTATTATCAATAACCTGATGTCTGGAAAAAATACTTTTGTGATTATGCCGACAGGAGCGGGCAAATCACTTTGCTACCAACTTCCGGCTATCGTGCAGGAAGGTACAGCGATCGTCATTTCACCTCTCATCGCATTGATGAAAAACCAGGTAGATCTTTTGAACGGGGTTGGTGTAAATGCCCAGTTCCTCAATTCAACTCTTACCAAAACAGAAATGACCCGGGTGAAGAAAGAAGTGCTGGCCGGTGAAGTCAAGTTATTATATGTAGCTCCGGAATCACTTACAAAAGAAGAAAATATTGCCTTTCTCAGAACCGCAAACATTACTTTTGTAGCCATTGACGAGGCCCACTGTATATCTGAATGGGGGCATGATTTCAGACCAGAATACAGAAGGATCAGAACCATAATAGATATGTTGGGAACTCTTCCCATCATAGCACTCACAGCAACCGCCACTCCAAAGGTTCAGCAGGATATACAAAAAAACCTCACAATGGAAGATGCTTCCATTTTTAAATCTTCTTTCCGGCGGCATAATTTATTTTATGAAATCAGACCAAAAGTCAACGCCAAAAAACAATTAATGCGATACATCCTTACCAATAAAGGTAAGGCAGGCATTATTTACTGTTTATCCAGAAAAAAAACGGAAGAGATCGCAGAATTCTTACGTGTTAACGGAATCAAAGCCCTACCCTACCACGCAGGACTGGATCCCACAACGCGAATGAGAAATCAGGAACAGTTTTTAAGAGAGGATTGCGACGTAATGGTTGCTACCATTGCATTTGGAATGGGGATTGACAAGCCCGATGTCCGGTTTGTAATTCACTATGACGCTCCTAAGTCTCTGGAAGGATATTATCAGGAAACCGGAAGAGCAGGAAGGGATGGCTTACCGTCTGAATGTCTGATGTTTTTCAGTTATGCCGATATAGATAAACTGGAGAAATTCAATAAAGATAAAAACGTAACCGAAAGGGATAACGCCCGTCTCCTTTTACAGGAGATGACTGATTTCGCTGATTTCGCCGTTTGCCGTGTACGGCAGGTTCTCCATTATTTTGGAGAATACATGGAAAAAGATTGTGGCAATTGCGATAACTGCACAAAACCCACAACCAAGTACAAAGTTGAAACCGAAGCTATTTTAGTTCTAAAGGCAATAATTCAGACAGACGAACGCTTTGCCATTCAACATATTGCTGAATTTTGTGCCGGGGTTGAAAACGACTATGCCGTTAGTTACGGACATACAAAACTTGAAATCTTTGGGACTGGTAAAGACCAACCGGTTAAAAGATGGTATTCAATTATCAGACAACTGTCTGTTAATGGCCTCATTTCGAAAGATCTTGAAAACTTTGGAGCACTTAAAGTTTCAGAATCAGGACTTAAATACCTTGAAGCTCCCTATCCTATTTCGCTTGCTACCGATCATGACTTCTCTACAGAGCAAATGGATATCGAAAACGATACCGATGATAAAGAAGCCATTAAAGGAAATGCGCACGACGGCGAATTATTTGAACTACTTAAGGGACTTCGAAAAAAAGTTGGCAAAGAAAAGAAACTTCCTCCTTACGTTATTTTTTCAGATGTTGCTTTGGAAGAAATGGCTACAGTTTATCCAACCAATGAGCAGGATCTTACTCAGATTACCGGTGTTGGGCAAGGGAAGGCTACCAAGTTTGGCAAGGCATTTATTGAACTGATTGCCAAGTATGTTAAGGAAAATGAAATTGAAACCGACTTTGACATCGTAATTAAAACAACGGGCGACAAATCAAGAAATAAGATTCAGATCATACAGCAAATTGACCGAAAATTAGATCTCGCTGAAATCGGCCAAAGTCGAAAAATTACGATGTCTGAGATTTTACAGGAAATTGAAATGATTTGCTTTTCAGGAACAAAGCTTAACCTGAACTACTATATCGATAAATTATTGGACGAAGACCGGCAGGAAGAAATCATGGAATACTTTATGAATGCAGAAAGTGATGACCTTTCTATGGCAGTAAGTGAATTTGATGGAGAATATTCCGAAGAAGAATTGCGCTTAATGAGGGTCAAGTTTGTATCAGAAATCGGGAATTAATCCCTTGATTTTTAACAATTTCTACAATTATTAATACATAAGACTTGACTTTGGGTAATGATTTGTATTATTTTGCACTTTAGAACAATTGTAACCTTCTGAGAGATTCGTAAAAAATGAGGCAGCTAAAAATCAGTAAGCAAATCACAAACAGGGAAAGTCAATCATTAGACAAATACCTGCAGGAAATAGGAAAAGTTGATTTGCTTACTCCTGATGAAGAAGTAGATCTCGCCAAAAGAATCAGAGAAGGCGATCAGGCTGCTTTAGAAAAACTGACAAAAGCGAATCTTCGCTTTGTCGTTTCTGTTGCAAAACAATATCAGAACCAAGGGCTTAGTCTTGGTGATTTGATCAACGAAGGCAATCTTGGCCTGATCAAAGCGGCTCAGAGATTTGATGAAACCCGTGGATTCAAATTTATTTCTTACGCTGTTTGGTGGATTCGTCAATCTATTCTTCAGGCTCTGGCTGAACAATCCAGGATCGTACGCCTCCCATTAAATCGGGTGGGATCTTTAAATAAGATATCTAAAACTTTTTCTGAGCTCGAACAAAAATTTGAGAGGGAGCCTTCTCCGGAAGAATTGGCCGAAGTTCTTGAAGTAAGCACAAATGAAATTGTGGATACGATGAAGATCTCCGGTCGTCACGTATCAATGGATGCCCCATTTGTGCAAGGTGAAGAGAATAGCCTGTTAGACGTTCTGGAAAATGATTCTGAAGATACGCCTGATTCAGATCTTATGGTTGACTCTTTAAGGAAAGAAGTACAAAGAGCACTTTCAACATTGACCCAAAGAGAGGCAGATGTTGTTACTTATTACTTCGGATTAAACGGAGCGCATGTGATGACTCTGGAAGAGATTGGTGAAAAATTCAATCTCACCAGAGAAAGGGTTCGCCAGATTAAAGAAAAAGCCATCCGAAGATTAAGGCACACGAGCAGAAGCAAAGCACTGAAACCATATCTGGGATAAATTTTCCTATTTGAACCCTGTTTTTTGCAGGGTTTTTTTTTGTAGTTTCAAATCAATATCCTGTTTTTTTCATAACAAAACTGGCTTCATTTTTCAAACATCGACCATTATTGCACTATTATAAATCAATCCATTTTGACTTGTGCTTAAGCGATTCATCTATCTACTCCTTATTCCTGCAGGACTATTCATTATCAATTCCTGTGAACCGACTCCTTGTTTAAAGAAGCCGGTTACATTTATTGGTTTTGAATTTTATGACAAAGCCTCTGAAAAAGTATTGATTAAAAATTTTGTCCTCGGAAAGTTTACAATTAAGCAGAATGGAGTAGTGGTGAAGGATAGTATTGGAAAAGCTGTTTCCGGATTTAGAATTGAATTGCCAACCGAATCCGGTTTTGTTTGGCTTGGCTTTAGTGATTCAACCGGTAAAGATTCTATTCGATTATCGTACAATAAGAAAATCTCCTTTACGGATGAGTCTTGTGGCTTTTATTATGGCTTTTCGGGATTAAAAATTGATTCATTAAAAGGAGATCGGTTAGAAAAGGCCGATGTAATTTCAGATCAGGGAGATTCAACCAAAAAGACACATGTACGGATTTTTTGGTAGTCTTTTGGTTCTGATATTATTATCGTTTCAAGGTCTCTGTCAGGGATCGAAAAGTGATTCTATCCGAACTTCAGCAAAGGATTCCGTTAACAGTCCATCTTATGTAAGTGTAGGGTTGGATGTATCACGATTGCTATTGAGTTCAATTCCATCCGGATTATCGGGAGCAGAAATGTCTGTTGATTTTAGAAAACAAAAAATTCTCACTGATTTTCATATTGGATTTGCAAACCACAGTAAAGATTTCGCCACATATCGGGCCACGAGTAATGGAATTTATTCAGGATTGGGGATTTCGAGGTCTCTCTATAAAGATGAAGCAAATGTCCTTGCATTTGGACTCCGGGTTATGGGCTCATCTTTCAATTACCAACCAAAATCCGTTTTAATTAACAGATACGCGGCACTCGGGGTTGATAAAGTTGTTTTGCCGGAATCAAAGAATTTTGCCGTTTGGGGAGAACTGAATGCCGTGGTCAGAACCAGGATTACAGGCTGGTTTATGATGGGTTTTGAACTACGTGTAAAAACCATGTTTTATAAACAGTTTTCTGGTTTTGCGCCCTATTTTGTACCTGGTTATGGAATCGGCAAAAATTCATTTAGCCCTGGCATTAATTATTTTATTTTTGTTCAAATTCCAAAAGGCAAATCTCGTGTCGGCAAAACTGATAAAAATATTCCCTGACAACCCGGATTCCAAAAAGATCCAGCAGATTGTTGAGGTTTTGAAAGGAGGTGGATTGGTTATTTATCCAACGGATACGGTGTATGGAATCGGGTGTGATATTTTTCAACCTAAATCAATCGAAAGGATTGCGAAAATAAAAAACTTAAAACCGGAGAAAGCCAATTTCGCATTCATATGTCACGATATGAGTCATTTAGCTGATTTTGCCCGTGTTTCAACTCCCGTTTACAAAGTGATGAAACGGGCCTTGCCTGGCCCATTCACATTTGTACTTCCTGCAACAGCGGAAGTGCCCAGAATATTAAACAGCAAAAGGAAAACCATTGGAATCCGGATTCCGGATAATATCATTCCCAGACTTCTGGTGAAAGAACTTGGACATCCAATTCTTACTTCTTCCATTGTTGATGAAGATGATGTACTTGAATACAGCACAGATCCGGAATTGATTTTTGAAAAGTTTGAAAATTTGGTGGATATTGTAATTGACGGTGGATATGGTAACAATGTGGCCTCTACCATCGTTCTTTGTGAAAATGATGAATTTGAAGTAATCAGACAAGGACTTGGAGATTTATCCCTCTATATGTGATGAGAGACCTTCTCATCAAAAAAGCCCTAAAGGGATGATCAGGATTTCGGATCCGAAGCACATTATTTTTCAAAAATGTAAATTTTTAAGTGCTTTAATCTTTATTTCCTACCTGTATTTCTTTGGAGGAACTTGTGTAGCCCAGCAAATAATAATAACCGGGGATGTAATCAGTTATCAAACCAAAAAGAGTATCCCGGCAACTGTATTTTTTGAAAAGCAACCGGATGCCTCAGTTACTGTAATCTCAGAATCAGGAGAGAAGGGATTCCGTGCAAGAATATTCTATCGGGCTTTATACAAAATCAAGGTTTCTTCTCCCGGATACATTACAGAATATGAGGAAATTGATTTGACTTCTGATTCAGTAAAAGACCAAATCGAATTTGTCAACAGATTTACCCTGATTCCAATTCAAATTAATGAGGTGCTGCCTTTCAGGGATTTATTGTTCGAAGTTACAAGTTTCAAAATTTCTCCTTTTTCGGTGCCTGAACTTCTAAGACTTGTGGACATTCTGGTTGAAAACCCCAGAGTAAAAATCAGACTGGAAGGCCATACAGACAGCCAGGGAAAAAGCAGAAAATCATTAAAACTGGCAAAAAAGAGGATTAAGGCGATTAAAAGCTTTTTGGTTTCCAGGCAAATTGATTCCGGAAGGATAAGTCTTAAGGCATTTGGGGGTGAAAAGCCAGTCTCTGGTGGGATGGTTCCGGATTTACACAAAGCAAATCGCAGGGTTGAAATCCGGGTAGTTGATTTGTGAAAATGAGCCTGAACTTTCAAAAATAACCTTAAATGAAAATGCCTTCTGTTCAAACTAATAAGCGTTTTCCGAAGTATAAATTAATTATTTCGTGTAGCTTTCGGACCGTTTTTCTTATGAAGAAACTCAATTTAAAATGATGAAAAATATTTTACTGGGTGTGTTGTGTTTAATCTCTTTACAGGCTTTCTCTCAGAAGCCAAAGCAACAAATCTTATATGCAAACAAAGTGGTGGCCTTCTCTTCGGAGTACAGTTACGAATTGTACAGTTCCCAACAAATTTTAGGTGAACCGAATGCCTTACCTCTTGGAGGAGACAATCCTTTTGCATGGAGCCCGAAAAGGCAGACGGGTCAACATTTTATTATTGTAGAATTTCCGGAGACAATTGATATTGAGCAGATTGCAATTGGGGAGTGCTACAACCCTGGTTCAATTTCCAAGGTTGTAGCTATTGAACCGAACGGCAAAGAGCATCTTATCAACCAATTTAATCCCAAGCCCATTCGACAGGATTCCAGACTTTTACATATTTTTCTGGAAGAGAGATCTCCCTGGCCAGTTAAAGCAATTAAGATAGAAATGGATTGTGATAAAGTCCCTGGATTTTGCAGCATTGATTTTATCGCCATATCAGACGGAACCACTCCTATTGAAGTAAAGGTAAATGACAGCCAAAAGATCAACCCAAATGTGGCTACGGAACGTTTAACAGAGAAAATCAATAGTCCTTATGATGAAGTAAATCCCATCATATCTCCGGATGGTAAGCGATTGTATTTTGGAAGAAAGAATGATCCTGCAAATATGGGTGGCAAAAAAGACGATGAAGATATATGGTTTTCTGATTGGGATGATGCAAAGGGCGAGTGGGGAATTGCAAAAAATCTTGGCAGTCCGATTAATAACGACAAACCCAATTTTATGTGCTCTATCACACCGGACGGACAAAATGTTTTAATTGGAAATGTGTACAATTTCGGCAAAAAGGTCACCATGTCAGAAGGAGTTTCAATGGTAACCATCACACCTACCGGTTGGAGTCAGCCAAAACCATTAAAAATTAAAGGCTACATCAATGAGTATAAAAAGGCCAATTACTATTTGTGTCAGAATAGAAAGGTTCTTTTAATGGCTATTCGGGCTGAAGAAGCATTGGGTGGCGATGGAATGGATTTGTATGTGAGTTTTCTGGAACCTGACAGTTCCTGGACCAAACCCCAGCATATGGGCAAAACCATCAACAGCGTAGGAAATGAATCCGCTCCTTTTCTGGCAGCCGATGATAAAACACTGTTTTTTAGCTCAGATGGCTTTTCTGGTTATGGAAGTGATGACATATATATGACCCGGCGTTTAGATGATACCTGGAAAAAATGGAGCAAACCCGCCAACCTCGGCAAAAACATTAATACAGGCCAATCCGATATTTTCTTCACTTTACCTGCAAACGGAGACTTTGCTTATTTCTCATCAGGAGGAAAACAATCGAACGGCCAATTGGATTTGTACCGTCTTCGGATTCCGGAGCTTTTCAAACCACTTCCTGTAATAGAAATAACCGGTAGAGTTTTGGATAAATTTTCCCGCAAACCGATCCGGGCGAAAATCGTCTATGAAAACCTGACCTCCAATAAAGAATTGGGAATTAATGAATCAAATCCTTCTAATGGAAATTATAAAATAGCAGTACCAGTAGGTGCTAACTATGGATATCTGGCTCAGGCAGAAGGCTATATGTCTGTTACACAGAGTTTAAATGCAATCAATCTGGAAGAAGCGCAAACCATCACCCAGGACCTTTACCTGATGCCGATTAAAAAAGGTACTCAAATAGCTCTTAACAACATCTTTTTCGATTATAATAAGACAGAACTCAATAAAGAGTCGTTTGCTGAACTCAACCGTCTTGTTAATATGATGAAACAGAACCCGAAAATGAAAATTGCCATTGGTGGTCACACAGATTCAAAAGGTTCGGACGAGTATAATCTGAAGCTTTCTTCTGAGCGGGCAAATTCGGTTCAGGAATACCTTTTGAAAAAGGGAATTGACCAAAGTAGAATGAGTATTAAGACGCTGGGCAAATCAGATCCTCTTACCACCAACGAAGAAAATCCGGATGGAGCTGCTTTGAACCGCCGGGTAGACATTACATTTGATGGGGAATGATCCGTATTTCGGGTTTTAGAAAAGGAAAAATCTCCCTGAATGTATTTTGTTTTGATTTGAAGATTGAAGCCGTTTTTATTCCTGCATTTGTCATGAATTCTGAAACAAAGGAGCCCATGAAATCAACAACACAGGAATGTCCGGGATAGTTGGCCGTTCCTTCAACACCAATCCGGTTTACTGCCGCCAAATAACTCTGATTTTCGATCGCCCTGGCAGGAATTAAGCTGTCCCATGCCTGAATTCTGGGTTCAGGCCAATGGGCACTGCAAATAATGAGGTCGTAATAAGGCGATTGGTTCCTCACTGCTTCCGGAAAACGAAGATCGAAACAAATAATTGCTTTAATTCTCCAACCCAAGTACTCGAAAACTACCGATTTTGTTCCTGTACTAAATACTTTGTCTTCTCCGGAAAAAGCAAAAACATTCACCTTGTCGTAGGATTGAATCCTGCCATCCGGATATACAAACAGCATTCGGTTGAATACTTTTCCATCCTCAGAAATGGTAATCGAACCGCAAATCGCTGCATTCTTTCTGGCTGCCATCGACTTCATCCAGCGGGTGGTTTGCAGCCCCATCACTTCCGGTTTTGTCTCGAATGCTTTTCTATAACCTGTGTTAAAAAGTTCCGGCAAAAGATATATGTCGGCCGTTTCGTTCGATGATTCCAGCAGCTCTTCCAGATAGGCAAGATTTCCTTCAATGGTATCGAATCTTGTATCTGCCTGGACCAGAGCAATTTTTAATTCATCCTTCATACATTATTTGTTATTTCCGGTTCGATGCTGGCATCAACTGTTGCACTATTCATGGCCCCACTACTTAAAAAAGTAAACAGCGCATTTGATCTCGATTTGCCGATTTCTTTTTCAATCTCTTCTCTGTGTTCTTCCCGTATCTGGGTGAGCGATTGGTATTTACGATAAATGAAATCAACCGATTTATTTCCGAGTCCCGGCACAGATTCCAGGGCCGTTTTCAGGCTGGCCTTGCTACGTTTGCTTCGGTGAAAAGTGATTCCAAACCGGTGTGCTTCATCTCTGGCTCTTTGCAAAACCTTGAGCGTCTCCGATTTTTTATCAAGATGCAACGGATATGGATCTTCCGGATAATAAAGCTCTTCCAATCGTTTTGCAATTCCAATAATTGGGATCCTGCCATAAATCCCCAAATTTTTGAGCGCATCGCAAGCCGCTGAGAGCTGGCCCTTCCCTCCGTCAATCAATATTAAGTCCGGAAGCGATTGACCCTCTTCAAGCATCCTCGTGTATCTTCGGTTGACTACTTCAAACATCGTCGCAAAGTCGTCCGGTCCAAGTACGGTTTTCACATTAAAATGCCGGTATTCCTTTTTTGCCGGAGCCGCATCAATAAAACAAACCATGGCCGAAACCGGATTGGTGCCTTGAATATTGGAGTTATCAAAGCATTCAATTCTTTTTGGCTGCCGATCAAGCCGGAGATCGCTTTGCATTTTGTTCAGAATCCTTTCGGTGCGATTCTCTGATTGAGCTTCTATGTTGCGGGAAATTTTCTCTTTTCTGAAAAACAGGACGTTTTTTAATGACAGATCAAGCAGTTTCTTTTTGTCACCTCGCTGGGGAACCTGGCATTGCACATCCGGAATTTCGAAATCCAGCTCCACATTGCTGATCAGGGTTTTTGCTTTGGAATCGAAGATTTCTCTTGCCAAAACTATGGCATGGCCTACCAGATCGGAATCGTTTTCTTCCAGCTTACTTTTAAATTCAAAGGTGTGAGTTTGAGAAATTGAACCCTCTGAAACAGCCATAAAATTGATATACGCATCGTCTTCCTGCCGGCTCAATGTGTAGACATCCATATCATCCATATCCGGATTCACAATCACGGATGAATTCTGCCAGTTTTCAATTAGTTCCAGGCGTTCTTTTGCCCTCTGTGCTTTTTCAAATTGAAGTTCTGATGCAAAATGCAGCATTTTTTCCCTAAAATATTGCTTCGCCAATCCAGTCTTCCCTTTTATAATCTGTCTTGCCTGTTCTATTTCTTCCAGGTATTCTTTCTCCTCCTGAAAACCCACACACGGCCCTTTACAATTGCCGAGATGGTATTCCAGACAAACCTTAAACTTCTGCTTATTAATATTTTCCACGCTCAAAGCCAAATTGCAGGATCGAAAAGTAAAGACCTTTTTAAAGAGTTCCAGAAAGGCCCTCATTAACCGGATCGATGCAAATGGGCCATAGTAATTTCCCTTTTCTGCTATCCGCCTTCGGGTAGGGTAAATCTTGGGAAACCGCTCTTTGGTTATGATCAGGTAAGGGTAGGTTTTATCGTCTTTAAGGTTGATGTTGTACCTGGGTTGATGCTGTTTAATAAGACTGTTTTCAAGCAACAACGCATCAAATTCATTGTCTACCAGTGTATATTCTATATTTGAAATCTGAGAAACCAGACGGGCAGTCTTACGGTCTGTGAGTGTTTTATTAAAATAACTTGAGACCCGTTTTTTTAGATTCTTAGCCTTTCCTACATAGATCAGTGTTCCTTCCGTGTTGAAGTATTTGTAAACTCCGGGGAGTTCGGGCAGGTTATTGGTAATTTCCAGGGTCTTTTTCTCAGACATTTTTCATCATTTCTATAGAAGCTTTTCAAAAACTCTGATTCTGTGTATTGGTAAAACGGAACACGGTCATTACAAAAATCTACATTTGAAAGCCTGAGTAATACTACATAATTTTCACCTCAAAGCGATCTCAGTTTTGCTCAAAAACTCTTACTAAAGACCAATTACCTTTTAAATGCAATCAAATTCCGGGACGTGATCAAACAACGAAATAAAATTAAAGTAGAAAAGGGTAAAAATCAGCCTTTAACTAAGGTTAAGTTGATTTTAAAATTTGATTTCAACCTTTGAACTTCTGGAACCGTCAACCGCATATACATCAAGAGGTATGTAGAAAGTATCGTATTTCTCTTTACCGATAAACTGGTAATACGCCTTCACACGTTGCCCCATAGGATGTGAATGATGAACAATAAGTGCAATTTCAAGTCTTGATCCAGGCGAAGGAACGGGAATTTTTAACAAAGGCCTATCCAAAGAAAAGGAGGATAAACTGTCCTTTGATTTTTCTCCACTCGGGCCTGTGATGGAATATGTAAGATAAAAATCTCCTTTTATTCTGGCCATGTTGTCGACCGGAGAAATGGTGAGGCTTGAATCACTTTTACTTACTGAAAATAGATAGTAATCCTGCCAAAAATAATCCCGGCAAAAAATCAATTGCTTAATATTCTGTGTGTTTGTATGGGTTTCGCTTTTAGGATAGAGATTGCTGAAATACCGTTCTATAAATGGAGTATACTCCCCTGGCCAGGAAATGGGGAACTCAGATGTATTCAATCCGTTGGAACGGCAAAAACGGTCATAAATGAAATGACTTTTGTTAGAATCCTCCATTCTTGGTGTTTCAAATCCGGCTGGCATTGAAAATGGTTTTTGCAAAATTCCACTTGGCAATACATATGAAATGCCTGTGAGGTAACAGATATTTTCCTGAATAATGAATAGTAAAACGATTGGAAAGAAAAAAACAGCCCCGCGAATCTTTATGAGTTTTTCTGTGAGGTAGGCAAAAACCGGTGCGATCAGGCATAGAGCAGGAAAAATAGTTCTTTGGTCTTTCACACGGAAAAGAGTGATCAGTATGTAAAAGAAAATAAATGACACTAGGGCATACCGGATTTGAAAAGGCAGTTTTCGAATAGTGACAAGGCTTATAACAACACCACAACAAAGAAGTATTGTTTGAAACGGCCCCAGAGATTCTTTCAATCGGGTGGTGTACCAGATGATGGAATCGAAACTGGTAACAGTTGGGAAATTTTGCTCCCCATATTGTTTCGCCCCATTCGCAATTTCATACGAGAAATGGAAGATGTTCACTGAAAACCAAATACCTGCAACGGCAGAAAGAGAGAAAAAGAAAATCAGGAGATTGGCTTGTCTTTCGAACAGATTTTTTTCTTCCCAACCTTTATATAAAGTAAAAAGAACAGGTACAATTCCAAAAAGGAACAGGTTGCCTTTTGTAACCAGGCCAATTCCAAATACAAGACCTGCGATTAATGAAAGCCTCCGGTTAGAAAAAAAATCGGATTTAAATACCAGAAATTGGAAAACAATGAGCAAAACCAAAGCCGGAAAATCCTGCATATACGTTCGAAGCAGGCTTGAACTCATGGACGCTCCGAATATCAAAAAACAACTTAGAGAGGATGCAAAATCGCTAAACCGGTATTGTTCTTTCAGTGATTTCCATAAATAATGATAGCCAAGTGGCAACCAGAATAAGCTTAAAGTGAGGCAACCCGCTGTAAACGATTTCCCGAACAGCAGAAAAAAGGGAAAAGAGGCCAGATATGAAACCGGGAAGTAAAAATCATAATATTGAATGGAAGACAATAACTTATCCGGTTCACCGGAAACCAGCTGATTGTAGACAACGAGTGCATTGGAAATGTGCCTGGCACCATCGTGCGGATAGATTGGGTTAAAGCTTAAAACAGTATACAAACTGTTTACAGCCATCAGAAAAAAGAGAGGTGACCAGCGAACCAATCTTTTTATCCATAGGTCGGAAAGACATCCGGAGCAAACCAGCAGCAGAACAAAACTTATGAAAATTTGAAAAAAGTAAAGATTTTTACTCAAAGAAAAAATGTAGAACGGGTTGTTGTCCGGCAAGGGAAACATGTGATAGAAGATGTCTCCCATCAGCAGAATCAACAAAATGTTGGTGGTGTACTTGCCTGGATTCCAGAAAAGCAATGAGAAAATACAGGTATTAAAAAAGAGGGGCAGGTATCTTAAAATTTCCACCCGGAATAATTCCTGATTGGCGTGGAGAGAACAAAATAGTCCGACAAGAAATAAAAAACTGGAAATAAAAAGCTGGTTGATCGAAGGTTGTCTGGTCACTTTGAAAGAAGCGATTTAGTGGAAATTCAGAGGATTTTAACAGAAGTGCAAGTATGTTTTAAAAATGGTTTGATCAAAGTATGAATTGAATCCTGTTGATCTGTTTTGGGAGAAACCCTGGCCTTTTAAATGAAAATTCATTCGTACTAATAGAAAATTCAATTCCGGAATTGCCAAAAACGAAATTCTTGGGTGTCCTTAGCTGTCAAGAAGAATTTGAGATAAAAAATGGAGAACAAGTTGTTTTCAAAATTCCCTCATGAGAGCATTTAACATGCCTGAACGAAACCTAAATCACTGAAAAAGAGAAGATATAAACCCAAATCGAATCAAAACGAAGATGAAAGCAGAGTAAAAAAAAATAAGGGGCTACGAATCTGACTCTGAAAACCGATCTTAGGAAAGTCCCCCCCCAATCCCCCCGATCCGCAAGGGGCAATCCCCATAAGCCGCCAAAACTACTGAAGCTTCCCCCGATGTAAAATCG
>Ga0105046_10011856_pt1 | contig 13528 bp, 7 predicted proteins | sample MAT03_FD_78385 | JGI IMG/M metagenome (GOLD analysis project Ga0105046, IMG submission 78385) | Freshwater microbial communities from Lake Fryxell liftoff mats and glacier meltwater in Antarctica - MAT-03 (megahit assembly) | ecosystem: Environmental > Aquatic > Freshwater > Ice > Liftoff... | reverse complement strand
GCTGGTTACGACCGAGGGATGCTCAAGGGCGGATGGTAGGCGCTGAGCGGGTCGGCGTGAGCACGGGAGTGGCTGTAGGGGGTGTCCAGGGGCGGAAGCCCCTGGACAATCAGAGAAGACAAAAACATGACCACCGACACCCCCGACGCCGCGACCACGCCCGCGCACCTGAGTTACGCCGGCGCGTCGCGCGTGGCCACCAGCGGCGGCACGTCCGCGCTGGAGCTGTTCGGCAACCTGGACCGGCCGGCCGTCGGGTTCACCGGCATCATCAAACACCCGGTACGGGTGCGCGAGGCGCTGTCCGCGCTGTACGCCGTCGTCGGCAGCGACTACCGCTACCAGCCGAAGGATCGCACGCAATACCTCGCCTATCTGCGGATGAAGAAAGAGACCGCCACGCAAAGCATTTGGCAGGCGCAGCAAGCGTACTTCGGCTGGCTGTTGCGCAACGACCCGCACCAGTTCTGCATCCTCGATCCGGTGGTGTCGGTCCATCCGGATCAGGTGATGTTCGAGGTGTTCGCCAAGGACGAATCGAGTTACGCCTGCCTATCCATCCGGCGGGACGCCTTCGCGGATGTCGGCGACGTGAAGTGCGGCACCACCAACATCGACTTTAGCGACGCGCTCTACGCCAGCGTTCAGCAACTGCGGGACTACCGGCGAACCACGCTCCGCATCGGCACCACGGGCGTCACCGTCGCCACCGAGGAGAAGCCCGAAGCGCTGGAGAAGTCCATCCGCGTACCGGACTCGTGGCTGCGCGGGTTCCTTCAGGTGCAGTCCGCTGCCACCCTGCCCTTCGACCATGTGAAGTTGAATCCTCTCGACTTGTACAACGCCCTGCGGCACCTGCGGATGCACGGCGACAAGAAGGGGCAGCGGCGCGGGCTGCGGTTCGAGCTGGTCCCGGCCCAACCGCCGAAGATCGTGTTGGAGCCGTGGAATACGCTGCTCGAAACCACCGGCGAGCCGTTCCAAGGGCGGCAGGCACGCAACGTCCGCGTGTGGGGCCGGCGGCGGCTGTTCACCATCAAGCGACTGCTGCCGTTCGTCGAAAGCGTGGACGTTTACCTGCTCGGCAGCGGGCTGCCGTCCTTCTGGGTTCTCCGCGCCGGTGACATGACGTTGACACTCGGCCTGACCGGGTTCACCGCCGCCAACTGGTCCAGCGCCCTGAACTTCGACCTGCTGCTGCCCCGACAGGTGAACGACCCGGACAGCCTGCCGAAGGTGGTTCAATATTTAGCCGGAGGGGTGTTCGCGGCCACGAAAGAAGACATCGGCAAACAGACGGGGTTGAAAGGGTCCACGCTCACCGCCGCGCTGCAACTCGGCTGCCAGCACGGGCAGTTGATGTTCGACCTGGCCACCGGCCTTTACCGCCTGCGGCCGATTACGGAATCGAAGCTCGACCTCGCCCGGCTTCAGTACCGCAACGACCGCGAGAAAGTCGCGCACGACCTGCTCGGCCGACGCAACGCCGTCAAGATCGTGAGCGAGACCCGCATCGCCGGCGAAGGGCTGGCGCTCGTCGGCGAAGTGGCCGTGACCGAGGACAAGCGCGAGTATCGGCCGCAAATGTTGCTCGCCGACGAAGGCAGTTTGAAGCGGGTGAGTTGCACCTGCGCCGGCTTCCGCAAGGACGGGCTGAAGAACGGCCCGTGCGTGCATCTGATCGCGCTGCGGATGGCCCACGCCGAGAAGGAAGCGAAGAAGGCCAAGACCGACGACGCCGTCACGTTCGAGACGCGCGCGTTCACCCGCCGCGACAGGGAGAACGAACACCAACTGCAACTGACGCTGGAGCGGTCGAAGGTGAAGGTCCGCTGGGGCCAGACCGGCGAACCGATGCGGCTGCAAACGCTGAAGTTCAACACCGACGCCGACGCCCGGCAATCGTACTTCAACCGACTGGCGGACCTCGACGCGCAAGGCTACCTGGACGCCATCGCGGAATGAGGTGCGGGGTATCGGGTTGCGGGTTTCGGGTATTCCGCCGTACTTCCTATGCGGTAAGGCGTTCGGCAGGTGAAAAGTTCCCAGCCGGTTGTCGGCAGCGAAGAAACCTCTTCAGCCCGAAGGGCTGTCTCCTAAAGCCCAGGCCTCCGGCCTGGGTATCGGGTGGGTTTGATTTCCGACCCTGTAAAGGGTCGCTCAGGGGCGAGGAGAGAGCCTTTCAGGCTCAAGAATTCCGCCGTCCCATACCCAGGCCGGAGGCCTGGGCTTGAGGAGACAGCCCTTCGGGCTGAAGACAAGTCACCCCGTCGTCGTGGGTGCGATTCCACCCACCGAACGTCTAACGACGTGTGTTTTGCAGGGAGATTGTCGTGCCCGAAACAGAAGCAACACGGCTCGCTCTCGAATATGTCGTTGCGAACGTACCGTGGGCACGACACGAAGTGCTGTCTGCGATGTATCTGCCCGCGCAACATCGGCCGGAACTGGACGCGAAGCATGACGCTTGGTCCTTTTACTTTCCTCGAATCTTAAGTGAAGGCGTTGAGTCAGAAGAACCGAGCGTCGTTGTGGTTCACGTCGATGTAGCGACCCACGAAGTGATCCTGATGAGGATGCTGTGAAGTCCGTTTGCGACGATTGAAAACCCGACACACCCGAATCCCGAAACCCGATCTCTCCCCATGACCCGCACCGACGCCGCCACGCTTTGGCTCTCGATCCATCAGGCCGGCGGGGTGCGCGCGTACATCGACAAGCAACTCGCCGAGCGCGGGTTCCTCGTCGAGCGGCGCGAAGTCGATGAGATGAGCGACCGCGAGAAGGACCGGTACAAGAAGGAACTGAAGGCCGAGGCCGCCGAGCGGAAGAAGCTGGCCAAGGACGCCTGGGCCGCGTACCAGACCGCGCACATCGTCACCTTGGGTGACGGCATCTGGTGGAGCGACGAGGCCAAAGAAGACAAGTGGGACACGCCCAACAGCGAGGAGCGCGCGGCCGAGAACGAGTTGCCGGCCCTCGACACTCCCAAGCAACTCGCCGAGGCGCTGGGGCTGAACATCGTTCAACTGCGTGGCCTGTGCTACCACCGCGACGCGGCCACGAAGTTGCACTACGTCCGGTTCACCATCCCGAAGCGGGACGGCACCGAGCGGCCCATCTGGGCACCGCTGCCGGTGCTGAAAGCCGCGCAACGGTGGGTGCTGCGGAACATCGTCGAGCGGTTGCCGACGCACGGGTCCGCGCACGGGTTCCTCGCCGGCCGGTCCATTTTGAGCAACGCCGGCGTTCACAAGAATAGCGCCATCGTGGTGAAGATGGACATCGAGCAGTTCTTCCCCACCGTGACGTGGCGGCGGGTGAAAGGCGTGTTCCGGCGGGCCGGCTACCGCGAGCAAATCAGCACGCTGCTGGCGCTCCTTTGCACCGAGTCGCCGCGCGAGATCGTGGAGTTCGACGGCAAAACGTACTACGTTTCCTTGGGACAGCGCTGTTTGCCGCAGGGCGCGCCGACTAGCCCGGCGATTACCAACGCCCTCTGCCTACGGCTCGACCGGCGCGTCACCGCGTTGGCCGCGAAACTCGGCTGGCGGTACACGCGGTACGCCGACGACCTGACCTTCAGCCGGGCGAGCGGGGCTGCCGATGCCTCGCCCGCCGCGCTCATCAAGATCGTGACGAAGATCGTGCGGGCCGAGGGGTTCCGCGTGAAGGGGTCGAAGACGCGGCTGCACCGCACCGGCGGCCGGCAGACCGTCACCGGTCTCGTGGTGAACGGGGACGCCGCGCCCCGCGTGCCCCGCACACTGAAGCGGCAAATCCGCGCGGCGGTCCACAACTTGGAGAACGGGAAGCCGCTGCCGGAAGGGGAGTCGCTGACGCGGCTGCAAGGGTACGCGGCGTACATCGCCATGACCGATCCGACGCGAGGGCGCGAGTTGCTCGACCGATTGGCGACCGCCGTCCCGTCGGAGCCGGACGCGTGAGCGACGGAGGATGACGACCGTCGCTCACGCGTCCGGCTCCGACAAACACTCACTCGCCGATCCGCAGCGGCGTGGTGCGCACTTTGCCGTCGCGGATGAAGTAAGCTGTCAGCGGGTTGAAGGTGGCGAGGTTTTTGTGCGTCAAAACGAAGGTCACGTTGTCGCGCGACATCGTCTCCCATTGGTGTAGGCCGACGAGGATATCCCCTTTCACCAAGCCGGCGGCGGCCGCGACGGTCCCCGCGCCGACCTCACTCAGCCACAGCCCGCCTCGCAACTGCTTGTCGGCCGCCACGACCAAGTTGGCCCCGACCGGCACCGCCTTGATTCCCAGCTTGTGCCAAATCGTGTCATCGACGGCGACCCCCACCCCCGGCCGGTCCGCCTGCGTGAGCAGGTCCACGGATACCCTCTCGGCCCCGCGACGGACGGTCAGCCGCACCTTTTCGCCCGCCGTCCGGTCGAGCATTCCTCGCTCGAAATCCAAGGACGACGTGACCGGCAGGTCGCCCACTTTTTCGATCACGTCCTCCGCCTTCAGCCCGGCGGCGGCCGCCGCCCCGCCGTCCACCCGCTCGACGGTCAACCAGCGGTGCAGTGGGCCGTCCTCGCCGGCGCGGTCGTACTGGTCGGCGATCACCAGCCCGGCCCGCACGCTCGCCCGTCGCGACCCGCCGAGCATGTCCGCCGCCTTGGCGATCATGGTGTCCACCGGGATGGCGAAGGCGATGTTCTGCGCCCCCGCGCGGATGGCCACGTTCACCCCGACCACCTCGCCCAGCTTGTTGAACAGCGGGCCGCCGCTGTTGCCGGGGTTGATCGGCGTCTGCGTCTGGATGAGCGACTTGTACGACACCTCCTTGTTCAGCGTCACGTCCCGCTTCATGGCGGACACGCGGCCGACGGTGACGGTGTGCTCGTACCCGAAGGCGTTGCCGATGGCGACCACCTTCTCGGCCAACATCAGGTCTTGGGCGGTGCCCAGCGGCACGGTCGGGAGCGGCCTGGGCGGGTCGATCTTGATGAGGGCCAGGTCGGACTCCTTGTCGGCGGCGACCACTTTCGCCGGCAGACTGGTGCCGTCCACCAGCCGCACCCGCAGCGCGGTCACGTCGTCGATGACGTGGTAGTTGGTGACGATGTACCCGCGCGAGTCTAAGACGATGCCGGTGCCCATGCCGTTCACCCGCTGGGGGGTGGCCTTGGCGCGGAACGGCACCGAGCCGAGTTGGAACGGATCGTCCGGCGTCTGGACGACGGTCTTCTCGGAGTGGATGTTGACGACCGCGCCCTTCACCCGCTCCACCACGGCGACGAACTCGTCGCGGCGGGAAGAGGTGGCGTAGGCCGAAGTCGGCGGCACGGCGGCCGCCGGGCGGGCCGCGTCCGGCACCGGCCGGTCGGCGGCGAACGCCCCCACCCACGCCACCGCCAACCCGCCGGCGGCGAGCAGCAACCGGCGACGACGGAACCCCGACGACCTGATCGCGCGCATGTTTTTCCCCGCGTCCGTGAGGGGCGACCACAACCGCCGACGTGGCGTCCGGGTGCCGACGAGAGGTAAGTTCGGACGGGGCGGGAGCCGCGCTGGACGCGGGGACGCACGAGCGGCCAAGGGATTCCGGATCGGGCGTCGGGTGGTGCGACGGGGAACGAAATGACGGCCGGTGACGGACGGACCCGTTCGGCGATGAGTAACGGTCGGGAGGGTTCGCCGTGCGGTTGCCCGGTCGGGTCGTGCGGCTTACGCTGACTGGACCAATTCTCCCACCGGAGCCGGTCGTGACCAAATCCGCCCGCCTGTTACGGATCGAAGCCTTGCTCGCCGAAGACCCGACCGACGCCTTCTTGCGATACGGGCAGGCGATGGAGTACGCCAGCGGCGGGGACGACGCGACCGCCGCCGACTTGCTCCGGCAACTCATCGCCGTCGGCGGCGACGCCCCGTACATCCCCGCGTTTCTGATGGCCGGGCAAACCTACGCCCGGTTGGGAGAGGAAGGGAAGGCGGCCGACGTTCTGAACGCCGGCATCGCGGCGGCCCGCCGGGCGAACACGGCCGAATCGCTACACGCGATGGGCGAGATGCAAGGGTTACTGGCGACCGTGGAGTGAGACCGCTTATTGGTACGGCGCGGTCACGGGGCGGGAGTTGCCTTTCTGGTTCGCGTAGCGGTCCCGCAGAACTTCGACCGGTTCCACCGCGGGCGGCGGCGGGACGGGCCAAGTGGCGGCGCGGCCGCCACTCGTTCCGGTCGCCACGCGATCGCCGAGCGGAGAGAAGGCCACGAGGGTGACGGCGTCGGCGTGCCGCAACACCGGGCCGAGGATGAGGCCGGTATTCAGATCCCAGTAACGCGCCGTCTGGTCCCGGCTGCCGGACAGGATGGTCCGCCCGTCGCGCGAGACGGCGACCGTCGTGACGGCCATCTCGTGGCGCGGCGGGTGCGAGTAGCGGGCGACGCCCGTGGCGACCTCCCACGCTTGCACGCGGTTGTCCCGCAGGCCGGTAACGATCTCCGTACCGTCGGGCGTCTGGGCGAGAGCGCGGATCTCGTCCGCCGCGCGAATCGGGGCGCGGGTGGCGCGGCCGGTTTCCAGGTCGTGGAAGTGGACCACGTCGGCGGTGCTGAATCGGACCTCTCGGCCGCCCGGCGTGAGACACGCGGCGCTCGGTGGCGACCGGCGGAAGTCCAGTCCGACCGGCTTGGTTGCGACGCCGTGAAAGGCACCGCCCGCCGTCACCGTGCGGAAGCGAAGACCGACGAACGCGGACGCACAGTCCCCGCTCGGAGACGACGGCAACAGTTCGACATATTTGCCGCTCTCGGTGCGCGAGACCATCCGCCCCGTCGCGGAGTCGAACACGCCCCACCCCGAGCGCAGCCCGAACAGAATCCGCTTGCCGCCGGCCAGGTACCGCCCGCACAGCGTCTCCTCGTCGAGCGGCACGACGGCCACGAATTTGCCGGTGGCGGTGTCGAAAATGTTGAGCCGGCCGGCCCCGACGAGTAGCCGCCCGCCGTCCGCCGAGTAGTCCAGCACACGCACGCGGAGGGTCGGACTGGGGTTCTCCATCGGCACGGCCGCCGGCGGCGAGAGGGGTTGAAGTCGAACCCCAGCGGCGGTCGGGACGAGCAACTCGGGCCGGCCGGGGCGGGCGACCACTCGTTTGGTGTTCAGTCCCAGGCGGAGCGGCCCTCCGACCGTCGCGCGAGTGGCGGTGTCCCAGAGCCGCGCCTTGCCGTCCTGATCGCCCAACACGAGTAGCCGGCCGTCGGCGACGAACTGAACAGTGTGGGCGTACGCCCCGTTCGTTGGCAGCGCCCAACCGCCCTGATCGCGGAAGCGAACGACAGCCGCCCCGGCCGTGCTGGCGACTGCCACCCCCCTGCCGTCCGGTGTCACCGCGATGTCCCCGATCCACCCGCCCACGGAGGTGCGGTTCGACTCCGTTCCCGCCGCCCAATCCCACTCGATCAGCCGCCCCGCTCGGTCGCCGGTGAACAGCACTTTCCCGTCGCCGGACAGTCGCAGGGACTGCACCGAGGTCGGTTCGTTCCGCCACGTCGGGAGGGGCAGGACGGTGATCGGCTTCCCGGTCGCCACGTTGAACCGGGCCAACAGGCCGCCGTCCCCGCCCACCCACAGGCGGCCGTCCGCGTCGAACTCGGCCGCCCAAAGGTCCGTCACCTTTCGCCCGCCGGCCGTGGCGCGGAAGGTGTGAATCGGCTTGGCGGTGGGGACCGTCCAGACGACGACATCGCCACACGAGAGGGTGGCCGCCACGCGGGTGCGATCCCGACTGATCGCCACCGCGCGGATGCTCGGCGGATCGACCAAGTCGCCGGTGAACGGCACGACCTTGAGCAAATTCGTCACATGACCGGAAGCCGCGTCGGTCAACGCGGCCACCCGCTCGCCGGTGTCGGCGTCCCACACCCGCACGGTGTCATGCCCGGCGGCGAACACCCACTTCCCGTCCGGGCTGAAGCCGCTCGCGGTGAGGGCGGCGTCGGCCGGGTGGCGAAACAACTTGCCGGCGGGATACAACGCCCGGTCCCAGGCGGCCACGTTCACCCGGATGACCCGCACCAGTTCCGCCTCGTCCGTCCGCTCGGCCAACTCCAGCGCGCGGACGAACCCGCGCAGGCCGTCGTCGAGTTGTCCGTTCTCGCACCAGTGAACGGCCTGGTCGAAGGCCAAATACGCCCCCTGCCGGTCGGCCGTCCGCCGCTGTTTGCCCGCCTCGTCCCGCTGCCGCTCGACTTCCGCCGACTGCCGCCGGGCGGCGGCGAACGCCTGCCCCATCGCGGTCGCGTCCGTCTCCGCCCGCCGCCACAGGACCATCACCGACACGAACGCGGTGACGACGACCAGTAGCAGGGAGGTCAGCATCGCGGCCGTGCCGGGGTTCCGCCGCGACCAGTACCACAGGCGCTCGGCCGTGCCGTGGGCGCGGGCGCGGGTCGGCCGGGCGTCGCAGAACCGCCGCAGGTCGTCGGCCAACTCGGCCGCCGAGGCGTAACGGCGGTGTGGCTCCTTGGTCAGGCAGCGGGCGACCACCGCCGAAAGGTCGCGGGGCACGTCCGCGCGAACCGCCCTCACTTCCGGCGGCTGGTCGCGGATGACCTTCAGCAGCACGCTCATCGGCTCCGCCCCGTCGAACGGCGGCCGGCCGGTGAGCAACTCGAACAGGATGGCTCCGAGGGAGTACACGTCGGCCGGCGGGCCGATCCCCTTCTCGCCGGACGCCTGCTCCGGGGCCATGTACGCCGGGGTGCCGACGACCGTTCCCGTCCCGGTCAATCCGCCGCCCGTGTCCGCCGTCAGCTTGGCCAGCCCGAAGTCCGTTACCTTGAACGTGCCGTCCGCCGCCCGCAGGATGTTGGCCGGCTTCAAGTCCCGGTGAATCACCCCTTGGGCGTGGGCCACCTGTACCGCGCGGGCTAACCCTTCCACCAGTGCGGCGGCCGCCTTCGGCGGATGCTGTCGGCCGTCGGACCAGTCCGCCAGGGTGCCGCCGTCCAGGTACTCCATCGCCAGGAACGGGATGGTGACGCCGGTCGGGGCGGCGTACATGGACACCTCGTACACCTGCACCACCTGCGGGTGACGGACGCGGCCGAGGACTTCGGCTTCGAACAAAAAGCGCTGCGTGATGCGGGGGTCGGCGAGGCCGCCGGCCAGCACCATCTTGATGGCCGTCGGCCGGTTCAACCGCTTGTGCAGCGCCTTGTACACCACCCCCATGCCGCCGCGCCCGAGTTCCTCTTGCAGGACGTACCCCGGCACGACGGGAAGGACTTGGCGGATTTGCCCTCGCGGGTGCGGCACCGCGGCGTCGCCGCCGAGGAGGGTGGGCATCGTCGGGCGAACCGCCTTCAGCCGGTTGGCCAACTGGCCGCTCTCGCTAGTCAGGGTGTCGAGCCGCTGCTGGCACGTCGCGCAGTCGTCGATGTGACCCGTCACCGGGCCGGCCCGGTCGGGCGGAAGGGAGTCGTTCAGATACTCCCGGAGGGTGTCGTCGGGAGGGCAGTCGGTCATCGCGGGTGCCTCGCTCAGACGCCTTCGGCCTCAAGCGCCTCGATCTCTTCTTGGAGTTGCTTCTGGACCCGGTGCTTGGCCAGGTACACTTGCGACACCCGCATCCGCAGGGCGTCGGCCACCTCCTGCGGCGGGGTGCCGTCGAACGCCGTCCGGTGGAACGCCTCCCACGTCGCGGCCGCCACCCGCTGCTTCACCCGCCCGATGGCGATCTCCAGCAACTCCTTGTCGAACGCCGCGTCCACCCGCGCGGCCAGGTCGGACTTGGCCTCGGCCGACTGCAACTGCTCGTGGACGCCGCTGTCCCCGCTACCCCGGTGCCGGTACCCGGACTCGGTGATGAAGTCGTGCCAGGCGTGGTGGGTGAGCGTCTTCAGCCAGCCGCGGAAGCTCTTGCTCTGGTCGTACTCGAACTTCGGCAGGCGGGTGGTCAGCCGCACCAGCACGTTCTGCGTCACGTCCAGGGCGTCCGACTCCTGTAGCCCCCAATGCTGGCACCACAGGCGGATGGTCGGCCCGTACACCGACACGAACTCGGCCCAACTGGTCTGGTCGTCCGGCCTCTCGTTCAGTCGATGCAGCAGGGAGATGCGAGTACTCGCCGGCGAGTTGGCACCCATGACTGGGATTCCCGGTGGGGCGAACGTGTGTGCGGGTTCGGCGACGGGAGGCGAGCCCGTCGTCGCCATCAAGATACGAACCGCACGCGAACGGGGGAGGCGGGAATCCGGTTTCCCGGCATGTCCGTTCCGTGCCGAAACCACGAACCGCATGAAAGAACCGCCCACCCGCCGCCGTAGCACTCCGGATTCCACCACTCACCGGAGCCGCCGCGATGGCCGCCGTCTCGCTCAAGGCGCAACTGGACAAGCTGAACCCGACGTGCAAGAAGGCGCTGGAGGCGGCCGCCGCGCTCTGTACCAGCCGCACGCACTTCCACGTCGAGATCGAACACTGGCTGCTCAAATTGCTCGAGCCGGCGAGTACCGACCTCACCCTGCTGCTGCGGCAGTTCTCCGTGGACGGCGCGAAAGTTCGCGCCGACCTGGAGCGGGCGCTCGCCGGGTTCAAGACGGGGAACGGGCGCGGGCCGGGGTTCTCCGTCGAGGTGTTCGACCTGATCCGCGAGGCGTGGGTGTACGGGTCAATGGAACTGGGCGGGTATCGCGTCCGCTCCGCGGCGCTGCTGGTCGCCCTGCTGGCGGATCGCAACCTGTCCATGCGGATCGCCGGCACCTCCCCCGAGTTGGCGAAGATTCCCGTCGATCAACTGACCGCCCAATTACCCGTCCTGCTGGGCAAATTGCCGTCCGAGGAAAACGCGACGGACACCGCCCCCGCTGAGGCAACCGCGAGCGGCGACGGCCCGCCGGTGCCGGGCGTCGGCTCGAAGACGCCGAACCTGGATCAGTTTACGGTCAATTTGACCGCCAACGCGCGCGCCGGGAGAATCGACCCGGTCGTCGGCCGGGACGCCGAGATTCGCCAGGTCATCGACATCCTTACCCGCCGCCGGCAGAACAACCCCATCCTGACCGGCGAGGCGGGCGTCGGCAAGACGGCCGTGGTCGAAGGGCTGGCCCTGCGGATCGTCGCCGGGGACGTGCCGCCGCCCTTGAAAACGGTGGAACTACGGACGCTCGACCTCGGCCTGTTGCAAGCCGGGGCCGGGGTGAAGGGCGAATTCGAGAACCGTCTGAAGTCGGTCATCGACGAGGTGAAGAAGTCGCCGGTGCCGATCATCCTGTTCATCGACGAGGCGCACACGCTCATCGGGGCGGGCGGGCAGGCGGGGCAGAACGACGCCGCGAACTTGCTCAAGCCCGCCCTCGCGCGGGGCGAGTTGCGGACCATCGCGGCCACCACCTTCGCCGAGTACAAGAAGTATTTTGAAGGCGATGCCGCGCTCAAGCGCCGCTTCCAGCAGGTGAAGGTGGAGGAGCCGGACGAGGCGAAAGCCGTCCGCATGATCCGCGGACTGGTCGGCATGTTGGAGAAACACCATGGGGTGCGGATTCTGGACGAGGCGGTTCTGGACACGGTTCGCCTCAGCACCCGCTACATGCCCGACCGCCAGTTGCCGGACAAGGCCGTGAGCCTGTTGGACACCGTTTGCGCGCGGGTGTCGCTCAGCCAGAGCGCCACCCCGCCGGCGCTGGAAGACGTGAAACGAGAGATCGAACACCTCACGTCCGAGATCGCGTTCCTCACCCGCGAGGGGCAAGTGAGCGTCGGGCAGGCCGAGCGGTTGCCGTCGCTCGTCGAGCGGAAGACGGTGGCCGAGGCGCGGAAGGCGGAGTTGGAAAAGCAACTGCTGGCGGAAGCCGAGTTGGTGACGAAGTTGAAAGACCTCCGCGCCGCCATCGAGACCGCCGTCGCCGCCGAGCCGGTGCCGGATTCGGTCGAGAAGGACAAGGCCGAGTTGCACGCCGTCACCGAGCAGTTGAAGGCGTTGCAGGGCGAGACGCCGCTGGTGTACCCGGTCGTCCACGGCGGCGCGGTGGCCGAGGTGGTGTCGTCCCTGACCGGCATCCCGATGGGCAAGATGGTGCGGAACGAGGTGCAGATGGTGCTCAACCTGGCCGACCGGTTAGCCGAGCGGGTGGTCGGTCAGAAGCACGCCCTGGAAGCCATCGCCCAGCGGATTCGTACCGCCCGCGCCGACCTGGCCGACCCCCGCCGCCCGCAGGGGGTCTTCCTGCTGGTCGGCCCGTCTGGCGTCGGCAAGACGGAGACGGCGATGGCGATCGCCGACCTGCTGTACGGCGGCGACCGCAACATGGTGATCGTCAACATGAGCGAGTATAAAGAGTCGCACAAGGTGTCGCGGCTGGTCGGCACCAGTAAAGGTTATGTCGGGTACGGCGAGGGCGGGGTGTTGACGAACGCCGTCAAGAACCGACCGTACAGCGTGGTGCTGCTGGACGAGGTGGAGAAGGCGCACGAGAGCGTGCAAGAAATCTTCTATCAGGTGTTCGACAAGGGGGTGTTGCAGAACGACGACGGGGAGGACGTGAACTTCAAGAACACCATCATCCTGCTCACCGCTAACGTCGGCACCGACACCATCATGAAGTTGTGCGCCGACCCGGAGATGATCCCGTCGCCGGAGGCGCTCGCCGACATCCTCAAGCCGGACCTGCTGAAGGCGTTCAAGCCGGCCCTGCTCGGCCGCATGGCGGTGGTGCCGTACTTCCCCCTCGGCGACGAGGTGCTGCGGAAGATCATCGAGCTGAAGCTGAACCAGATCGGGGCGCGGATGACGGCCAACCACAAGGCCACGTTCGCGTACAGCCCGGCGGTGGTGGACACCATCGCCTCCCGGTGCAAGGACGTGGACAGCGGCGCGCGGAACGTGGACCACATCATCGGCGGCACGCTGCTGCCGGCCGTGTCGAGCGAGGTCCTCACCCGCATCGCCGAGGGGTTGCCGGTGAAGACCGTCCGCGTCGGCGTCGATGAGGCGTCACAGTTCACCTACGCGGTCGAGTGACGGGCTACTTGGGGGCGGCGAACAGTTCCTTCCAACTGTTCGCCGTCAGCAACCGGACGCCGAGGTCTTCCAGTTCGGCAAGGTCCGACACGCCGGCGAGTTGGGCCGCGACCTTCTTCGTCGGCTTGCCGAACTTGGCAGTACCCAACCGGAGGAGCATCGCCCGCCCCTCGTCGGCCCGACCCTCCTGCCGACCCTCCTGCCGACCCTCCTGCCGACCCTCCTGCCGACCCTCCAAATGTGCGGTCGCGCGAACCGCGGCGCTGGCGGCTTTCATTCGCTCCTCAATTTGCGCTTTGAACATCCGGTCGAGTTCCCGCTGTAAGTACGCCTGCACGTTCGGGTTCTGCCAGTAGCCGCGGATGCCCAGAACCGGTTCGAGTTCATCGACGTTCATATCGCCGAACCTCAAGAGGAGGAATTTCCCACCAATAGCCAGCAGTTTATCCGCCAGTGCGGAGTCGTGCAACGCGGCCACGCGGTCATGAACGGCTTGGGCCGTGCGGACCACGTCGGGACGGTGAATGTCCGCCAGCAACGC
>Ga0105046_10011854_pt1 | contig 13530 bp, 11 predicted proteins | sample MAT03_FD_78385 | JGI IMG/M metagenome (GOLD analysis project Ga0105046, IMG submission 78385) | Freshwater microbial communities from Lake Fryxell liftoff mats and glacier meltwater in Antarctica - MAT-03 (megahit assembly) | ecosystem: Environmental > Aquatic > Freshwater > Ice > Liftoff... | reverse complement strand
GAGCCTTCGTTGTTCCAGCCGATGTTGGCCTCAATGCCGCGAACCGCAAGGTTCATACGGCACAGTCGAAACGTGGTGTGGTTCGATTCCTGCCCGAAAATGCTGATGTCGCCCTTCGCCTTCCCGCCGTTCCCGTTCTGCGTGCGGTGCGCCTCAATGAACTTGACGCTCTGAACGAACATGCCGCCCGACCCGCACACGGGTCGAACACGCGGTCGTTGTACGGGGCGAGCATCTCGACAAGCAACCGAACCACGCATTCCGGCGTCCAGAACTGGCCGCCTTTCTTGCCCGCGGCGCTGGCGAACTCGGACAGGAAATACTCGAACACGCGGCCCAAAATGTCCCGCGAACGATCAAACTGCTTGCCGATCTTGATCTTGCTGCCGATGAGGTCGATGAGTTCGCCGAGTTTCGTCTTGTCGAGCCGCGGACTGGCGAATTCCTTGGGAAGAGCGCCCTTGAGCGTGGGATTGTCGCGTTCGATGGCGAGCATGGCGTCGTCGATGATCTTCCCGATGCTTGGGTCTCGGGCGCGATTGCGCAGGCTCGACCATCGCGCTTCCGTGGGCACCCAGAAGATGTTGACGGCGCGGTATTCGTCCGGGTCTTCCGGATCGGCCCCGCTCGCGCGGTCGGCATCGAGTTCCGCGTGCTTCTCCACGAAAGCGTCCGAGATGTATTTCAGGAAGATCAACCCAAGGACGACGTGCTTGTACTCGGCGGCGTCCATGTTGGAACGTAGCGCATCGGCCGCCTTCTAAAGTTCGGCCTCGAAGCCGAGGCTGGCATTGCTGCCGTTGGTCGTGCTTTTGGTTGCCATGCGGTCGCTTTCGTCACTGTCACGAGGAGTTGGGGCAGTTGTGGGAGTGAATACGCGGCACCGCGCACGATTGACTGGCGTGAGTTTTCAGTGGTGGCAGTTTATCACAACTAGAACGTTTGCCGAGGTCGGAAGGTATACGAGGACAAACGCCGGCAAGCGCTGTCGCTGTCTGGCCTTCCACTTCATGCCCCCGTCGAGTTAGGATACATGTCCACACATGTGCAAATTCAGGGGGCCGCGATGGCAATGCACTGGACTGAATTCCCCGAGTTGGTCGAAAAGCTCGGCGATCTTGTAGCAATCCTTGAAACGCTCGACCGCCACGAGGGCGACCACGGATTCACCGGCGCATCGTTCAAGAACCGCCGCCCGACCTCGGCATACGATGTCGATTTCGTCCGCGGCGAGTATCGGTTCACCCCGCGCCTCGACCGAATGCCTGGGTTGGAACAACTCTTCGATCACTTCGACATAGAGGGTGATTCTGCGCTCACCGTGGTTCAGGTCCGAGAGCTTCGGAGTCTCGCCGCGAAATCGCTCAATTGCGGTCGTTCCGCGGCTGACCCGCTGATGTTTACCGAGATCGCAGAAAGGCTCGGCGTTCCGCAGGAAGACTCCCCGAACCCACCCCCGGCAGTCGAGCCGCCGCAATCAACCTCTTCGGGTCGGCGTGTGAACACTCGCCCGGACTGCCAGGAACCCCCGCATCAGTTTGTGGATGCCGCGATGCGGGAACTGCCGAGCGCGTTGAACAATGCGCCAGCACGGCGAAACGTTGCATCCGCCGAACAACGCTCCGTGGACTACGCGAGACTGCGTCAGCAAATCGAGAACGCCGGCCACAAGCGTGATGCTGCGGAATGGGCAATCCACAACCACGTTGAAGCCGACCGACTTCAAGCGACCCCCGGCCCCGGAATATCGCTCGGAGTTCGTGGGGATGGCGGATGGTTACTGCGTGGGCGATCAAACCACACCTGGGATCGCGACCGATGCGTACTCGTGGGGACGCCATCCCTGCGGGCGTGGTGGTTACAGAGTGCTGCGCATACGGAATCGTTGGCCGCAAAAGCGATGAGGGAGCGGGCCGAATTGATCAACCCGGCGAGCGGCGTGTTTGGGAACACCTCGGCCGCACAACGTGCGCTGAAGGAACTGGAAGCCCGCCACGCCAGCCCAATGTCGAGTGCCCAACTCGCGATGCAGGAGCAGGCAGCACGTTATGCTAACGACCCAGCCGTCCGGGCAGAGCGAGAACTTCGGGAGCAGCACGCCAGCGTCGAAGCCGCGTTGAACCCAAAGAAAACGTTGGAACGCGAGTTCTTGGAACTGAAACGCCAGTCTGATGAGCAAAACCGCCGCATCCTTGAGTCGACAAGGTTGGACTTCGGAATCACTCCCGCGGCGACTCAGCATCCCTCCCCTTTCACCGTTCACTATCCCGAAGGGACTCTCGGCGAGGAAGGCATCCCATCTCTCGATAATCTCCCCGTTGTATGGACGCTAGGCGAACTGTTGCAGCAACTCCGATCATTTGCTCACCGTTACACAGACCCGAACAATTTCGTTGAAGACCCAAGAGGGGGCATCGTGTACGAAGGAGACATTGCGCGAACCGCAACGGTCCACATGTTTTTGCGAGCGTTCATGGCGATTCCCGGCTTTGACCACATTCGTACCGCCGCGCGGCTACGGCACAAATCCGAGGTGACCATCGACTCTCTGAACCTCTTGGTCGGAGACGTGGTCCGCGAATCCACCGAGCCGATGACGGTTACTCAAGCCGAGCAGTTGGAGATTGGCGCTGTGGTTCGGCTCCTCAGTCCGCAAGTTGCTCCGAAATCCAAAGGCGGCCGGCGGAAGATCGGCGAGGCGAGGAACGACCCGAAAGACAAACTGAAGAAGAATGTTTACGACTTGATCAAGAAAGAGAAGAAGGACGAAGAGGGACCGAAAATCGTTCTGGGCAGGCTGAGGGAAAACCGGCAGTTCAGAGAATTGGTCAACGCTGCCGGCCTCACGCTAGATACCAACCTCATCCGCGCGGCACTCAAACAGGGAAAGCAGTAACTCTGATCACGAAACACAATCACAAAACGTTTCGTGACGAAATTCTGGCCACTCGTGTCCCACCAAGGATTTCAAGTTCCGCTCACGTCACCGACCACCTCAAAACAATCACGAAACTGCCCTCATAGTATCGTGATTGCCGAATCCGCGTCACAGTTGGTGAGAGGCGGGAACTTCACCCGCCCAGACCCAACTGAGGGACAAGCATGTCTGCGACCACGATCGCTGTTTCGCCTGAGAAACGCCAAGCGCTCGAAAACGGCACCTACGATGTGCCGGACATCGCCGGATTGTTGAAGTGCAGTCAGAGACACATCCGCCGCATGATCGACGCTCGTGAGATTCCGGGGATGATCCGCATTGGGCGATTGGTTCGGTTCCACAAGGGCATCGTGGATGGTTGGCTCACCGGCAAAGCGAAGGGGTGAACCATGCGCCCTCGCAATCCGGCTTTGCCAACCCACACGAACACGAAAGCCGGCGGGACGCAACCCCGCCGGCTCTCAACCAACACAAGGAGACTTTCCAAATGACGACACCACGAAAGCCCCTCGCCGGAATTGTAACCGGCAGCAGCGGGAGTAACAACGTCCTCGATCAATTCGACACGATCGAGGCAGCGGAAGACTTTGGACCGCTACCAAAAGGCGTGTACATCGCCCTCGCCGTTGGTGGCAAAATCGACAAGGCACGCACCACCGGCACCGACTACTACGTCGTCGAATTCCAGGTTATCGAGGGCACCTACGCAAGGCGGCGGCTCTGGCTGAGGAATTACCTCACGGAGGCGGCGTTGCAGTACGCGAAGCGTGACCTCGCCAAACTCGGGATCAACACGCGGGCGAAATTGGCGGCCCCGTTCCCCGCGAACCGCATGGTGTGCAAGTTAACCGTCTCGCTCCGGCAGGACGACAACAAAACGGAATGGAACGAGATTACCAACTTCGAGGTTATCCGGGTTCAGGAACCCACAGTTGATCCTTTCGCACCGAAAGAGGACGAACCTGGCGACCAAAGCGCCGAAGGGAAAGGTGACACATCCTTCCCTTTCGGCGCAAACGCGACAGAGGAGGGCAAGTCGTGAAGCGACCTGACTACCCGTTCGGCTTTCGGGTAGTCGGGCCGGTGACCCAAACGCGGCGGTTGGTTGATGCCACCGTCGCGTTCTCGGCTCACGCCGACTGCGACCCTCGCGCCGACATCGACCACGAAGTCTACCTGTCCGCGTTCCATTACGGCGCGGATTTTCGCAGCCACCTTGGCACGCACAACACCACAAGAGGGTTTACTGGCTCGTGTTGGTCTCCTTGGCTTTGGTTCGACATCGACCGCCGCGACGATCCCAACGCGGCTTTGTTTGATACGCGAAAACTTGTGGGGTTTATTCTTGGGCGCTATCAGAGTCTGGACGAAGACGATTTGCTGGCGTTCTTCAGTGGTGGGAAGGGGTATCACGTTGGAGTTCCGCTTACCCACAACCCGGAACCTTCACCAACTTTCCATCTTATCGCTCGGCGATTATCCGAAGGGTTGGCAACCGCAGCAGCAGTGAAGATCGATACTGCGATTTACGACCGGGTGAGGTGTTTCCGCGCTCCAAATAGCCGACATCCAAGAACCGGACTCCATAAACGACGACTAAGCCACGCCGAGCTATTCGGGTTGAGCGTGGCTCGAATTGCGGAGTCGGCCCAGGCACCAGCATCGTTCGATGTGCCCATCATCGGGTGTGTCGTATCCGAAATGGAATCTGATTGGCGTGAGGCGGCTGCGACCTTGGAGTGCCACCGTCTCGCCCGAGACGCCCACACGCCCGCCACAGGCGGACGGTTGCAGCGGGACACGCTGGAGTTCATCAAACACGGGGCTGATGAGGGGGAACGCCATACCCGGCTGTTCCGTGCTGCTGGGAATCTGCGAGAGTTTGCAGCCCCGCTGTTGTTGATTGAAGCGCTCCTAACCGACGCCGCGCTAGATAGTGGTTTGCCGCCGGCCGAAGTCGCCCGACAGATTCGATGCGGAATCGAACATGCTGATCGGCAAAATATACGAGGTGAAACGACCGAAGGGGGTGGACCATGACACCGCAGTTCACACCCGCAACGGATATGTTCGCCGGATGGGGCGATGATCTCCGATCCGGCAAACCTCCGACTTTGTACCCAGTTGCCGAACCGGGAAACGCGCTCGCCCAGATCGAGATTGGTCCCGGTCAAGTTACCTTGTTTGGCGGGCCGCCCGGGGTCGGAAAAACCGCCTTCGTGATGCAGTTGGTTGTCGATGCAATCCGCCTCACACCAACTACCAGGGTATTGGTCGCTAACGTCGAGATGTCACCCACAGCACTTCTCGATCGACAATTGGCTCGCCTTTCGGGCATCGATCTGGGAACGATCCGACACCGCAAGTTGAAACCGGAACACGCTACGCGAATGACGCTCGGCATGGACACCCTGGCAGGCATAATTCCCCGGTTGGCATTCGTGCGTTTGCCGTACACCATGGAGAACGTAGCCGTGTCCGCCGATGCGTTCGGAACAGATATTTTAGTGCTGGATTACATCCAACGGTTCTCGCCGCCGGGCGAACACGCTCACCGGAAATCTGCGGTGGATGCTGTAATGGAGTACGCCCGCGGATTCGCCGAAGCAGGCGTTGCGGTGGTGGTCGTCGCCGCCGTGGGCCGCCAGCGTGACGACAAAGGGCGAAGTGGATACGGTGGGTTGAACCTCGCCAGTTTCCGGGAATCGAGCGAGTTGGAGTATGGGGCTGATAACGCTTTTTTGCTCGTTCGTGACGATTCACCCAATGCTTCCGGGGCGATCACCTTGAAGCACGTCAAGAGCCGGCATGGCGAACCCCGCGACATCCCCCTTCGCTTCACCGGAGCCGTCCAACGCTTCGACCCTGCCGACGACCACGCCGGCGGGAAAATGGCTGCGGCAGTCCGTGGCGTGTGGGGGCAGCATGGTGAAGAATCCGAAGGGGGCGAGTGGTGAACGCCGCGCGCACACACATCGAAGCCGGGTTGCCTGGAGCCGCGATGCTGCCACCAGCGGAATCATCGCCCACGAAGCCCAGAGCACGGAAGGCAACTGGTGACCGGTTTGCTGAGATCAACCAGTTCATCGATTTCACTCTGGCGAATTTGACGCCGGCTGCGCGTTCGGTCTGGTTGATCCTGTGGCGGGATACCAAGCCCAACGGGTTGGCGCGAACAGGGCAAGCGGACCTCGCTCGCCGAGCAGGAGTAACCGAAAGGACTGTGCGGGAAGCGCTCGGGGAATTGGCGGAAGCGGGATTAATGAAGGTAGTCAAGCGGGGTCGGGTTGGGATTGGCCCCACGACCTATCGCGTTCGCAGTGTGAACCCAAGTCACGGTGGGTAACCGGAAGCTGACTTCCGGTTACAGCCGGAAGTCAGCTTCCAAAAATAGCGGAAGCCCACTTCCGCCATCCCAGAATGGGACCATAAGCGGTGGCCCGCTTTCGCAGCCACCGCGGAACAATCCGAGCTTGCAAGTTGCCGCATCGCGCGTGACAATTGACACGATGGCGACCAAGACCCCGCTGACGGACGCACTGCGGAAAGCCATCCTCGATAGTGGGTTGTCGCTCCTCCGAATCGCCGACGAAGCGGGGGTTGAGCGGGCGAGCCTCTCCCGGTTCGTCGCGGGGAAACGCTCTCTGCGACTCGACATGGCGGACAAACTGGCCGTGTACTTTGGGATGACGCTGACACCGACAGACAACAAACCGGACACGAACAAACCGAAAGTGTAAACGATGGGAACCGTGTTCAAGAAGCAAACCACCCGCCCCGTCCCGGCGAACGCCGAGATCGTTGAGAAGAACGGCGGGCGCATCGCCCGGTGGCGTGTCCGCGGGAAACTCCGCACGGCACCGGTTACCAAGGGCGAAGGTGGTGGCGACCGCATCCTCACCGAATCCGGCACTTACTTTGCCAAGTACCGCGACGCGAGCGGAATTGTGCAGACCAAGCCCACCGGGTGCCGCGACCGGCAAGCAGCCGAGCAACTCCTGAAGAAATGGGAACGCGAAGTTGAGCAGGTGAAAGCGGGCACCCTCGACGCGAAACAATTGGATACGGCAAAGCAGGCAAGCATACCCCTTGAAGACCAGCTTTCGGCTTACGAGCGATCAATGGTTGCTTCGGAGGTGTCGGAGGTCTATCGGGAAAATGTGCTGCGCGCCGTTCGCAGAGTGGCGAACGATTGCGAGTTCGCAACCCCAGCGCACTTCAACCGTGAAGCCATTGAGAATTGGCTTGCGGCACGGATGAGCGGCCAGGAAGACATGAGCGCACGGAGTCGCAATTACTACCGGCAATCGGTCGTCACCTTTGCGAATTGGTGCGTTGAGACGGGGCGATTGATGGGCCACGACCTTATCCGGCTACCGAAGGCGGACGAAAAGTCCGACCCGCGCCGACAGCGGCGAGCGCTGACCGAAGACGAATTGAAACGTCTTCTCGGTATGGCCGCAATCCGCCCGTTGACAGACGCTCGAACGGTTCGGCGTGGGAAACGCAAGGGCGAGGCATTCGCCGAACTACGGGCTGAAACCGTGTCCCGGTTGCACGCCGTTGGCCGCGAGCGGGCGCTGATCTACAAGATGCTGGTGCTGACCGGACTTCGGAAGAATGAATTGGCGACGCTCACTGTCGGACAACTTGACCTCACCCCAAGTCTCGCTTTCCTGCAACTCGACGCAGCGGACGAGAAAAGCCGAGAGGGGAACTCAATCGCCCTCCGCGACGATCTTGCCGCCGACCTGCGGTTGTGGCTGAGTGAGAAGTTGAACGGCACCCAGACTGTGGCTTCGGAGAAGGGCGAACCCGTCCCAACGCGAACCACCGGCACCGCGCTTGTCTTTGATGTCCCTGCCGGATTACTCCGAATCCTCAACCGCGATCTCAAGGCGGCGGGCATCTCCAAACGAGATGACCGCGGCCGAACCGTGGACGTTCACGCTATGCGGACCACGTTCGGAACCTTTCTCAGCACGACGGGAACGTCACCTCGAACAGCGCAAGCCGCGATGCGGCACAGCGACATCAAGTTGACGATGGGCGTTTACACTGATCCTCGGTTACTCGACGTTCGCGGCGCGGTAGAGCGGCTCCCGGCGCTGCCTTTGCCGAACACAACAAACACCACTTCGGAGGTTGTGCGAGAAACCGAAACGGATAACGACGGAGAGAGCGACCAGAATTTGGTTGCACCAACGGTTGCACCAACTCGGTGCATCGGGGGTCATTCTGGGTCACTTCCTGGCACGGTCGGCTTATCGAACGAGTTGCAGAGTGGAGAAGTCGTAAACGCCGTAAGTGCTTGTCCTGTCAACGAAAAACCCCCGCTGACAACGTGTGTCATCAGCGGGGGTCTTCTGGCAACAGTCGGGCTGGCGGGATTTGAACCCACGACCTCTTGCACCCCAAGCAAGCGCGCTAGCCAAGCTGCGCTACAGCCCGCCTCTCGACTTCCCTAACCTAGACATTCCGTCGCTGGGTGGCAACCGGGTTTTCTCGCTCCCCGATTATGCTGACTCGTTCCACGAGTCGAACCACTCACTCCGGTGGCGGCTCTTGAACTCCTGATTTAGTGGCGATAACCTGAGTTACCGGCTGGACGCGACTTCCATCCGCCCGTTACCAACACGAGCGGCAGTGACCGCGTTTAACCTTACACCACGTCACCAACCTACTGGGTAACTCGATGACCCTCGCAAAGTACACCTCCTGGACGCTCCTTCTGGTGGTCGGGTTCTCGCTCATCTCCGGCTTCTCCGCCGCACAGGATCCAACCAAGGTGCCTCAGCGTGGTTCTTCGACTGATATCGAAGAACGCCGGGATGCTGGCACCATCGACAAAAAAGACAAAGTCGCCGTGGAGGCCGCCAAAAAAACCTTCGCCAGCTTCGCCAAATACTACGCCGAGATCATCGCCCACCCACTTGTCTACAAAGCCGCCCAACAAGACGGCTCCCTCAAAATCCTCGACGGGAAACCGGTGGACGCCGCGAGCAAGCCGATCCCCACCATCGAAGAGAAGATCAAGGAACTTGAGAAGTTCATCCTCGAACCCAATCCGGCCATCACCGTTTTCAGAGACGACGCGACCGAACTCAAGGTCAGCAAGAAGCACGCGGACTACATCCGCGAGTTCGGTGCCGCGCTCGACGACGCTCTCAAGCCCGTCATCGAAAGCAGCACGGAGCGGGTCATCCGGGTCAACGCCATGCGGATGTACGCGGCCGCCTGCAAGTCCGGGGCCCCCGCTCACTGGCCCACGGTCATCGAGTTGCTCAAGAACGCGAATACCAAGACCGAGGTGAAGTACTACGCCCTCCAGGCCGCCGCGAACCTGCTCTCCGCCAGCGATGTGTTCGACTACAAGAGTCGTCGGCATGCCTTCACGGTTTCGGACAAGCGCTCCGAGAACGACAAGCAGATCGGGGAACTCATCGCCGCTGTCGAAGCCTGCATTCTTGACCCCAATACCGTGATCGAGGGCATTCCCGAGGGCAAAATCGAGAATGCGAGCGCCGACCAACTCGACGTGGTTCGGTTCGTCCGTCGGCAAGCCATCAAGACCCTCGCCCAAGTCCGCTCCGTAACTTTGCCTGGCCCAGATGGGAAGCCACTGTTCCCGGCCCTCACGCTCGCCCGTGTCTGCATGTCCGACCCCGCCTTGGTTCCCGCTCCAAGCCCGGCTGAGTGTGCCGAAGCCGTCATTGGTCTGTGCAACATGGCCCCGGTTGTCGGTGGAGCGCCCGTGAAAGGCTTCAACACGGATTCACTGGCCGAAGCCGTCACCACCGGGTTAATTACCTTCGCCAAACCTCGCGCGGAAAAACCCCTTGATCGCACGCTCGCCTGGCGGAACTACTCTTACCGGTTGGGTGAAGCGTTCAAGAACTGGCGACCCATCTTCGACACAGGCTTCGACCCCACCAAGCCAACCGATTTCAACCCCGCACCGGGCGAGAAGGCGGTGGGTGCCGTGATTGCCCTCGCCCAGGACACGATTCTCGCCCCCATTGGCAAGATTGACGACAACGGGAAGTTGGTCGATGGTCTAGCCGTCGATCTGACGAAACTCCGCACCTTGCTCAAACAACTTCAGGCGAAGGAAGGTCGAACCGGCTTGCTCATCAACGGCGTCCCCGAAACCGCGATGCCGGTTGCCGCAGCCAAGTAAACTTCGGCAAGCCGGGGATAAATAAGTGTGTTGGCCAATTTGCCCCCGGCTTGCGGGGCTTTCTGGCCGAATTCCCATTGCCCCATAGCCGACCACGATGGACAATCGAACTATTCCCAGAACTCGGAGGTGCGTCGATGAGGCGGTTTCTACCCCCGGCCATGCTCGCCTTGCTGGCGGTTGCGGTCGCGTCTCCCGTCAACGCGGGATACCTGATTATCCGCGTGATCCTCGACGGAGGCGTGCCCGGCAACCCCGGCGGGGACACCCCCACTGCGCCGATGGGCGGCACACCAGGTGGACGGCCGATCCTGAGCGGGCCGCCGATGGGTTCGGGTCTCGGCCCGCCTGGGGGGCTACCCGCCAGCGGAGGCACGCCTGGCACGCCGGGGAGTACCCCAGGCGCACATGGCACGACGGGTACGCACGACCCGACACGCTCGCTCTTCGTTGTCGTCCCCATTGAGGAAGACCTCTCGATTGAGTCCGCTTTCTACCCAGGCAACGTGAACTCGAATACCAACCCGAAGTGGGTGAAACTTCGCTACCCGCACCGTGGCGATCGGCTCATCACGAACCTGTTCACCGACAAGTCCAGCATCCAGGCCTACCATGATTTGATCAAAACCCCCGCGTTCAACCGCACGAGTGCGCTGGACATTCGGGACAAGCACACCAAGTGGCTCAAGACCAAGGCCGATCCCAGGGTGTTGTTCGATACGCTCATCTCGGCCCTCGCGGTTGGTATGGTCGATGATGCCATGACCTACGCCGATGAGTTGCTCGCCTTTGCCAAGGTCAATCAGGGGCTTCCCGCGGACGTCGCTGACTTCACCCGCATCTACCTTGGCATTCAGAAAGGGCTGAAGGGATCGCCCCAGAAGGCGAGCAACGCCGAAGACTGGCGGTCCCGGCTCAATGCCAATAGCGCGAACGTCATTGGTCACTATGCCTTGATTTCCTGGGACGCGACGGATGCCGAAATCCGCCGCCGATCCCTGCTTCTCGAAGAGAACTTCAAGGGCTTCTATCTCTCGCACGCCGTTCGTGGCATTGCGTTACCGCTCCCCGAGGCTCCCCTGGTTGTTGTGCTTGCCAAGCAGGGAAAAGATGTCGGTTGGCGGGACGGGATGAAACTGGCTCACGCGCTCGATGCCCCGAACTGGCTGCCGGCCGATGGATTCTACGCGGCTCAGCACGACCTCCTCGTTCTCTCTCCCGAACGAATCGACGACCTCGGGCTGACCTGGGCCGCCCAGACCCGGCAACTCTACCAGGAAGGCGTGAAGCGCGACGACCTGCTCGCCGGCAACGGGCCGAAACCGCTCGATGCGACAGGCGAGAAGGGCCGCAAGCCTGAAGACGTGGCCCGACTTCAGACCCTGGCCTTGGTCGAGCGCCTCGTGGATGACAACGCCGCCGTCTTCGCCATCAGCCGCGAGGGCACCCGGCAACTCCTCTACGCCACCCGGCAACTTCCCCGGCACGTCGTGCTACCCGACTGGCTCGCCCACGGGTCGGTGAACTATTTCGCTCGTCCGAAAGACCCCGCCTTCATCGCCCAGCCGGAGAACAAGTGGTTGGTGACGGTCGCCACGAACACGGGCTACGGCACGGCGAACTTCGCCCTTCAACGTTACTTCCGCGATCTCATCGACAAGAAAGAACTGCACCCCAACCGGGCGTCGCTCCTGAAGAACGTCATCACCGATGCGTACTTCCTGGGCTTCCGTGACCCGAAAGATGTCCACGACCCCGACCCCGCGAAGGAAGATAAGTCCGGCATCTCGCTGAATACGGGCGGCAAGCCTCCCGCGGGCGGTGGAACGAACCCGCCTAGTGGCATTCCCCCCGTCGGCGGTGGCTCTTCACCTCCACCGATTGGTCGGCCACCGATGGGTGAGATGCCGCCGATGGGTGGCGTCACACCGGCGAAGTCCACGGAGGAAGACCCGCTCACGATTTTGCGCTCGAAGCAGGAGCGGCTTCGGATCAAGGCGCAGGCGACCTCGTGGGCACTGTACTATTACCTTGCCAAGGAAAAGCCCACGGAACTAAAGCAGTTCGTGGACGAACTCGCCACTCTCCCTCGTGATTTGCCCATCAGCGCGGAGGAAGTGAGCGCCACGTTCTACCGGGCCTTCAAACTCGATGGAACCGAGGCGGGTCTCAAGAAGTTCGCCGATGGCTGGCTCGACTTCGTCAGAACCGTCGCCCCGGTTGGCCACGACATTCCGCTGAAGGAGCCAGCGCCGCCCGTGGCCGGCACGGGAACCGGCGGAACCGGAACCGGTGGCAATGTCGTCGTCCCCAAGGGTGGTAACTAATCTGGCCAGGGCCAATGAGAAATGCCAGGGCGTGCCGCTTGACGGATCGCCCGCTGGCATTAAGATACCTTCTCGCAGTAGCGGGCCGAGGTGGCGGAATGGCAGACGCACCAGATTCAGGTTCTGGCGCTCGCAAGGGCGTGGAGGTTCAAGTCCTCTCCTCGGCACTCTGAGATAAGGACGTTGCGCGTAACAAGACCCCCGACAAGCCGGGGGTCTTGTTTCGCGCAACGTCTTATACTCCGCGCGGTTAGGAATGAGCCATTTTTGCCTTGAAGCGTTCGGCGTAAGGACATTCTCCGTTCGCCCGTCTAGGGTTGCGCTTCGCTTCACCCCAGGCTACACTCGGTCGCCCTGTCCAGGGGCTGCAAAGACAAGGACCATCCACCCGGTTTTAGCCCGGATGGGCGTCGGATGGTAGCCAGGGGTGGAGCGCTTCGCGCAACCCCTGGTGTGAGGCGTCAACCCGGCGCGACAAATGTCTCAATCCCGGCCGCGCAAGGTCTTAATGTCACAACGCGAGGGTTTTCTGAACGATTTCCGCGTTCTCCGCAGTTCAGAACTGCGGCCAAATTGAAGCCGACTCGATCAGGCAGAGCGATTGGAAGATAGTAGTCAGGCGTTCGTTGCTGTTTTAGCCATAGCCGAGGAAGTCAACGTCTTTGGTTGGCCGTTGAAGTTTGCCTCTCCAAATTGCGAACAGCATCGAGCCTTTGAGGACGAAGTTGTTGGCTTCCGGCGACTGACTGAGGCGGAACCGCAACCGTTCGATGCCGTAACGAATCACCGTAACGTGTTCGGCCTCTCCCAATTCAGCACTGATTTTGAGACTTTAGCACCAGAAGTGACATCATTGAGGTTCCCCAGGGTGCGCCGAAGCGGCGACCCTGGGCTGTGGAATATAACCCCTTCAGGGTAAAGAACTTATTACAGAGCCTGTTTCATCTTAACCCGACGCGCAAGCGAGGGGCCACTGACGGGGCAGCGTTCCGATTCATGCAGCGCGCCAGGAAGGGATGGCGTGGTCCCTCGCTTGCGCGTCGGGTTAAGATGAAACACATTTCGCCCTCAATCAGCCGGTTTTT
>Ga0105046_10011851_pt1 | contig 13531 bp, 6 predicted proteins | sample MAT03_FD_78385 | JGI IMG/M metagenome (GOLD analysis project Ga0105046, IMG submission 78385) | Freshwater microbial communities from Lake Fryxell liftoff mats and glacier meltwater in Antarctica - MAT-03 (megahit assembly) | ecosystem: Environmental > Aquatic > Freshwater > Ice > Liftoff... | reverse complement strand
CCCATGTGTCCCGGCGTTGAGTCTGACAAACCGGGTGATTGTCCGAAATGCGGCATGGCGTTGGAGCGCAATCCGGCATGGGTTGCGCCCGCTGCGGGAAAAACGATTTACACCTGCCCAATGCATCCGGAAGTGCAGCAGGATCACCCGGGAGATTGCCCCAAGTGCGGCATGGCGCTCGAACCCAAGACTGCCAGTGCCAGCGACGGAGAGGAGGACGACAACGGCGAACTGCGCGACATGACGCGGCGGCTCTGGATCGGCGGCGCACTTGCGTTGCCCGTCTTCGTCCTCGCCATGGCGCATCTTATTCCCGCGCTGGGCCACGATAGCTGGGTGATGAGCGATACGTCGCGCTGGATTCAATTCGCTCTCTCCACGCCGGTGGTGCTGTGGGCGGGTTGGCCATTCTTCAAGCGCGGCTGGCGTTCGCTGGTCACCTGGCATTTGAACATGTTCACGTTGATTGCCATCGGCGTCGGCACGGCCTTCGTTTACAGCGTCGTGGCCATGCTCGCGCCGGGCATTTTCCCGCCCGCCATGCGACCGCACGGGGCGGTGGATGTTTATTTTGAAGCAGCGGCGGTGATCGTCGTGCTCGTGCTGTTGGGCCAGGTGCTCGAACTCCGCGCCCGCAGTCGTACGGGCAGCGCCATCAAAGCTTTGCTGAATCTCGCACCTCCGGTCGCCCGGCGCGTCGGCCAGAACGGCGATGAAGAAGTCCCGCTCGAAGACGTTCACGCCGGCGATTTGCTCCGCGTTCGCCCCGGCGACAAAGTTCCCGTGGATGGCGTCGTGACGGAAGGGCATTCCAGCGTCGAGGAATCCATGATCACCGGTGAACCGTTGCCGGTGGAAAAGAACGTCGGCGACAAAGTAACGGGCGGCACGGTGAACGGCACGGGCGGCTTCGTCATGCGGGCGGAGAAGGTGGGCAGCGACACACTGCTCGCGCAGATCGTGAACCTCGTCGCGGAAGCGCAACGCAGTCGCGCGCCGATTCAGGGCCTGGCGGACAAGGTTGCCACCATGTTCATCCCGACGGTCGTCACCGTGGCGGTGCTGACGTTTGCGCTGTGGATGTTCTTCGGTCCAGAGCCACGGCTGGCTTATGCCATCGTCAACGCGGTTGCGGTGCTGATCATCGCCTGCCCCTGCGCACTCGGTCTGGCGACGCCCATGTCCATCATGGTTGGGGTTGGACGCGGCGCACAGGAAGGTGTGCTGGTCAAAAGTGCAGAGGCGCTCGAACGATTGGAGAAAATCACCACACTCGTCGTGGACAAGACCGGCACGCTCACCGAAGGGAAACCCAAACTCACGGATACGGTAACGGTTGAAGGCTTCGACCAAAGTGAATTGCTCCGCCTAGCGGCATCGCTCGAGCAAAGTAGCGAACATCCGCTGGCTGCCGCCATCGTCACGGACGCGAAAGCCAAAAGCCTCAATCTTGAAACGGTAGCCGACTTCCGTTCCGTAACGGGCGGCGGTGTCTTTGGTCGTATTGCCAACAAAGCTGTGCTGGTCGGCAAACCTAGTTTTCTGCGCGATGAAGGAGTGTCCGACTTGGGCACTTTGGAAACCAAGGCGGAACAACTTCAACAATCCGGCCAAACCGTGATCTTTGTCGCCGTGGACAAAAAAGCCGCGGGCTTGCTCGCGGTGGCCGATCCGGTGAAGTCCACGACGCCAGATGCGATTCGTGATCTGCACGCGCTGGGACTGCAAATCGTCATGGTCACCGGCGACAACCGGCGCACCGCCGAAGCGGTGGCCAAGACGCTCGGCATTGACGCGGTGGAAGCCGAAGTCGAGCCGCAGGCCAAAAGCGCCCGCATCCAGAAGCTCCAGCAGGACGGAAAAGTCGTGGCCATGGCCGGCGATGGCGTCAACGACGCGCCCGCATTGGCAGCGGCGGACGTGGGAATTGCGATGGGCACGGGCACGGACGTGGCGATGCAAAGCGCCGGTGTCACACTCGTGAAAGGCGACCTCCGCGCCATTGCCAAGGCGATTCACCTGAGCCGCGCCACGATGCGCAACATCCGGCAAAACCTGTTCTTCGCATTCGGCTACAACGCGCTGGGAATTCCGATTGCGGCGGGATTGCTCTACCCGTTTTTCGGCGTGCTGCTCAGTCCCATGATCGCGGGTGTCGCCATGAGTTTCAGTTCAGTTTCCGTCATAACCAACGCCCTGCGTCTGCGGAAGGTGAGACTATGATGTCTGGCCCCCGCATGCCCCAGCCACCCTCCATCGCCGAACATCCCAAGGATGAAGCCTGGCACAACCGGTCTGCCGAGGAAGTGTTGGCACCTTTCGGTTCCTCAGCGAACGGGCTGTCTGCGCAGGAAGTAGCACAACGCCTCGCGACTGACGGCCCGAATGAACTGAAGGAGGGCAAGCGCATCGGCCCGCTTCAGATTTTCCTCGGCCAGTTCAAGAGCCTCATCATCTGGATCCTCATCGTTGCGGGTGTCATCTCCGGCCTGCTGGGCGAAGTGGTGGTCGCCATCGCCGCTCCCGTACTCCATGGGGGTTACACCCCATAGGCAAAGCACCGCCGCTGAAGCCAGTATGATCGCTGGAAACCGCGCAGATAGCGGTGAACCGATTCGGCGGGGTCGGTTCACGGACATCCAACTCGAGATTGTCCCGCGACCCGGCAGCGCAATGGAAAACGTTTAATTCAACAAACAGCAAGGACTCGCGCAGTAATGCGGGTCAAGGATTGTTGTATGGGCAAAACACCAATGAAAAAAGCGGTCTTCAATCACAATCAGTTACGCAAGTGCCCCACCGGCATCAAAGGCTTGGATGAAGTTACCGAAGGCGGATTCCCGAAAAATAGAACCACTTTAGTTTCCGGAGGCCCCGGCTCTGGAAAAACCCTTTTGGGGCTTGATTTTCTAATCAAGGGTGCGACCGATTTTAACGAGCCTGGCGTCTTCATGTCGTTTGAGGAGACAAACGATGAGCTTTACAAAGACGTGGCTGCTCTCAGCCTGGATTTACCGGGGCTGGTTTCACGAAAAAAGATTCTGATTGAACATGTTATTCTGGATCGCAACGACGTGAAAGAGACCGACTTCAATCTTGAGGGATTACTCGTTCGTCTGGAAAATGCCATTGATTCCATTGGCGCGAAACGCGTTGTTTTAGACTCTCTTGAATCTCCCTTTTCAGGCGTCACCGATGCGGGCATTCTTCGAATAGAGATCAAAAGACTTTTTAGATGGCTTAAAGACAAACAAGTTACGGCCATCGTTACCGGCGAGCCGGGACATGGTTTTCATACTCGTCATGGCCTGGAGGAGTTCGTTACTGATTGCATCATTTTGCTGGATAACAGGGTTAAAGACCAAATTTCCGTCCGCAGACTTCGGGTCCTTAAATATCGCGGCTCAAATCATGGCACAAACGAATATCCATTCGTCATTGATAAAAAAGGACTTTCGGTAATTCCGATCACGTCAGCCGGGCTTGATCAGCCAGGCACAGGCAAAAAAGTTTCAACCGGAATTCCATCGTTGGACAAGATGTTCAAGGGTAAACCAGGATATACCCGCGGCAGCACCATTCTGACTTCGGGCACTGCGGGCACCGGAAAAACCAGCCTGGCTGCGGCATTCGCAGTCGGTAGTTGTAAACGCGGAGAACGGTGTCTTTTCTTGTCTTATGAAGAATCTTCCGGGCAACTCATTCAAAACATGACTTCCATAGGCATTCATTTTGCGCCATGGATAAACAATGGACTCTTAAAGGTTATGTCCGTTAGACCTTCCTTTTTTGGCTTGGAGATGCACTTGCTCGATTTATACAAGCTCGTTGACAGTTTCAAACCCAAAGCTGTGGTCATAGATCCTCTGACCAGTCTCATTGGAGAGGGGGACGAGCGTGACATTCGATCCATGATTACGCGCATGATTGATCTGTTAAAATCCAAGATGATAACTACGTTTTTCACAAGTCTGGTTTCTTCAGCTTCAAAAAATGACACGAGCGGTGAAATTGGTGTCTCGTCTTTAATTGACACTTGGATCGTCGTGAGAGAATTGGAAGAAGATGCGGGGAAAAAACGCATTCGTGGACTTTTCATTGTCAAGTCTCGGGGCACGGGCCACGAGAGCGATATCCATAAATTAGTTTTGAGTGACGATGGAATTACCTTGGTGCCCATGGATACTGTCGTTGGCGCCAATCAGAAAAGACAAGATGTGAAGGAGACTCCGGATGGTGGCCTGGGGATATGACATAGTTTATGGTCACGCCACGCCCAAACTTTATCGTCGGCATTGGGGGGTCAGCCGGGGCGCTCAACGCCTATAAGGCGCTCCTGGACGGTTTGCCGTCTCATACCAGGATGGCCTTTGTCATTATTTCTCACATGAACCCGACCGCCAACAGTCAGTTAGCGCAAATTTTGTCCCGTCACACAAAAATGCCAGTCATGGTGGCTTCCATGGCGATGCCGATCCGAAGGAATCACGTCTATGTGATCCCTCCGAACGCGGATCTTCTGATCGAGAGCGATACCTTCAAAGTCGTCTCCCCTCGCGATATTGGGAAGAAGCAGGTGGATTTGTTTTTAATTTCTTTAGCAGAAGCCATGGGGGCGCGCGCGGTTGGCATTATCCTGTCCGGGTATGATGGCGATGGTGCTGAGGGATGCAAGCGCATCAAGGCCAAGGGAGGAACCACCTTTGCTCAGGACCAGTCTGCTGAAGTAAACGGCATGCCTCTCAGTGCTCAGGCTTCAGGCAGTATTGATTTTGTTCTATCACCCGAAGATATCGCCGAAAAGATCGTCGAGATTGCGGCGGCGCTGTCGCGCACCAGTTGAAGCAGGAGGGAATGAGCGCGTAATGTAGGATCAAAAAGATCCGCCCTGTTGGTCCACGTTACCGGACATGGCGGAAGCAAAGATAGGAAAGCATGAAAACAAACACACTCACTCCAGAACTGCTTCACCAGGTGGACGCCTATTGGCGTGCGGCGAACTACTTGTCGGTCGGGCAGATTTATCTCCTGAACAATCCGCTGCTCAAGCGGCCGCTCACGCTCGCGGACATCAAGCACATGCTGCTCGGCCATTGGGGAACGACGCCGGGACAGAATTTCATCTACGTCCACTTGAACCGCGTCATCAAGAAATATGATCTCGACATGATCTATGTTTCCGGGCCAGGACACGGCGGGCCAGCGGTGGTGGCCAACACGTATCTCGAAGGCACTTACAGTGAGGTTTATCCGAATATCAGCCAGGACGAGGCGGGACTGCAAAAGCTGTTCAAGCAGTTCTCGTTTCCCGGCGGCATTCCCAGCCACGCTTCGCCCGAATGCCCCGGCTCGATTCATGAAGGCGGCGAACTGGGGTATTCGCTCAGCCATTCGTTCGGCGCGGTGTTCGACAATCCTGATCTCATCGTGGCCTGCTGCGTGGGCGATGGCGAGGCGGAGACCGGACCGCTGGCCACTTCGTGGCAATCGAACAAGTTTCTCGATCCCGTCACCGACGGCGCGGTGTTGCCCATCCTGCACCTCAACGGCTACAAGATCGCCAACCCGACCATTCTCGCTCGCATCGAACCGGAGGAACTGGATCAGTTCATCCGAGGCAACGGCTGGACGCCGCATTACGTCGAGGGACATGGGCCGGCTCTGATGCACGAAGCCATGGCGACGACGCTCGACGCGGTGATGGAGGAGATCAAACGCATCCAGCACGCAGCCCGCGTCAACGGCAACACCATGCGCCCGCGCTGGCCGATGATCGTCCTCAAATCCCCCAAAGGCTGGACCGGGCCGAAGTGGGTGGATGGCCTGCAAATCGAAGGCACGTTCCGCGCGCATCAAGTGCCGCTCTCCGATCCGGCCACGCATCCCGAACATCTCAAGCTGCTGGAGGAATGGTTGCGCAGTTACCGCTCCGAGGAACTCTTCGATGCGCAGGGCAAGTTGAAACCGGAACTGGCCGAACTCGCGCCCAAGGGCGAACGGCGCATGGGCGCAAATCCCCACGCGAACGGCGGATTGCTGCTTCGCGACCTAATCATGCCGGACTTTCGTAATTACGCGGTCAATGTGCCATCACCCGGATCGGTCCGCGCCGCCGACGCGCACGAACTCGGTGTGTTCCTGCGCGACGTGGTCAAACTCAACCGCGAGCAGCGCAACTTCCGTATCTTCGGTCCGGACGAAACTCTCTCCAATCGCCTGACTGCGGTGTTCGAGGAGACCGAACGGCAGTGGGACGCGCGCACGCAGGACAACGATGAGTTCCTCGCCCACGACGGCCGCGTCATGGAAATGTTGAGTGAGCATCAATGCGAAGGCTGGCTCGAAGGCTACCTGCTCACCGGGCGGCACGGGCTCTTTAACTGCTACGAGGCGTTCATCCACATCATTGACTCGATGTTCAACCAGCACGCCAAATGGTTGAAAGTCACGGCCGGCCTGCCGTGGCGGCGGCCCATCGCTTCGTTGAACTATCTGCTGGCCTCCCACGTCTGGCAGCAGATGCACAACGGCTTCACGCATCAAGATCCCGGTTTCATTGATCACGTCGTGAACAAGAAAGCTGCCGCCGTGCGGGTCTATCTGCCCCCGGACGCCAACTGCCTGCTGTCAGTCTGGGATCATTGTTTGCGCAGCCGTCACTATGTCAACGTCGTGATCGCCGGCAAATATCAAGCCCCGCAATGGCTGACCATGGACGCTGCCGTTAAACACTGCACCGCTGGCATCGGCATCTGGCAATGGGCCGGCAACGACGCCGGCGCTGAACCCGATGTCGTCATGGCCTGCTGCGGCGATGTGCCCACGCTGGAAACGCTCGCTGCCGTTTCCATCATGCGCGAACACCTGCCCGCCCTGAAAGTCCGCGTGGTCAACGTTGTGGATCTCATGAAGCTGCAGCCGCAGAGCGAACATCCGCACGGGCTGAGTGACGAGGCCTTCGACGCGCTCTTCACCAAGGACAAGGAAGTCATCTTCGCCTTCCATGGTTATCCATGGTTGATCCACCGGCTGACGTATCGCCGGACGAATCACGGCAACATCCACGTTCGCGGCTACAAGGAAGAAGGCACGATCACCACGCCCTTCGACATGACCGTGCTGAACGATCTCGATCGTTTCCACCTCGTGATGGACACCATTGATCGCCTGCCGCAAACCGGCAAAAAGGGCCGCGCCCTCAAGGAACAGCTCCAAGCCAAGTTGATCGAGCACAAGCATTACATTGATGAGCACGGCCAGGACCTGCCGGAGATTCGGAATTGGAAATGGGGTGGCGTGCCCAGTTGAACGAAGGTTTTTGTTACGGAAGCACGGCGAGTTTGGATCGGATCAAATTCCGCAATGCCATTTTCACTCGGAGCTGTTGATGGCCCATACTGCGGCGATTGTTCGCGGTTGAACCAGACTGCCCGTTCTCAAAATCACGGTTGATTGCATGACACCCAAGAAATGGAAGAAGCGCAGACTGATCCGAGGCCTTTTGTGGCTGTCGGGCGTGGGGATCTTTTTGCTCTTCCTTCTGCCGGTATGGTTTCCCTGGCTGTTGCAACCGGTGTTGAATCGTTATGGCCTCCGGTTTGCAGGTTATGATCGCGTGGGTTGGACCCGGTTCACGATGACTGGAGTCCACGGTGAATGGAGCGGGACGAAACTGGAAGCCCAGCACGTCGAATCCGTGCTGCCAACCACCTGGCTTTGGCGTCGGTTCAATGATCGCACCAACGGTCCGCCGCTGATCACGTTAAGCGGCGGCCATCTGATGATCGGCGAGGCAACGACAAACGCAGTCGCCATCGCGAGCGCGGGACAGCAAGGATCGGCGGGCGAGACATTGGATCAAATCTCCCGGATCGGGATGACCCTTCAACGATTCCTGCCGGTGGCCGACCTGACGAATTGCTCCATCCAGGTAGGTTCTAATCTCGTCTCAATTCCGCACGCACATTGGGAGGCGGGCCGGCTGAATGCTGTCGTTCGCACGCCAGCTGTTCCCGGGCAAATTGAAGTGGTCGCGCAGTTAGATGGAGAATCGGAATTGAAACTTGCTGCGGGTTGGGAGGCCTACGAGGCATCGCTTCACGGGGGATTCTTGCGCACCAATGCCCAGTGGCGCTGGCAGGGCGAACTGGGCTGGCGCACCAACCGCGCCGAACTCACCGCGCAGTTCTCGACCAATGGATGGTGGCCGACCCAGTCGCAGGTAAACGTTCAACGCTGGCAGATTCCGACGAAATTCCTCAAGGTGGAGAATTACGAAAACCTCGTCGCGAGCCTGACGGCCAATCTCATATCAAACCACTTCGATTTGCAGGCGACCGGTTTTGCCAAGCCATCCGACGCCTCGGTGCAGCGAGGATTTCCGGAAGTGAGAATTGCGCTCGCCGCGGACGGAGATCCTCGAGGGGTGTATTTGCGCACGCTCAGCATCCAATCGCCGCTGCTGAATGCCGATTTGACGAACACTGTGGGAATCACATGGACGGGCGAACTCCAGGCCGGACCCGCGCAACTGCGCGTTTCGGCGGATCTTGCGCAACTGGCCGGTGCCGCATTTGACGGACGGGTGGAAGGCGAGGTGCAGATCGAACCGCAAACCGGACATCCCCCAGTCGTGCGATTCCGCTTCGCGGCCCGCCAGGTAAGGGCGGGACGGTTGGACGCCAAAACAATTCTTGTCCGCGGTGGATTCACTGCGCCCGTTCTGAAACTCGCCGAACTGCGAGCCGACTTTGCCGACGGATCCGAGCTGATAGCCGACGGCGCATTGGACATTGAAACCCAGCGGATCGAGGAGGGAAACTGGCGCGTCACCGGCCCTGCCTTCAAGAAACTTTTGTCCGCCTTTGACTACTCGGAACTGGGCGCTTCGGGAGAATTCCATGGTCCGTTGACCAATCTCACACAACGCGGTGAAGTCTCGCTCACGGCCGGCAAGGTCGCGGGACTGAAGCCGTTTGACCTCAAGGCCACGTGGAGTGGCCAGCAACAACATCTCGCCTCCGCCGAGGTCGCCATCACCGCCGGCGCATCAGCTTTAACCTTTGGCGCCACGGCCGATCTGGACCTGGCGGAACGCGCCGTAGCCGCGACATTGAACCGGCTCGCGTTGCGCCGGGGAAAGGAGGAGCTTTATTCGCTGCAACAACCCTGCGCGATTAAGTTTCGCGCCGGAAACACCAATGCGCCGGGACAACTCTGGTCGCTCGCCATGGATGCGCTCAACTGCCGAAGCGAAATTCATGCGATTTCCACCCGAGCCGACTTTGCTTGGCCTGCGCGCGGGGAAGCGACGTTGAACATGACGAATGTCGCGTTCGGAGATTTCGCGGATTTTCTTGAAGCCGACCTCGCGAACGTATTGGTCGCCCAACTGGCCGCGACTGCGCATTGGTCCAACGGGCCGGTGCATTCAATCATTTCCGCCGCAGGTTCGATGACCAACGCCACGGGTGAGTTGTTCAGTCTCCGCGGCAATGTGAAGTTGGGTGAGAACCTCACCGTTGAACAGTTGACACTGGCAACTGGTTACGCGCCGACGTTGTCGGTGACCGGAACACTCCCGGTCAAAGTCCTCTTGGAACGCGGCGCAGAGATGCTGGTGTGGGACAAGGCAAAGAGCATCGCCTTGGCGGCGACTTGGAAGGATGGGCGGCCGGAAGGAATATCGGTACCGCTGGGGTCGCGAGGGCAATTGGTGGTTTCACAGCCTGACTTGCTCCTGCGGGTTTCCGGCACACCCGACCAACCATCGGCGGAGCTGGCCTTGGGCGCGGCGAAGCTCGACTGGCTATCGCCAACCAACGATGTGCCGCTTCCCAGGGTGACCGACGTGCAGATCGCGGTGGAGGTTCGCCCGAGCGAGATTCGATTGAAGGCTTTCGGCGCCAGGCTGGACGACCGGCCCATCACGGCCACCGGCGAATGGCCGCTTGCGGGCGGGGCCTGGAAGGAATACTGGTCCGACAAGAAGTTGCCGGACTGGAATCCAGCCCGGGGCCGTTTGGAACTCAGAGAGATGCCACTGGCGCTGCTTGCGTCCTACCTGCCAGACCTGGTGGCGCCCGAAGGCCAGTTGGATGCGACGCTGGAACTCAAAGCCGGCAAACGGCTGGAGGGCATTCTGACCCTGACGAATGCGGCCACCCGGCCAGTGGGCACGATAACGCCAATGCGGGACATCGCCGCGGTGGTGCGGCTCGATGGCAACCGCGCCGTGTTGGAGGATTTACGCGGCCAGATTGGCGGACAACCAGTCCGCGCCGATGGTTACGCGTCGGTCGCTGACCTCAACGGCGGCAGTCTGGATTACCAGGTGAATCTGCACGGCACCAACGTCCCGCTCGTGCGCCGCCCAGAGATGTTGTTGCGGGGCGATTTTGAGCTATCGCTCCGGCGTGGCAGCAATGCCCCGCCACTCATCTCCGGGTTGGTCGCGCTGCGTGATGGTTTGTTCGTGCAAAACACCTCGGCGCTGGTTTGGAGCGGGCCCGTGCGGCCCGAGTTGCGTCCGCCTTACTTCAGTGTCACGAACGAGCCTTTCGGCGATTGGAAGCTGGACCTGGCCATCCGTGGCGATCGCTTTCTGCGCGCGCGCACGCCCGTGTTCAGTGGCATCCTCTCCGCGGGTCTCCAGTTGCAGGGATCGCTGCGCGCGCCGGTACTGACCGGCGACGCTCGCGTCAACTCCGGTCGCCTGGTTTTTCCTTTCGGCTCGCTCACGCTCAATCAGGGTTTTGCCAGTTTCAGCGGAAACGACCTTCGTGGGCCGGATCTGCAGCTCAACGCCTCGGGACGCAACTACCGCTACGAGCTTCGGCTCGAAGTCAAGGGTCCGGCCGATGGCGCCAACGTCATCCTTTCCTCCACTCCGCCGCTGACCTCGGAACAAATCCTTCTCATGCTGACCGCCGGTGAATTGCCTCAAACGGATTTTTCTTTCTCGACAAGTGCGCGGGCCGGTCGCGTGGGAACCTTTCTGGGAACGGATTTGCTCAGCCGTTATTTGGGAACCGATCCGGCCAAGGAACGGTTGATCTTGCGCAGCGGCGAAAGCATTTCCGGAGCAGGCCGGTTGACCTATTCGGTCGAATACCGGCTGACTGATCGCTGGTCAATCATGGGCGCCTACGACGAGTTCAGTGCCTTTACCGCGGATTTGAAGTGGAAGGTCCTCAACCGATGATCAAATTCAGATTCCATCGGCGGATCACAACCCTGCTCCGCGTTATTTCGTTGGCGATCGCCGTAATGGCAATAGCAACGGGGGCGTCCGAAATGCCGACCAACGAACCGGCGCGGGTGAAAATCGCAGGGTTCGGCTTTTTGGGGAACCGGGAAATGGTCCGCCTGCTCCGCAATTTTCAGCCCGACGACCGGATGCCGGGCATCATTGATCGGACTTTCGTTGAGGACGCCGCCCTGGTGTTGCTTGCGCGGGCCCACGACCAGGGATATCTGCGCGCGACTTTGCACGGCGAATTCACGCTGGCCGACGGCACCCGGCAGGTGCTCGCGTGGACCAACGCCCTGGAGGCCCTGTTGCCGCGCGATTTTGCCGCGCAGGAGGCGCAATTCAGGATGGAGCCCGGCGTGCGGTTCTATTACGGCTCCCTCGAGTTCACCGGCCTCACGGCCTTTTCGCGAAGCGAGGCGAAGAATTATTTCGTGAGCGGAGGCACCCTGCTGAAGCTGCGCGTCAATCGCATTTTCAGCCCGGCGGCGTTGAGCCGTTCGCTCGTCGCCTTGCGGGACGCTTATGCGCGCGCCGGCTATCAATCGGTTGTGGTTGACACCAATCAAGTGACTTGGAACGAGTCCACGGGCGCGGTCAGCGTTGGAGTAGTCGTACAGGAAGGACTGCCCACCACGGTCCGTTCGGTAGTGGTCCGGGTCCAGAGCGGCGACGAAACAGCCGAAGCGCCTCGCACTTTGAATCCAGACAAACCATATTCGCAACTATGGCAGCAGGCCATGGCTCAGAAGCTGAAAGCCGAACAACAGGTTAAAGGGTTTCCCGATACCGCGGTTGAATTCACCGTGTCGAAGCGCGAAACCAATGCCACCAACATCCAGTTGGATCTCTCGGCCAAAGTAACCACCGGCCCGTTAGTTCGCGTGGACGAAATCATCGAGAAGGGAAATGTTCGCACCAAAACCTCGGTGCTGAAAAGCCGGATCAAACTGAAGGAAGGCCAGCCGTTGAACCTGATCGAAGCCGAACAATCGCGCCAGCGCCTGGCACGACTCGGCGTGTTCGACTCGGTCCGCCTGCGCTTTGAGCCGGAGGATAACACGAACCGGAACGTGATTTATGAGTTGGAAGAAGGAAAGCCGATCGCGCTGAGCGTGCTGGCCGGATATGGGAGTTATGAGTTGCTGCGCGGTGGCCTGGAGTTTGAAAATCACAATGTATTCGGCCGGGCGCATGATCTCCGGCTGCGAGCCGTGCAATCCTTCAAATCCAGCAGTGGGGATCTACTTTACACCGTGCCCGAGGCGTTCGGGGAGAATGTAGATCTTTTCCTGCAAGGCACCGGTTTGCGGCGGGAGGAGGTTACCTTCACCCGTGAGGAATACGGCGGCTCAATCGGCATTAAGAAACTGCTGACTCCCATCAACACCGATTTCATGATTCGGTATGACAATGAATTCCTCAATTCGCAGTATCAGCATCCAAACAGCCCCACCCTCGTTGGCACGGAGCCCGCGAATTCTGCTGCGTTCGTGATCCAACTGGTTCGAGACCTGCGCGACAATCCTCTGCTGCCGCAGCGGGGGCTAAAACTGTTCACGAGAATGGAAATTGCCAGCACGAGCCTGGGCGGGAATGTAAATTACCAGCGCGCGCTGCTTGGGGCGTCCTATCATCGAGACTTGGGCGGCGGCCGACTCCTCCACCTCGCAGCAATGCAAGGCGTGACCTTCACACTGGGCGGCACCGATGAGCAACTGCCGTTCAACAAACGCTACTTTCCGGGCGGTGCCAATTCGGTGCGAGGTTACGTGGAGGGCGAGGCGTCACCCCTCGATCCGAACGGTCAGCAGTTGGGCGCGGAAACTTTCACCCAGGGTAATCTTCAATTGGAACAACTCCTGACGAAGTTCTGGTCCGCGGTCGTTTTTCTTGATGTTGTTGGTTTCGCGCAGGACCGGGCCAACTATCCGTGGGATGAAGTCCTGAGTTCGGTGGGCGTTGGCCTGAACTGGCGCACCCTAATCGGCCCGGTGCGTCTGGAATACGGATACAACCTCAATCGACGAAGCCTGGACCCGGTCGGGACGCTGCATTTTTCGGTCGGGTTTCCGTTCTGAGTCTTTATCGTCCTCGGCGATTTTGATCGGCTTTCCTTGCCTGGCGATTGGAATCGTTCTCCACAGTAAGGTTAAACCCAATTGGAAGGAGCCAGCCTTGGGGCTAGGTTGAATTCAAATGAAAGAGCAACTGCTTGGAGACACCGCCAAGGCAATGATGGCGGACGACAAGGGCCTGCTGGCGATGGATGAAAGCACT
>Ga0105046_10011849_pt1 | contig 13531 bp, 11 predicted proteins | sample MAT03_FD_78385 | JGI IMG/M metagenome (GOLD analysis project Ga0105046, IMG submission 78385) | Freshwater microbial communities from Lake Fryxell liftoff mats and glacier meltwater in Antarctica - MAT-03 (megahit assembly) | ecosystem: Environmental > Aquatic > Freshwater > Ice > Liftoff... | reverse complement strand
GGCCGCCAAAGTTGAACGGCACCACACACGTGAAACGCGAATCGAGTGCGGCCGTCACGGCTGCCGGATCGCCGCCGCCGGCCACTGCGCCCAGCAGGGCAACGCGTTTCTTATCGGCTCCCGGATAGGTGAGTGCGACATCCAGGCCGCGCATCAGGTCCCAGGCCATCCAGCCCATCAGGCTGTCGCCGACCAGCGAAAGTTGCAGGTTCAAGTTGTAGCGGAAAAAATAATCCTGGCGGCCGACGCGGAATTCCTTCGGATAATCCTTGGCGGTGTTGAACCCATGCTGCCGTCGTTCGCCGTGCCCAAGTTGATCGATCACGAACACGATGCAGCCAAGCTTCGCCCAGTTCACGCCCATGTCCTGCAGTTCGCCCTCGTGCTTGGGAGCATGATGAGCATGAGCGATCATGATGACCGGACAGTGTTCACGTTTCGCGGCGGGATAATAAAGATTGCCCGTCACCCACACGCCAGGCCGGCTTTCGTATAAGAGATTGTCGATGTGATAATCGTCGGCCTTGATGGTCTTGGTGGTCTTGATCTGCATGAATTTCGGCGCTTCCGGCCAGGTACCGAGCGATTCCTTCAAGGCCTTGATGCGTTGATCGCGGAATTTTTCCCAGTCCGCTTTGGTCTGAACCTTGTTCCACTCTTCGCGATCGCTCTGGTTCGCTTTCTTGAGTTGATCGCGCAAGTAGTCCGGCAACGCGGTGCTGAACTTTCCGTCCTTGCCAGGCACTTTCGCGAGTTCGGCGGTGGCATAGTCGCGTAGTTCCTTCGCGAGCTTGTCGGTCGCGTCATCGGCGAACGCGGGGAGTGCGAAGAGAATGAACAGGAGAGAGTAGCGGGACATGACGTTGCTCCGGTAGGTGAGGTGAAGTTACTGCGGAAGTGTTCGAGTTGCAACAGGCGAGCGGTGCCGCGTAAGCGGCCCGATGATGGCACAACCTAAGCGGCCCGATGATGGCACAACCTAAGCGGCTCAAGATAGCGCCGCATTAGCGGCTGGATGATGATGCGAACTTCTTATCATCGGGCCGCTTACGCGGCTCCGCTCGCCATATCATTTCCCTCATGAGCACTACACCACCGCCTCTTCCGCGTCGCCGCCTTTGGGGAGGCTGTCTCCTCATCGGCCTGCTGGTCGCTTCCATCTTTGTCAACCTCGTCCTGTGTGGCGTGGTCTTCATACCGTCGCCGGATCCCGACGAGCCGGCCGCCATCGAAACGCACCTGTATGGACCCAAGGGCGAGGCGAACAAGATCGCCGTCGTCAAGGCCGAGGGGGCACTGGTCGAAGGTCTCGACGCGCACATCCTGCGACAAATTGAGACGGCTGCCAAGGATGATTCCGTCAAAGCCGTCGTCTTGCGCATCGAGAGCCCAGGCGGCACGATCGGTTCGAGCGAAGAGATTCACCGCGAGTTGACGCGCATGAAGACCGGCCAACATCCCCGGCATTCCGGGCGAAGCGGCAAGCCAATTGTTGCGTCGATGGGCTCGATCGCTGCCTCGGGCGGATACTACATCGCCATGCCGGCCCAGAAGGTGTTAGCCGAGAAAGGCACGCTCACGGGCTCGATCGGCGTGTATGCCGCATTGCCGAACGTGGCCGAGTTGGCCAACAAGAACGGCGTGAAACTTGAACTCATCAAGGCCGGCGGCATCAAGGGGAGCGGCTCGCCGTTGCACAGCATGTCGCCCGAGGAACGCCAGCCGTGGCAGGACATGGTCGATCAATCCTACGATCAGTTTTTGGATGTGGTCGCGACAGGTCGTCCGAAGTTGACCAAAGAACAACTCCGTTCCGAAGGCGTGATGAAGAAAACGGTGGACTTGCGCGATGAGAAAGGCAATGTCATCAAGAACGCCAAGCAGATCGAGGTCGTGCGTTTTAGAGCAGATGGCGGATCATTCACGGCAAGCGAGGCCAAGAATCTCGGGTTGATTGATGACATCGGTCTCTTGGAAGACGCCGTGACCGCGGCAGCGAGCGCGGCAGGGATCAACGAATATCGCGTGGTGACTTACAAACGCCAGCCGACTCTGATCGGAATGCTCTTCGGCATGAAATCACCGGCCGAGAGCCCCGATGTGCAAAGCATCTCGAACGGCTTGACGCCACGGCTTTGGTACATGGCCCCGGGAAGCGAGTTATCGGGGATAGTGGCGGCGAGTGGGAAGCGGTGAACGAGCTACGACTTAGCATTCATCATCGCGAGAATGTCCTTCACCAACAGATAGAGGTGAAGTTCGTGCGTGGGTGACGAAACAAATCCAAACTTCTCGTAATAGGCACTTGCGCTCGAATCCTTTGCATGAACCAGAAGTGCTCGACAACCGACGATATCCGCTGCATTAACGACGCGTAGCATAGCGTCCTTCAGTAGTCCTTTGCCGAGTCCCTGACTCTGTTCGCTTCGATCAATCGCAAGTCGTGCGAGCAGGATTACGGGCACAGGATAGTTCGCCAGCCCTTTCGCGACTCGGTCAGGCGTATCCGATCGACTAACGGAGTTTGCGGCAAGTGTGTAGTAACCCACAACACTCCTGCCCCGAAGCACGACGTACGTTCGAGCAGACCGATTCTGCTGATTCTGCAAAGAGTGCTTTTGCAAATACTCGTTTAGAGGCGCAGATCCACAATCGAACATCGAGCGTTCATGCTCGACTTCAAGAAGGACCGGACCCGTTAGCGGAATCGGATCGGGCATCGAAAACCCCAGGTTCTTGGAGGAGTCGCCTCAACTCTGGAATGTTCCGTGGTGGTGCATCCAGCGCGGCGCAAAACGCATCCCACGCCCGGGTATCCAGCGTAATCGCCGTCTGATCCGTACACTCTGATTCAATCGTTAGACGCACTCGCTGCTGATCCGCAAGCGAAACTGCGCGCGTCGGCCTAAAGACCCCGTTATCGAAAACCGCGTCGACTTGAGTGGTCATCGTGTTGCCTCCGATAAATGATTCTACCCGTTTTCGCGGCCAAACGGTAGCTCACGTGTGGGTGATGCTAGGATGATTGTGTGATCTACCTCGACCATGCCGCGACGACGCCAATGCTTCCCGAAGCCTGGGAGGCGATGCGGCCATTCGCCACCGAGAACTTCGGTAACCCGGCCAGCGCTCACGGTGCCGGCCGCAAGGCTCGGCGAGCGCTCGAGGATGCCCGCGAACGCATTGCTCTTTGTCTCGATGCCTCGGCCGAGGAAGTCGTTTTCACGAGCGGCGCAACCGAGGCGAACAATCTCGCCATCTTCGGCCTTGCGGGTTCTCCGCCCGGCCACATTCTTTCCAGCCCGATTGAACATCCGTGTGTTGTCGAGCCGTTGAAACAGCTGGCCGCACGGGGATTCACCGTCGAGTTTTTGAACGCAAACCTCTCCCCCCAGCCCCCTCTCCGAAACGGAGAGGGGGAGCCAAGACTCGTCGTGGCGATGCTGGTCAATCATGAGACGGGCGCCATCACGGAGTACTCAGTACTCAGTACTCAGTACTCCGTCCTGCATTGCGATGCCGCCCAGGCCGTCGGCAAGATCCCCGTCTCGTTTCGCAAGCTGGGGGCAACCACACTCAGTTTGAGTGCCCACAAGTTCGGCGGGCCCAAGGGCATCGGGGCCTTGCTCGTTAAAAAGGGGACGCACCTCATTCCGCAGCTGTTTGGCGGGCATCAACAGCAAGGACGAAGGCCTGGAACAGAACCGGTTGCTCTCGCGGTCGGCATGGCCACTGCTCTTGAGATTGCGACGCGGCATTATCCCCCTTCCCACTTAGGGAAGGGGACCGAGGGGTTAGGTGAAAGACGTGACGCCTTCATCGAGCGATTGCGGACACTCTGCCCACCACTCGTCGTGAACTCGCCGGCCGATGCCTCGCCCTACATTCTGAACGTCTCATTCCCCGGTTGTCGGGCGGACGTGCTGCTCATGAAACTCGACCTGGCTGGAATCGCCTGTTCCACCGGCTCCGCGTGCTCGAGTGGTTCGCTGCTCCCGTCTCCGGTGCTTCAGGCAATGGGAGTGCCAGAGGAACTCTTGCGTTCGGCGATGCGATTCAGCTTTGCTGCAAGTACGACCGAGGCGGAATTGGAGGAGGCCGCAACGCGGATTGCAGCGTGTGTGAAGCAGTTGCGGGCGGATTGATCGACTCGGACTCTAAAGCTTGCTGCCTACGGTCAACTCTCTACCCCGAAGATATTCTCTCAACGCATCGTTCACGGCCTGCTCGTCGGCAAAGGACGCCGCGACATCTTCGGCAAGTCGCACAATACGTAAACGCTCCGCATATTTTCCGCGCATTAGCCCACGAAGCGATCGAAAGTCATAATCGGCTCGCAGATCATCGGGGGCAGTCGGTTCAGGGGAAGTTGCCACATTCATCATGATAACTGCCCAATGAACCTCAATACAGTGCATCTCTCGCAGAGACCATTACACTACCCCAATGCATTCTCTGGCCCGTTTCGTCCAACTCCCGGAAAATCGGTCCGCGTTGCAGGCTGTGAACAACCTGGCGGAGGCGACCGAATCGCCACTGCTCATTTTGCACGGCCCGCCGGGATCGGGCAAGTCGCATCTGGTCAACGCACTCGTCGACCGCTTCACTCTAGCCGATGCGTCGCGAACCGCTCAAGTCCACGCGGCCGGGGAGTTGGGTCGCGGGCTGATGATGTTGCAACTGGAACGCCGGCCTCTCATCAAGGAGACCATCGGCTGCGATTTGTTCGTGGTCGAGGACCTTCAGCACTTGCAAGAAGCGGCCGGCGACGAACTGGCTTACATTCTCGATCGCAGGCAGGCTCGTCGGAAGCCAGGCCTCTTGACGGCCGTTCGCGGACCAGCGGAACTGACGCTATCTGCTCGACTCCGAAGTCGGTTGGCTGGCGGCTTGGTGGTGGGCATCGCCCCCTTGAGTGCCTCGAGTCGCAAGATTCTGGTCAAGCAATGGTGCCGGGAACGCAAGCTGAAATTGACCGACGAGGTCATTGATTGGCTCGCTCGCAATCCGGGTGGTGCTCGACCGATCCTGGGCAACATCACGCTACTCGAAGTGTTGGCCAAGCAGTTTCCACCGCCGCTCACGTTGAAAGTGATTCAATCGCAAATCCCCGGTTCCATGGAAGAAAAAACTTCGCCACTCGATTCCTTGCTCGCGGCGATCACGGATCGATTTCACGTGACCGAGAAGCTCTTGCTGGGCCCAACGCGTTCAAGGAATGTCGTCTGGCCGCGTCAAGTCGCCATGTATGTTGCCCGCCAAGCCGGGTTCACATTGGCCGAGATCGGGGCCTACTTCGGCGGCCGCGACCACACGACAGTCATGCACAGTTGCGAGAAAGTTGAAAAGGCTCTGGCCACCGACCGGACACTGGCTCGCGAGATCCAGGAACTGCAATCGCGCACATCGATCTCCCCTCTACTCAGCTGACGCTCACTCCGTTTGCAACGCCTGAAAATTTCTCTGTGGATAACCCGTCAAACCTTTGTCGATTGCCTGACATGCCATGTCGTCCGTAGACAACTCGAAAAACTCACTCGTCACTCGAGCGGTTCACCCGACAATCATTGACATATAACCGACAGACTTTTGACAGCTTTTCCACAGGCACAAAATCAGTGCAACTCGATGCGGTGCCATAAACGATGATGCGGGAAAATGCGATTTAGTCCGAAATGGGAAGGACAAGACTACTACGACTTTAGAAAATAAGGAGAGAGTTTCTTTCTCTACGGACAACGCCCGTCATCAAGAAACCTTTAAATCGGTAAAAGCTATTCTCTGTTCTCGAATGGCTTACCATGTTCTTTCGCTCGACATCCAGGAGTGGACCCTTCCATGATCGTGACTTGTCCCCGTGACGGCCTGCTCAGCGCGTGCCAAATTGTTGGCGTGGCCGTGCCATCGCGAACCACCATGCCCATTTACCAAAATATCAAAGCGGTGGCGACCGAGGAGCATCTCACGCTGATGGCCACGGACCTGGAGGTCGGAATTCGCTACGAGTTGCGCGGGCTTGGCATCGAGGAACCGGGAGAAGCAATCTTGCCCGTGGGACGACTGACGTCGATCCTTAGAGAAAGCACCGATAGCGAAGTGAAGCTGGACGCGGACGAACGCCGAACGCGAGTCACAACGACATCGAGCGAATACGAAATGCCGGGCGAGGATCCGGCCTCCTTCGCGAACATTGCCGGCTTCGCGGAAGGCGAGCGTTATGCCGAACTAGCTGCCGGCGACTTGCAACGCATGATTCGACGAACCGTGTTTGCAGCTGCCAAGGAAGAAGGAAAGTACGCCATGCGCGGCGTGCTCTGGGATCTCGATGACAAAACGGCCAAGCTGGTTGCGACGGACGGCAAGCGTTTGGCGGTCGCCACGGGCAAGTGCGTGATGCAGGGTGATGGCGAGAAGAAAGGCCAGTCGCATCTGGTGCCGCCAAAGGCGATGAGCTTGCTCGAACGAATCTTGGCCGAAGGCGATGCCAGTCAGCCGGTGCAGGTTGCTTTGCGATCGAACGACGCGCTATTCAAAACCGAGCGAGCGGTGATCTACAGCCGGCTTGTTGAAGGAAGGTTCCCGCCATATCGCGATGTCATTCCCAAGAAGGTCAACGCGAAGATACAGCTCGTGGTAGGCGACTTCCTCTCGGCAGTGCGGCAAGCCGCGATCATGACTGACGACGAGAGCAAACGAATCACGTTCAAGTTTGCTCCGGGCAAGTTGAATCTGGATGCCAAGGGTTCCACCACGGGCCAATCGAAGGTATCATTGAAGATCGAAGAATACAGTGGTCCCGCAATCGACATCAGTTTCGACCCGGCCTACCTGACTGAAATGCTCCGAGTGATGGACGGGGCCGAGACGTTGCAACTCGACTTGGTTGATGGGCAGAAGTCGGCCGTGTTTCGGAGTGGGGAAGATTACTTGTACCTGGTGGTGCCGTTGGTGTAAGGAGACAGGCGATGACTCACACAGCACGCGTACTCGATGATCCCGATGTCGAGAACGGAGTTCGGTATCCCAGTTCGGATGGGAAGCCCATGGCCGAAACAGACTTCCATGTGATGGCGATTCGCTTATTACTGGACGCACTAGAAGACGCACTCGATGGGCAGAAAGATGTCCATATTTCAGGCAACTCGTTTTTTTTCTGGGTGGAAGGCGACCCGAGCAAGCGGCGCGCACCCGATGCAATGGTTGTGTTTGGCGTCGAGAAAGGTGGGCGTCGATCGTTCAGGACTTGGAAGGAAGGTGGTGCCGTACCATCAGTCTGCTTCGAGGTAGCCTCTAAAAAGATTTGGAAGGCCAACTTGGGTGCGGTCAAAGACGACTACGAGGCTGCCGGCGTCAAGGAATACTTCGTATTTGATCCATTGCGTGACTGCCTTCCACAGCCTTTAATGGGATATCGCCTAAAAGGGAAGACTTTTAGGAAATTGAAGGCGGATGGAAACGGAGCGGTTACATCGGAAGAGTTAGGTCTGTGCCTCATACCGGAGGGCAGAATGCTCCGATTGATACATCTCGCTAGCCTGGAACGTGTGTTGACGCGAACGGAGCAGACGCTTTCGGCTCGTGCTGAGACGTCGGCCATCCATGCTTTGGCAGAGCAAATCAAAGCTGAAAATGTCCGACTGAGAGCCCAAATCGAGGCGAACGGTAAGTCTCTCAACGGCCATTCCTAAACATGGATCCCAAAGGCCCCGAACGGCTTTCTGAAATTCTGAGCCAGCTCTTCGCTGCACGCGGCTGGGGTCGGCAACAGGGACGACTACAACTCGAACGAGCCTGGGCCGAAGCCGCAGGTCCGGAATTTGCCGCCATCACGCGTGTCGGTGGGATGAAGCGACGCATTCTGGAAATCGAAGTTAAAGGCGCAATTCCGCTTCAAGAACTCAGCCAGTTCCACAAGCGTGGCATTCTGGAACGCCTGCGACAAGCCATGCCCGGGACGACCATCACGGACATCAAGTTTCGGGCGGGAACGTAGTGAGATCAACGATTTGTCGGGCGGATTGAAAGGCAAACAGTGAGGAATCTGAAGCGAGCGAAAGCTTCGAAGGTTAGGTTGGCATGTCGCGCGGGGGAACTCACGGTCCCCACGCCCGGCCTGGCGAGGGGCTATGTGCAAGCCAATCTCGTCATTGTGCCGAAAGAGCACGCCTTCGATTTTTTGCTCTTCTGCCAACGAAACCCGAGGCCGTGTCCGTTACTGGACGTCACTCAGCCTGGCGATCCTGAGCCAAAGGAAGTTGCGCCGGGGGCTGATTTGCGAACGGATCTGCCCGCCTACCGCGTGTGGCGAAACGGCGTGTTGGTCGATGAACCGACCGATATCCGCGCGTTGTGGCGGGACGATCTCGTCTCTTTCCTCATCGGTTGTTCGTTCACATTCGAGAACGCTCTTCTTGAAGCGAAGCTTCCTGTGCGACACATCGAGCAGGGGTTAAACGTCCCGATGTATATAACAAATCGCCCGTGTCGAACCGCGGGCATTTTCAGTGGGCCTCTGGTGGTCTCGATGCGGCCCATGACGCCGCCCCAGGCCGTTCGGGCCACCCATGTGTGTTCGCGATTTCCGCGGGCACACGGCAAGCCGATCCATTATGGCGATCCGACGAAGCTGGGCATCGCGGACATGCATCGGCCCGAATTTGGCGATGCCGTTGAGATTCGCCGTAACGAGGCACCAGTCTTCTGGGCCTGCGGCGTGACCCCGCAGGCGGCCCTGATGGAAGCGAAAATTCCCTTTGCGATCACCCACAAGCCGGGGCACATGTTCCTGACCGATTTGATGGATGCTGACATGGAAGGCGAATGAGCGAACCCGAAAAGGGCGGGGATTGTCTTGACGGAAACGGTTGGCACGCTAACGTTTAGTAGACATGCCGAGGTGGCGGAATTGGCAGACGCGCTAGCCTCAGGAGCTAGTACTCGCAAGGGTGTGCAGGTTCAACTCCTGTCCTCGGCACTATAATCAGTAGGGGTTACGGCGAACACCCGTAAAATCGATACAGCGGAGTAAGCGGTTTAGCGTCTCGCGGCTTCATCCGCTTACTCCGCTGCGCTGCGTGCGCGGCTCTGATGGAATTTCGTGGGGCGCGTCAACCTTGGCTGCGGTGATGTTTTCGGGATGAAGCTTGCGCTTTCATCGTCCCGTGCAAAAAACTATACTCCAACCGAACGATCGCCTCGATGAATGCTCCCCGTCCGCGAGATCCCGACCTACCGAAAAAGTCCTGAGTGGATCGATGAGACTATCGACTTGTGATGGCGGCCGAGATTCTGCATTCGGGTAGGAGTCCGCGTAGGCTCTCAACCTCGGCCGGGGTCAGGCGAGTCTCGTTCAGTCGGAGTTCTCGGAGCCCCGAAAGCTTGGCGAGTGCCGGGATTCCTCGACCGGTCACGGCCGTTCGATCCAAGTCCAGGAAAGTCAGGCTGCCCATCTTGCCGAGGGTGGTCAGACCAGCGTCCGTCACTTTTGTCGCGTTCAAAACCAGTGCCGTGAGTTTCGTCAGCCCGTTCAAGTGAACGAGCCCATTATCCGTCACGCCTGTGCCGGCCAAGCTCAAGGAATTCAGGTGCTTAAGTAGGGCGACGTGCTTCAGGCCTTCGTCGTTCACGGGGGTTGCACCCATTTGCAAATGGGAAAGCCGCTGGCACTCCACCAGGTGGGCCAGCCCCGGGCCCGTGATGCGCGTCCGGACAAGGTGCAACTCACGCAGGTTTTTCAACGCCTTCAAGTGTGCCAGATCGTCGTCGGTCACGTTCGCCTCGCTTAGGCTCAGAAACTCTAGTTTCGTCAGCAAGGCCAGATGCGGGAGCCCAGCCCCGGTAACTCCTGTCCCTTGCAGGTTGAGAGCCGACAAATTGGTCAGCCTTTTCAGGTGGGCCAAACCCGCGTCAGTTACCTTCGGACAGTTGATCAATCCCAGGTCGATCAGGCGCGGCAGCCGAGCGACGGTCTTGAGCCCCTCGTCGGTGGCCGCCCCTTCGTGAAGGTACAGCCGGGCCAGGTTCGGCAGTTCGATCAGGTGGGCCAAGCCGGTTTCGGTGACCTTGGTGTTCGCCAGATGAAGTTCCGCGAGGTGGAATAACCCCTTCAGTCGAGCGAGCCCAGGGTCGGTGATGCGCGTATTGCTCAAGTTCAAGACGGTCAACCGACTGAGATTGCCAATCGGCTTCAGACCGTCGTCCGACAAGGCTGTCCCGTGCAAGTTTAGCGTGCCGAGATGAGCAAGCACTCTTAGGTGACCAATGCCAGTGTCGGTTACTTCCGGGCAGAGTGCCAAGTTTAAGAATCTCAAGGCATTCATCTCGCTGAGATGAACCAGTCCAGCATCCGTCACGCCGGCACCTTCCAGGTTCAAGGAGACGAGGTCACGTAATCCTCGCAACTGAGCGAGTCCGTCGGGCGTCACACCGGCGCAACGGGAGAGGTCGACAGTCACGACTGTGAACGGGCTGGCCGGAACTCGCTGCGGGACAGTGAGGGCCGTCTCCGTGCCATTAGACCGAATTGTCACTCGTCCACCTCGACCGAGAACCCACTCCGCTGCCTGTCGATCAATATTGTTCATTGGCAACTCGACGACCGCATCGCCATTGGCGTCGATTCGGACCGCACTCCCTCCGGGAACTGTCAGAGTCGTCTCCTTTCCGTCGGGCTGACGAATCTTGATGACGACGGCAGCGACGACGAGAGCTGCTACCAGGCCAGCGACTGCCAATCGGGCACGTTGGCTGGGGCGCGCGGAACGTGTCTGCGCGACGATTCGAATCGCCGTTGCGACCTCGGAAGCGGAGGCCGGACGCTTGGTCGGATCCTCGGCTAGCATTTTTTGGATCAGCTCCGCCAGGCGTGGCGGGCACGTGGAGGAAATTAGTTTGGCCTCGCTGGTGAGAGTGGAGTCGTTTCCACCTTCCCACGGCATTTTGCCAGTCACCATCCGGTACAACACAGCCCCGAGCCCAAACAGGTCTGAACGGGGATCGACAGCTTGGCCTCGCGCCTGCTCAGGGGCCATGAAACCCGGTGATCCAACGGTCAACCCAGTCAGTTTCCCGTTGTCGGAAGCCTGCCAACTCGCCAGGCCGAAGTCGAGAATCTTGCATCGCCGGACGTGCCCGAATGCTGTCCCTTCAAGCCAGATGTTGCCCGGCTTGATATCGCGGTGGATGAGCCCGCGATCGTGGGCCGCTGCTAGACCCTCAGCTATCTCCCGACCGACCTGCAGAACAAGTTCGATGGGGGCGACCGGCTCCCGTTTCAACCGCTGGGAGAGAGATTCGCCCTGGAGGTACGGCATGGCGATGAACGGAGTACCGGCGTCTTCCCCCACTTGCCAGATGGGAACAACGTGATCGTGTTCCACCTGAGCGGCCGATCGGGCCTCCTGGATGAACCGGGCTCCCGCTCCAGGCCGGGCCGCTACTTCAGGTCGCATGGTTTTCACTGCAACAGCGCGGTGCAGACGGTCATCGTGGGCCAGGTAGACGGTACCCATGCCGCCGCGGCCAAGCTCCCGTTCCACCCGATAACTGCCGATGACGATTGGCGGAGAAGTGACGGTGGCCTGAGTGATCCTCGTGGGCGTCCATGACTCGGCCGCAATTCGTAAGCGGACGACGAAGGAGTCCTCAACATAGCTGTCTTCAACTCGAGTGCAGCAGGCCTGGCACCCGCCCAAATGGGTTTCGATCTCGTGTAGCTCAGCCGGGGCCGCCCGCCCTCGGGCGAAGGCGATTAACAAATCATCGGGAGGATGGGTAATCATGAATAGCCCAGCGGACGACGAAAGCGTCTACAGAAGGAAATGCGCGGTTACCCCAAACCCTGACAGCCGACCTGAAGAAATTCAGTCGAGCAGGCCACCGGCTTCCGTCCGTAATCGGGCCAGGATACGGGACCGGGCGGCATAAACCGAGGCTACTGAGATCCCGAGTTCGGCCGCGGCTTGAGGGCCGGATTTGCCCTCGAGCGTAACCAGGCGGAAAGCCCGGATGGTCTGGGGCTCGAACTCGGCGGCTAGCAGATCGAGGAGCCGGTGGACGACAGCCTCGTCGTGTTCCCGGTCCCACGCGCCGCTGATGCCGCTCGCGGGGTCGGCCAGTTCCTCCACAGCCTGTAGAAATCCTTCACCCCCCGTGGCGGGCTTCCGCAATCGGCCAGACCGCCAAAATTCGCGGGCACGGTTCACAGTGATCGTCCGCAGCCAGGCGCGGAACGATCCCGAACGCCCGGTGTGTTCAAATCGTTCAATTCCTCGGACGACAGCGAAAAGTACATCCTGGGTCAGATCATCGGCATCTTGGGGCTGGACTTGGTGACGGATCAGCCACTCGCGAATCAGCGGCCGATAGATGGCGTCGAAACGCTCCCAGGCTACTGCATCCCCGGTGCCGGTGCGGACTAGCAAGCTCAAACTGGTTTCAACCATCACGGTCCGAAGGTGTCGACGTGGACGGAAAGCGGGTGGACATTCTAGCTTGCGCCAGTCCGCGTTCAAGATTCGGCAGAAAATCGAACGGTCGTGTCAGGGTTCAGCACTGCCGCGCATTTATTCTCTCGACCCGGCAGTCTTCCTCGCGTTGCCCGACCTGCAAGTCCCACATTCCGCACCCTGATTTCTGGGGCTGCTCGGTTTGAAGCTCGGTTTTTTCTTTCGTCACGATTGTACGCGGCCAGATCAACGACTGGGGGCTCGGCCGCCATTTTTCTCAAATCTCTTGACCGATCCCCTACTATGCAGTCGCACCTCCGGCTTCTCATCCTTGCGTTCCCATTCCCTTGATCACGCCCACTCCGGAGGAGCCATGGCGATCGCCTGGCAGGGAGCCGAACTCGCCGACGAGATTCTCAATCTCGGTCCCTTGGCACTTATCCATCCGCTCTTGCAACGGCTCGATGTCGCCGGTGTCATCGACCGGCACTTGCCACCCGATCCCCAGCTTGAATTCTCCTACGGCCAAGTGCTGAGCGTGCTGCTCGCCGCCCGACTCTCCGAGCCCACTGCCCTGGTCAACGTACCCACCTGGGCCGAAAAATCCGGAGCCGAACTGCTGTGGAACATCCCCGCCGACAAGCTCAACGACGACCGTCTCGGCCGTGCCCTCGATGCCTTCTTCGATCAACGCCATTCCATTCTCGCGGGCGTCACCCATAACGTTCTGCGCTGTGCCGACATGTCCCTGGGTCGCCTGCACTTCGACACCACCCATCTCATTTTCTACGGCTCCTACGCCGACTCCATGCCGCGACCGCCGATGTCAATCGAGACGCTGCTCGGCAACGGCGAACTGGACCCCGCCCACATCACTCACGGCTACCTCACTCGCTACAAAATGCTGCAAGTCGGCATGACCGCCGCCATCGACGAACTTGGCGCCATCCCCGTCCACTGTCACGTTCTCGACGGCAACCGCAACGGCCACACCGCCATCAAGGAACAGTTCGACCTGTTGAATGAACACTTCTCTTTGCCCAACCCAGTGCTGTTCATTTCCGATCGCAGCACCTTCTCCGCCG
>Ga0105046_10011848_pt1 | contig 13533 bp, 9 predicted proteins | sample MAT03_FD_78385 | JGI IMG/M metagenome (GOLD analysis project Ga0105046, IMG submission 78385) | Freshwater microbial communities from Lake Fryxell liftoff mats and glacier meltwater in Antarctica - MAT-03 (megahit assembly) | ecosystem: Environmental > Aquatic > Freshwater > Ice > Liftoff... | reverse complement strand
CTGTTTAACCCAAATTGAGCGATTTTAAAAGGAAAATAGCTCAACCGATCATGAAATTGTAAGCAATTCACAGTAAAACAGTTTCATGGCTGTAGTGAATTGCAACAATTTCTAAATCGGGGTTTACCTAAGTAAAGCGCTTTTTCGCTTTGCTCAAATCGCTCAACTTAGGTTTAATTATCAATTTTCATACTTCATCAGAAAATGCCTGATATCTGCTTCAATAAAAACATCGCCATAAACACTGAAACCAAGCTTTTCGTAGAATGGAACCACTACTTCCTGGGCATGCAGGTAGATAGGCTTGCCCAGGGGTTTTACCTCGCTGAGTATTTTTAACACCAGCTTATTACCCAGTCCCTTGCTGCGGTATTCGGGTAAAACGGCAAACCGCTCTAATTTAATCCCTTTTTCCGTGTGGCGCCAACGGCAGGTAGCTACAGCCTTTTCGTTCAAAAACAAAAGGTAATGCTGACTTTCCGCTTCAAATTCATCATATTCGAGTTCTTCGGGCACGTGCTGCTCTTCAACAAAAACCAAATATCGGATTTTACTGGCCTGAGAAACCGCTTCAGACTGATTTATTGTGAACTTAATAATTTCAATATCCATTAGCTGAAATTGGAGAACCCAGTTTATGTGCAGAAATAAAAAAGCCTGTTATGTTGGAAACAGGCCTTAAAGTTAATAACAAATAATGATATGAATGATGTCCATTAGTCTCAAAGACTTTGCGGAAATTCTATTTCTTCTGCAGCAACCTCTTACTTCCTACTTCTTATTTGTCGGCACTTTTTACATTAGACCTTATCCCCATCGTACGCCCACTTCAGATAGATGGAGCCCCAGGTAAATCCGGCACCGAAAGCAGCCAGAATAAGATTATCGCCTTTGTGTAATTGTTTTTCCCAATCCCACAGGCACAATGGCAGCGTAGCGGAGGTTGTATTGCCATAGCGCTGAATATTGATCATAACCCGCTCCCTGCTAATTCCCATGCGGTTGGCAGTCGCATCAATAATACGCATATTGGCCTGATGCGGAACCAGCCAGGTAAGTTTATCAGGGGTAATGCCATGGCGTTCCATCATTTCAACAGAAACATCAGCCATTTTTGACACGGCCCATTTGAATACCGGCTGGCCTTCCTGGTAAATATAATGTTCGCGGGCTTCAATAGTGTCGTGCGAAGGTGGTTTCATCGAGCCGCCGGCCTTTTGATGAAGATACATCCGTCCACTGCCATCACTTTGCAGGATAGCATCGATAATCCCGACATCATCCAGCGTTGGCTCCAGCAGCACTGCAGCAGCGCCATCCCCAAAAATCGGACAGGTTCCCCGATCCGTATAGTCAACGATTGCCGACATTTTATCGGCACCGACTACAATTACTTTTTTGTTGGACCCGGATTCAATAAACTTTGAAGCTGTGGTAAGGGCATACAGAAAACTGGAGCAACCTGCATTCATATCAAAGCCGAAGGCATTGCGGATTTCGGTCTTGTCGGCAATAATGTTTGCAGTAGCCGGAAAAAGCATGTCGGGAGTAACTACGGCACAGATAATCAGATCAATTTCTTCAGGCCTGGTATTTGTTTTTGCGAGAAGTTGTTTTACAGCTTCAGCGCCCATATCCGAAGTGGCTTTTTCTTCTCCTTTTAAAATGCGGCGTTCTTTAATTCCGATGCGGGTCATAATCCATTCATCAGAAGTGTCAACCATCCTGCTTAATTCATCATTGGTCAGTATGTAGTCAGGGACATATCCTCCTACACCGGTAATTGCAGCTTTTATTTTAGTCATCAGGTTCTCTGTGAAAAAATGATTCAATCTCTGATTACGGCGGGCATATTGGCCAGGGCAAGTTTAATTTTTCGTGAAAGGTTTGCCTGGCAAACATCACGGGCGAGGATCAACATGTTTTTGATAGCCACATCATTAGAAATTCCATGCCCGACAACTACCGTTGAATTGATCCCGAGAATTGGGGTTCCGCCATAATTTTCATAATTGAAACGGGCAAAATAATCGTCTGTTAACCCACGCTTCATCATAATCCTGAACATCCCTTCAATATTCTTCAGGACAATATTTCCTGTAAAGCCATCGCAAACGATAACATCGGCCTTGTTGCGAAAGAGGTCGCGGCTCTCAATATTCCCGATGAAATTAAAGTCTTTTGTATCCTTCATCAACTGGAATGTTGCCTGGCTTAACAGGTTTCCTTTACCCTCTTCGTGGCCAATATTCAGCAGGGCAACCCTTGGGTTGTTGATTTTGTAAACATTCTTAGACATGATTGATCCGAGAAGGCCGAATTGATACATAACGTCGGGCTTGGCATCGGGATTGGTACCAACATCGAGCAGCAAGCTGAGACCACTGTTCTCTTGTGGTAAAACCGCAGAAGTACATGGCCTGATTACGCCCTGTATGTTGTTTACACTATAAATGGCCCCTACCAGCATGGCACCACTGCTTCCGGCACTGGCGAATGCATCAATCTTTTTGTTTTTCAGATACTTGAAACCAATACTGATGCTTGAATCAGGCTTGCGGATAATGGCATGGGTTGGATGTTCACCCATTCCGATAACTTCAGAGGTATGAACAATTGCATAATCCGCCGGATCAGCTTCAAGCCGGGCTAACTCAGAAAGTATAATTTCTTTGTCGCCAAACAGCACGATCTGATCGGTGGATGATAATTCTTTCCTGGCTGATATTGCACCGGAAACAGTCGCTCCGGGGGCAAAATCACCACCCATAACATCGAGTCCGATTTTCATCTGACTATGTTTAGTTTATATGAATGCGTTTGCAAAGTGCGGGCGGTTATGCAGTAGCTGCTTTTTCAATCGCAAGCTTTCCCTTGTAGTAGCCACAATCTGAGCAAACCCTGTGGTAAAGTACCGAAGCACCACAATTAGAGCAGGTGCTTACAGTTGGTGCAACTGCTTTGTAATGTGTCCTTCTTTTGGCTGTTCTGGTTTTTGAAAACCTGTGTTTTGGATTTGGCATTGCTTAAAGCTTTATATTGGTTAGTATTTATTCAAGGTTCAGGTCTTTCAACATATCCCACCGGGGATCTTTTTCCTTGTGCACAGATAATTGTTCTATCCTTTTAAGTACTTCCGGATCGCAAAGGCTGACGTCATTTTCACCATCGGGGTGAACAATCCGGTAAGGCACCATCAGGCTCAGATAATCGTAAAGCAGAGGCGCAAGGTCAATATGTGTTTCGTTTTCGGCAATCATCAGCACATTACCATCTTCTTCCTTGTGTTCAGGGCCAAATTTGATAAAATACTCTTCATTGGATTGAACCGGAAAATCAAACTCATCAAGGCAGCGGTGGCAGGTAACCCGTATTGTACCAGAAAGCAAAAAATTCAACACTAACATCCGTTCCTGCCGTTCAAGGTCAAGGTTGACTGAAACATGGGCCTGTTTGATTTCTGAGTACTCAAAAGATGCAAAGAACTTATCATCAATTTCAAAGACAAACTGATGATTACCAGTGCTCAATCCTACAAATGGGATTACAAATTGCTTCAGGTAATCCACGGTTTATGTTGTTTCAGGTTTAAGGGGTGCAAAAGTAGAAATTATTATTGTTAATAACAAATAATAATTCAGCCCTATCTTTCACACCTGCAACGGAATGCCTTCAAATTAAAGGGTTTCGGGCTAATGACTCTCCCCCAAAACAGGTATCATCGCAATACTTTATTTGAATGCCTTTTCCGGTAGCCCATCCCCACTTAGTTTCAATCTGTCGAAATAGGATGGAACAGGTTTGCCCTTCAGCTTATCTACATACATTTTTGCGAGATACTGTCCAAGCATAAAGCCTTGCCCACGAAGTCCGATAAATAATCCCAGATCGGGATCAATAATCATTCGCGGTTCAACATAATATCCGGCCCAAACTGCCTGAAAACCAACGGAAGAAAGGTTGGGAAACCAACTTACAAATACTTCCGAAGCAATTTCGAGGAAATGCTGTGAGTTTATTTTCAGATTTTTATCAGCCTCCATCGGATCAACTGCCGGGGAAGCACAGCCAATGATCTGCCCGGTTTCAGCAAGTTGCTGCCCGTAAACAGCCACGAAGCCCTTGTATTTCCGCCGGTCGATAATCATATCGAGTGGTCGCCCGTTGAGGCCCATCATTGGAAGGCGCCGGGAAATAAACGCCTGGTGTTTCACCGGGTACATGCCGGTTTCGAGCCCCAGCATCCCTGCATATTTTGCTGCCTCAGGTCCCAACGCGTTTATAAATACTTCGGTCTGGTATTCAATATATTGCTTTTCGTGGTCCTGAACCAGAATTCGAAAGAGGTTACCGTCGCGGCGGACATCAATCAGCTTGCAGTCTTCCTTAACCGTCCCTCCATTGCGTATGCCAAGCCTGCGGATAAGGTCAATTACCCGGCCAGGGGTAGCCTGCCAGCAATCGCGCGTAATCAGTGCACCAATGTAGGTATCGAGTTTAGGATTTATGTAGGAAGAAATTTCTTTAGCATAGTCTTTAGGTTCAACCATGTAAGCATCGGACCATGACCTTGATTCCTCCAAAGCGCGGTACATGGCTTCATCGTGTGCGAAGGTTACATAATTGATCTGCCGGAAGTTTACATCCTGTATCTGCTGAAGTTCCCTGAACAACTCAAGGTTGTGTCGGGCTATATCGGCAATTTCAGGCAAACTGAAGGCCGGCCGGCCTCCCGCTATATTCCGCCACGATGCACCACGACCCGAGTTTATCAGCACAGGTTGCTCTCCGGCTTCAGCCAGATACCTGAACAAGGCAGATCCTCCGATACCTCCGCCGGCAACCAGCGATTTTACTTTTACAACCTTTGGTTTGCTGCCAATACCATTTATATATACATCTTCATGCACATCGCGTGGGTAAAGTTCGCCCATCGACAATTGGTTTGATAAAGGCCCGCGTGGGGTTGCTTCGCCAACAACCGAAATATCGTATTTGCGTAACGTTTGCTTCAGGCGTGGGATGCAGCGTTTGCCGCGACAGGCACCCATGCCCAGCCGTGTGGTATGCTTAACCTCATCCACCGAAATAAATTTGCGGTCGCCAATGGTATCCAATACCTCGCCCAGGGTAACATCGTCGCAATGGCAAACATACATTTCTGCCTCCTTTCTGTAATCAACCGGAGTCATTCTGACTTCTTCCGGGAAGTCTGCTTTAACAATAAAACCCCTGACATTCACCAGTTCATTGCCATGAATGCTTAAAGCTTTTACTCTGGCAATATTGGTTTTATTCGGTTTTTTAAGGATCTTTTCAACCATTCCTTCACCCAATACCTTACCATTGTTATCGACCAGATAGACTTCAGCCTTTTCCGTAACAGGATATTCTATAGGCAGAAACAACCAGTCTTTACCAGTATGATAGCCGAAGATTGCCAGACCGGGACACTGATAGACACAATCCATGCAACCAATGCATTTGTCGAAATCGATCTGAGGAACTGTGCTGGTTGATGTTTTTGTAATAGCACCGTGCGGACAGGCAAATTCGCAAGGGTTGCAGGCAAATCCGTAAAGGCAGTCAATCTGAACAAAGGGCTTTACGCCCATTCTCTCAGGAGTTGGTTCGTAAGGCTTTTCAATCACCCTGAGGGGATGTTGCTGCGAATCAATGTATTCCTTCGACAGGTTTAAGAATTCATCGTAGCTGAAGCGGGTGCCTATTTCGTTCATAATCTCGAATGCCACCTGCTTGCCCCGCAACACAGCGCTGGTGCCTTCGCCAATGCGGATGGCATCGCCGGCCCCAAAACAGTTGCGCCCGAAGACCTCGTTGCCTTTAATCAGCAACTGGTCGTCGGATACCAGACCTGTGCAAATATTTATTGCATCAATGTCGCTGATTACTTTTTCGGTGCCCGGAATTGGTTGGAAATTTTCACATTCGGCTACCACTGCTCCGATTATCCCATCGTGGTTTTCATTGGGGATTGCTTTTAGCAGGATGTGTGAAAGAATAACCGGAATTCCAAGCCGCCGAACCCTGTTGGCCTGCACAGGGAACCCGCCTTCATGAGATTGTGCCTCAATAATTGCTTTTACCCTGGCTCCGGCCTGCATAAGCTGGTAAGATGTGAGGTACCCGATGTTTCCGGCACCAACGGTGAGCACATTTTTGCCCAATAGAGTGAACTCGGTGTTCATCATTTTCTGGACAACTGCGGCTGTATATACGCCCGGCAGGTCATCGTTTTCAAAGGCCGGCATAAAAGGCACCGCACCCGTGGCAATTACCAGGTACTCCGCATCTACATAGTATATTTCATCTGTTTTTATATTCTTTACAGCGATGCGTTTGCCTTCGAGCAGGTCCCAGACGGTTGAATTGAGAAAGATGCCTGAATGGTCATCGCCGGCAAGCGTTTTGGCGATATCGAAACCACGCATGCCCCCGAATTTTTTCTCTTTCTCAAAAAAGAAAAACTGGTGGGTCTGCATAAGAAACTGGCCACCAATGTGATCGTTGTTATCGATTACAATGTTGTCAACCCCATGCCTTTTTAGCTCTTCGCGGGCAGCCAGGCCGGCGGGGCCTGCCCCGATGATGGCCACAACCGTTTTGAAAACCCGGGTGGGCGACTTTTTATTGGGTTCTTTAAGCGAAGGGGCAAAGTCGTGTGGAACTTCTTCGACTTCTTTTATATGATCAACCGTGGTGATACAGATTCTTTTTATCTGACCGTCAACCAGCATTTCGCAGGCCCCGCATTTGCCGATCCCGCATTCAAGACTGCGTTCACGGTTGCGGAGGCTATGGCTGTGAACCGGAAACCCGGCCTGGTGGAGTGCAGCAGCAATGGTAAATCCCTTATCTCCGGTAATTTCTTTCCCTTCGAAGGTGAAGGTGACTTTTTCTGCAGGGACGATGTCAAGGATAGGATGACTTTCAATTTTATTCATCACCAAAAGTTTTTGTGTTTTATCAGTTTAAGTAGTAGCCGTTGAAAAGCAATTAAAATGAATTTCTGACGCGGCAAATTTATAACTATTTAACACGCTTAGAAATTTCCGAACTAAATTTTAGGTATATTTTTATTTCCTTATGTAGTCATTTCCAGTTCTTTGACTTAGAATGGTTATAAATAAGCAATCTGAGCGGCGCAAACGATTGCGCTGGAATTCAATAAAAATTTAGGGTACCAGAATACCCGAAATGGTTCCCCGATTCTTTTTAACCTATTGAAATTCAACGGGTAAAAATATTTTTTAGAATTAATTGGAAGATTATATAAATTGTTTTACACTGATTAACAAGCCTGTAAAAGGACCATCCGGTAAAAGTTTGCATAAATTTTGCTAATTTTGCACTTTATTAGCGTAAGTTACCGTAAAACTATGGAAAAAACCAGGATACTGTTTGTTTCTCAGGAGATTATACCCTATCTGAAAGACAGTCAGATGGGCTATATAGGCAGGCACCTGCCTCAGGGAATTCAAGAGAGGGGGCGTGAAATACGCACCTTTATGCCAAGGTTCGGGCATATCAACGAGCGACGTAATCAACTGCATGAAGTTATCCGCTTATCAGGGATGAACCTGATCATTGATGATACCGACCATCCGCTCATCATCAAGGTTGCCTCTATTCAATCGGCCAGGATGCAGATTTACTTCATCGACAACGATGATTACTTCCAGCGAAAGTACATGTTCCGTGACAAAAACAATAAGTTTTACAAGGATAATGAAGAGCGGGCCATTTTCTTCTCGCGTGGGGTTATCGAAACGGTTAAAAAGCTTGGTTGGGCGCCCGATCTCGTACATTGCCACGGATGGATGACCAGTCTGGTTCCTCTCTATATTAAAAGAGCTTACCGCGACAATCCTTTGTTTACCGATACCCGGATTATAGTTTCCATTTACGATGATGACTTTGAAGAAGCGCTGAACAAAGACTTTGGAAATAACATCAAACTCGATGGAATAACAAACAAAGACCTTAAACACTATAAGAAGCCTACCTACGTTAATATGATGAAAGCAGCCATCGACTTTTCTGAAGGGGTGATTATCGGTAGTGAAACGGTTAATCAGGAATTGCTTGATTACGTCAACGAATCGGGCAAACCGATGATCCCTTACCAGCCACTTGACAGGTTTGTGGATGCTTATAACAATTTTTATGATAAAATCCTGAATTCCCAGCCAGTCGGAGCGGAATAAGGTTTAATCTTGCATCACCGGTAATTACGCTGTAATTTTTATTAACGTGCTGAAAAACAGATTTCTATTTTACTGCCTGTTCGCAGTTCTTGGCATTATTGCTATTTCTTGTAATAAGGAACCCGATTTAATCGGACTTGACCTTCTCCCACCGGGCGAACGATTGAACATTGATTTTACCGACACCTCAACTCTGGTAGCCTACACCCTGAAGGAAGATTCGCTGCGCACAGATGAGCTGTCGGTGAACCTTTTGGGTAGTATTTCAGATCCGGTTTTCGGAACCACAACAGCTTCAATTTACACCCAGTACAGGTTATCGAAGAACAATGTTTCGTTTGGTGAAAATGCGGTTGCAGATTCAATGGTACTGACGCTCACTTATACAGGTGCTTATGGCGATTCGCTGGCATCCAAAACCATCAGGGTATATGAACTGGCCGATACGCTTAATTTCGATACCTCATATTATTCAAATCATACAATTCCTACCCTGCCCGAACTGATCGGTGAAGCAACCTTTGTGCCCAACCTGAAGAAAGCAGATTCGGTAAACGGTAATTATATGCCACCCCACATGCGGGTAGTCCTCACACAGGCATTTGCAAATAAGATTATAACAGCAGATACCAATACCCTGATAAACAATAAAAATTTTCAGGAAATCTTTAAAGGGTTGTTTATAACTTCTGAGCCTTCAACTTCACCCGGCACAGGTTCTGTTTTGTATCTCAACCTGCTTGATGCAGTTTCAAGACTAAAGCTTTATTATCACAACGACACTGATACAACAAGCATCGATTTCCCCATAGGTTCATTAAGCGCACGGTTCAATCATTACAACCACAATGACTATACCGGTGCCGATCCCTCTCTTTTGCAACAATTCAACGGAGATACCCTGCCTGGTAATCAACGGGTGTTTGTTCAGGCAATGGCCGGAGCAAAAGTCAAACTCAGGATACCTTACCTGAAGGCGCTGGCAGCCAACAAACGCATTGCAGTAAATGAGGCTATACTGATTGTTAGCGTTGAAGACACTTCGGGAATTTATGTAGTCCCGGGTCAGTTGGCACTTAAAAAGATTACAGAAAGCGGAACCCTGACTTCATTGCCCGACGAAGCAGAGGGTTCGACATTCCTTGATGGAAGATCAAGGTCTGGCAAGGAGTACCGTTTCCGGGTCACCAGGTACATTCAAAACAGGTTGCTGAACCCTGAAGAACCCGATTTCGGTCTTATGATGTTTGCTTTTGGATCATCGCTGAGTTCAAACAGAGTAACCTTATCCGGCCCCGGTGCAACTGACAGAAAAATGCGACTGCTGATCTATTATACACTTGTGGACTAGATTTTTAGCCAGTTGAGAAATCTGATACCGAAAAAAACAGGCCCTTTTCGGTTATTTTAAGACTATCTTTGAATAAACCTAAACCAGGGTTTCTTGTTAATACACAACCCGCCTGAAGAGAACGTAAAATCTTTTCATGGCAAATTACTTTAATACTAAGCACTAAATATATAAATATGTGTGGAATTGTAGCTTACATCGGCCCAAGGGAGGCATGTCCCATTCTTATTAAAGGTCTTCACCGGCTCGAATATCGTGGTTACGACAGTGCCGGGGTAGCCATTCTGAATTCTGAATTAAAGTTATTTAAAAGTAAAGGCAAGGTTTCTGATCTTGAGAAGGTGATCGAGGGGAAAGACCTCTCAGGCACGATTGGCATCGCCCATACACGTTGGGCAACCCATGGCGAGCCCAATGACGTGAATGCCCACCCTCATTTTTCCTATTCCAAAGACCTGGCCATCATTCACAATGGGATTATCGAGAACTATGCCCCGCTGAAATCCGAGTTGATAAAGCGTGGTTATTCATTTGTCAGCGAAACCGATACGGAAGTATTGATCCACCTGATTGAAGACATTCAACTGAATGAACATGTTACCGTTTCTGAAGCAGTGCAGATCGCGCTTAATCAGGTTGTTGGAGCTTATGCCATCGTGGTTATTGATAAAAATGACCCGGATACGTTGGTCGTTGCCCGCAAAGGCAGTCCGCTGGTTGTTGGCATTGGCGACGGGGAATTCTTTGTTGCTTCTGATGCAACCCCGATTGTGGAATATACCCGCGAAGTTGTTTACCTGAATGATGAAGAGATAGCCGTTATCAGCCGCGACCATGAATTGAAAATCAGGACCATAGGCAATATTGAGAAAACACCTTACGTCCAGACGCTTGAAATTAACCTGAGCGAACTCGAAAAAGAGGGTTATGAGCATTTTATGCTTAAGGAAATTTACGAACAACCCAGGTCGATCCGCGACAGTATGCGGGGCAGGTTAAATGCAGCGAGCGGGGTTGTATCACTGGGAGGTATCATTGAATATCAGCAAAAGCTTATTGCTGCCAAACGAATAATCATTGTGGCCTGCGGTACATCGTGGCATGCCGGCCTGGTTGGCGAATACCTGCTTGAAGAACTGGCAAGGGTTCCTGTTGAAGTAGAATATGCTTCCGAATTCCGGTACCGTAACCCGATTATCTTCGAAGATGATGTAGTTATTGCCATTTCGCAATCAGGAGAAACGGCAGACACGCTTGCCGCAATTGAGCTGGCCAGGTCGAAAGGTGCAACCATCATAGGCATTTGCAATGTAGTTGGTTCCTCAATAGCCAGGGCTACCCATGCCGGTTCATACACCCATGCAGGCCCGGAAATCGGTGTTGCATCAACTAAAGCATTTACCGCCCAGGTGGCGCTGCTTACATTGATGGCCCTGATGATCGCCGACAGAAAGGGAACCATATCCAAATCAAGATATCATCAAATCATCAACGAACTGGATGCTATTCCTGAAAAGGTCAGGAAAACGCTTGAAGTGAACGATAAGGTGATGGAAATTGCCCGTCTCTTTAAAGATTCGCGCAATGCACTTTACCTGGGAAGAGGATATAATTTTCCGGTTGCTATGGAAGGCGCCCTCAAACTGAAGGAAATCTCTTACATTCATGCTGAAGGCTATCCGGCAGCAGAAATGAAACACGGCCCTATTGCCCTGATTGACGAAGAGATGCCCGTGGTTGTTGTAGCCACCAACAAAGGCACTTACGAAAAGGTTGTTTCCAATATTCAGGAAGTAAAGGCCCGTAAGGGTAAAATCATCGCCATTATTACCGAAGGAGACGAAACGGTTAAGGGCCTGGCCGACCATTATATAGAGGTGCCCGAAACCGAAGAAATGCTGGTTCCGCTGATTGCAACCATTCCGCTGCAGTTGCTGGCCTACCAGATCGCTGTAATGCGCGGTTGCAATGTTGATCAGCCGCGTAACCTGGCCAAAAGTGTAACCGTGGAATAACCATGGTTTTATAAAAACAGCCCTTTTATCTGAGCGATAAAAGGGCTGTTTTTTTGTCCGTTATAACCGGTTTCTATTCCGGTTTTTTAATCTCTTCCATTGCTTTGATATAGGTTTTATCTGTTTTCAAAAAGACGGGATAGAAACCTTTTTCATTAAACAAGTTACGGGCAATGAGGGCCTTCATCAGATTTGAGATTTCACTTTTCGAAAAAGCAATTCCGGCCGGATCGGGTTTAACCTCATTTTTTGCGCCAAAATCAACGAAACTCTGAAAAACAGATGACGTAATAGTAAACCGACTGTTATAATCTTCAAAGGTTTTGTAGGTATTTAATGTTTTCCGGTTAAGGTCGGTGTATTCAAAGGCAAACTGGTACACCAGGCCCTTATTCATAATTTCATTGTAGTAGGCATATTTTTCGTTTTTCTCGACCGGCAAAAAGACATCGGGCATAATGCCGCCTCCGCCATAAACGACCCGTCCCCCAGGTGTGGTATAACGGAGCGAATCGTTAAATTTAATGCTATCCTGGCTTTCAAGCTCGCCATGGGCCATACGATAATACAATTCTTCTTCGTATTCCCCGGCATGACCCTTTGTATAGGGTTTCTGGATGCTTCTTCCCGTTGGGGTATAATAACGTGCTACAGTGAGCCGGATAGCCGACCCATCGGGGAGCGAGAGTTGTTCCTGTACCAGGCCCTTGCCAAACGACCGCCGCCCGACGATGGTTGCCCGGTCGTTGTCCTGTAACGCTCCTGCCACAATCTCGCTCGACGAAGCTGAGCCTTCATCAATAAGAACGATCAGTTTCCCTTTTTCAAAACGCCCCTTTTCGGTGGCATTGGCGATCTGCCGAGGCCGGTTGATCCCTTCCGTATATACGATCAGCTTCCCGTCAGGAAGAAATTCGTCAGATACATTGATGGCGGCCTGCAGGTAACCCCCTGAATTGCCCCTGAGGTCAAGGATCAGGCTGTTCATCCCTTTCGATTTCAGGGTAATAAGGGCCTGGCTTAACTCTTCGGCCGTGGTTGCAGAGAATTTCGATAACTTGATATATCCGGTTGATGGTTCAGGCATAAAAGCAATGTCAACACTATAGGTCGGAATAACATCGCGAACCAGTTCAAACTTCAGCAATTCTTTCACACCACGGCGAAGAATACCAACATTGACTTTGGTGCCGCGTTCGCCCTTCAGAAGCTTCATAACATCGTTGTTTGATGCTTTCACACCGGCAATAAGCTTCTGCTCAACCTTTATAATGCGGTCGCCGGCCAGTACGCCTGCTTTCGCCGATGGGCCGCCGGGTATGGTGTTGATGATATATACCGTATCTTTTTCGAGCCTGAACTGAACGCCGATGCCATCAAAATTGCCGAGCAGCGGATCGTTCACTTCATTGAATTCCTCGGCTGAAATAAATTGTGAATGCGGATCGAGGTTGGCCAGAATGCCTTCGATGGCCGACTGGTTTAAGGCATCCACATCTACAGAATCAACATAATCCTGTTTGATGTAAGAAATAACATCGTTAACCGGATCATACTTCTGCGATTTTAAGCTCCGAAGCAGTGTGCTATCGACTGAATTAGTCCTGATCATTGTGGCACCCAGAAAAAAACCGGCGATCAGCACCAGGGCAAAAGCAATGGGTAGATATATAGAGAATCGTTTGTTGTTATACATGGTTCTGGTTAGAAAAGTGGCTGCAAAGTTAACGAATAATCACCTTTAAGCTGTTTGATTTGAGGGAATGGCTGTTAATAAAACACAAAATCACTGCCGGGTAATTTGCAGGGATTGGGAAAGCATTCAGAGGATTCATACATTCCTGTTTGAAAGTATTCTTATGAATTGGTTGTGCCTATGCAACTTTCAACTTCAGCACTTCAAGTTCGGCATCTTTTGAAAGGCCTTCATTTCCTCTTT
>Ga0105046_10011844_pt1 | contig 13538 bp, 8 predicted proteins | sample MAT03_FD_78385 | JGI IMG/M metagenome (GOLD analysis project Ga0105046, IMG submission 78385) | Freshwater microbial communities from Lake Fryxell liftoff mats and glacier meltwater in Antarctica - MAT-03 (megahit assembly) | ecosystem: Environmental > Aquatic > Freshwater > Ice > Liftoff... | reverse complement strand
TTTGCTAAGAAAATCTTCAGAACTAGACCTTCGAAATCAGGCTCAGGTTGCCGAGTTTTTTAAAAAGGAAAAGCCAGATTACGTTTTTTTGGCTGCGGCCAAAGTTGGCGGCATTCAGGCCAATAATATTTATAGAGCAGATTTTATTTATGAAAATCTGATGATTCAAAGCAATGTCATTCATCAGTCCCATGTACATGGCGTGAAGAAACTGATGTTTTTGGGTTCATCATGCATTTATCCCAAAATGGCGCCTCAACCTTTAAAGGAGGAATATTTGTTAACCGGCTTGTTGGAATCCACAAACGAGCCATATGCAATTGCAAAAATTGCCGGTATCAAAATGTGTGAATCTTATCGGCTACAATATGGTTGCGATTTTATTTCAGTTATGCCAACAAATCTGTATGGACCAAATGACAACTACGATTTGAACAACAGCCATGTATTGCCAGCTTTGCTTCGTAAATTTCACGAAGCTAAGGTTTTAGGCAATTCGGAGGTTGTCGTTTGGGGATCTGGTTCACCTAAAAGAGAATTTCTTCATGCAGATGATTTGGCAAATGCTTGTATTTATCTTATGGAAAACTTTTCTGAACCCGGCTTGGTCAATATTGGAACTGGTGATGATTTAAGCATTAAAGAATTGGCGGAAATGATCGCCAGAATCACTGAGTTTAAAGGAAAAATAGTTTGGGACAGTTCAAAACCCGATGGCACGCCCCGAAAATTAATGGATGTTACAAAACTGCATAAAACGGGTTGGCATCATACCATCGAACTTGAAGAAGGCATTAGATCGGTTTACGAATCTGTAAGGGAAACCGCCTTCGCATAAACTTCAAAAAACAAAAGCCACTCTAAAGTGGCTTTTGTTTTTAAGGAAACATATCATTTTTGAGGGCTGCAAATTTATGCCACCATCATTCTTTTGGCATATTTCGACTTGTTTATTTTCGCAACCGCATAATCTCTGTCGATGGTTAGTGTTTTGGTTTCACCTTTGGATGGAATTTCAAACATAGCATCTGTAAGAATGGTTTCGCAGATGGATCGCAATCCTCTTGCTCCCAAATTGAATTCCATTGCCTTTTCTACAACAAAGTCAAGTGCCGTTTCGGTAAACTCCAATTCAACGCCTTCCATTTTGAAGAGCTTTCTATATTGTTTTATAATGGCATTTTTAGGCTCAACAAGTATTCTTTTTAGCGATTCTGAATCCAACGGATTTAGGTAAGAAACCACAGGAAGCCTTCCAATCAACTCAGGAATCAACCCAAATGAGCGCAAATCCTGAGATGTTACATAAGATAAGAGATCGTTTTTATGAATTTCCGATCTTGTTTCAGATGCAGATACAAATCCAATCGGTTTTGTGTTAAGTCGTGATGCGATCATTTTTGAAATGCCATCAAAGGCACCTCCACATATGAAAAGAATGTTTTCGGTGTTGATGGATATCAGCTTTTGTTCCGGATGTTTCCTGCCGCCTTGTGGTGGCACATTAACAATGGAACCTTCTAACAACTTCAACATTGCCTGTTGCACGCCCTCACCGCTCACATCCCTGGTGATAGAGGCATTGTCACCCTTACGGGCAATTTTATCTATTTCATCAATATAAACAATACCTCTTTCAGCGGCCTTTACATCATAGTCGGCAGCTTGCAAAAGTCTGGTAAGGATGGTTTCAACATCTTCACCAACATAACCTGCTTCTGTAATTACGGTTGCATCGGCAATACAAAAAGGCACATTAATTTTCTTCGCTAGGGTTTTGGCTAGGTATGTTTTGCCTGTACCCGTCTCGCCAATCATGATAATGTTCGACTTCTCGATGTGAACATCATCTTCCTTGCTTTTTGCCTGATCTAGACGCTTGTAGTGGTTATAAACCGCTACAGATAAAATCTTTTTAGCCTCATCCTGGCCAATAACAAACTCATCCAGAAAACGCTTCATATCTGCTGGTTTTACCAAATGCAGACCACCGGCTTGCGTAGAAAGTGGTTTTTTATCTTGAGTATTGATCTCATCCTCAAGTATTTCATATGCTTTTTCAATGCAAAAATTGCAGATATGCACTTCTGGTCCGGAGACCATCAGAATTACATCTTTCTTATTTCTGCCGCAGAATGAGCAACTTATAGTTCTTGCCAATGTATAAGTGGTTTGTATTCAGTTTATATAAAATAAAGCAGTCACATCAATGACGTGACTGCAAAAGTATGATTTAAAGTGATGGTTTTTCTATAAAATAGAAATTAAACGCGTGACAAAACCTCGTCAATCAGCCCATATTCTTTGGCTTCTGAGGCTTTAAACCACTTGTCTCTTTCCGAATCGGTTTCAATTTGTTCAATGGTTTGGCCTGTATGGGATGCCAATATTTCATACAATTCAACCCGAAGCTTTACAATCTCTTTGGCTGTAATCTCAATATCGGTAGATTTTCCTTGCGCACCTCCGGAAGGTTGATGAATCATGACTCTGGCATGTGGCAATGCAGATCGCTTGCCCTTTGCGCCTCCTGCCAAAAGAACTGCACCCATTGACGCAGCCAAAGAAGTACAAATTGTAGAAACTTCCGGGGTGATAAACTGCATTGTATCATAGATTCCCATGCCTGCATAAACAGAACCGCCTGGTGAATTTATATACATCATAATGTCCTTTTTTGGATCCGCAGATTGTAAAAACAACATTTGAGCAATTACAATATTTGCGATCTGATCATCGACAGGAGTTCCAAAGAAAATAATCCTATCCATGATCAAACGAGAGAATACATCAATCTGGGCAAACCGAACGGGTCTTTCCTCAATAATGTATTGTGTTGTATTTTCCACCACAGGTCTGGAAATATCTCCAATGTGGCTCATATAATCGTCTATTGTATGACCGCTAATACCTTGATGGTGAACGGCATACTTCCTGAATTCGTTTTGAAGATTCATATTCCGAAACTTTGGTTTTGTATCTGCAAGACTAATTCAATTCTTCTACCAATTTATTGAATTCTTCAATACTTATGGCTTTTCTGACAATTTTACCCTTTTCAAGTACCAGTGCAGCGATTTTGGCAGACAATGATTGATCTGCCATGCTTTCTCTGTTGTTCTTGTCTTTCTGGTTCAAAAATGAGACTGCATATTGTTCTAGAAACTCATCGCCTATTTCACCATAGCCCATCTGTTGAAAATCACGCCCGATTTTCCTCTTCGCGGCTGCTAATAAATCCTGTTCTGAAAGCTGAATTTGATTGTCAGATGCAATTTGATTTTTTATCAAGCTCATTTTCATTGAGTTGATGTATCGTGGAATAAAATCAACGACTTCTTGCTCAGACATTTTGCCTTTAACCCTTCCTGAAATTACCTTATAAACAACATCTTCGGCCAATACCATTTTGGTATTATCTAACAGATGCTTTTCTAATGAAAGCTGGTAGAAAGACTCGGACTCTTGTTCGTATGAATCTCGATACATTTCTCTTACCCATTCTCGAAGTCCTTCTTCATTTGTGGCTTTGTCTTTTCCCACCACTTTGTCAAAAAATTCCTGATTTAATTCTGCTGTTTCCTGGGTATTGATTTCGCTAACTTCAAAAGTGAACATGCCTGAAAATTCTTTGTCAGAAGCATTCTTGCCAAAGTTCCCAGTTACATATTTAATTTCTTCTTTATCAAATGCTTCCTCAATTGGAAATTCAAGTATCTCGCCAACCTTCTTGCCTGTAAATTGGGTTTGGTAGCCTTCTTTTATTTTTGAAAATGGAAAAGAAGAATCCAAAAGCACAAAGCTTCCATCCACAGACTTTAAGATTCCTTTTACCAGATCGCCTTCTTTGATGTATTCTCCTTTGCCCATTGGCCCATATCGCTTTTGAAGATCGGTAACGAGTTCAGTAACTTTTTCATCTCCAATCGTGATTTCAGGATAGGTAATGGCAATGTTTTCTACAGCTGGATAAGCTATTTCTGGACGAATTGCCATATGAAAGGAAAATTTTAGAGGCGCATTTTCTGCTGGTTCCTCTTCATTCTGATTGTAGTTTTCTGTAATCAAATCTCCTAAAATATCTACCTTATTGTCTTTCAGGTATTTGTCCACAGACTTATTGATTAATGAATTAATTGCTTCACCTTTCAAAGAAGGTCCATACATACGTTCAACCAATGCCGGTGGAACCTTGCCGGGCCGAAAGCCCTTCATTTGAACCTTTTTGGCGTATTCTTTAATTTTAGCCTGAAAGTCAGCCTGATAATCTTCTTGATCAATACTGATTGTCAATAAAGCTGATGAGTTTTCTTTTTTTTCGAATTGAATTTCCACGATTCTAATTTATCCGTTTGATGAAATAAAAAGCCCCATTCTGTTCAAATGGGGCTTTTCCAATTTTGTGCGGATGAAGGGACTCGAACCCCCATGCCTCGCAGCGCTAGATCCTAAGTCTAGTGCGTCTACCAATTTCGCCACATCCGCAATCGGGGTGCAAACCTAAGGATTCAATTGCTATATCCAAAATTTTGCTTCCCTTTTTTAAAATTAAGCCGTTGTCGGTTTAATTTTGATGATTCCAAGAAGGTCTAATAATTTGATAACTGGATAGGATGGATCGAATTCAAACCACTTTACTCCAAAATTTAATCTGTTCGGCAACTTGTGGTGATTATTTTGATAAAGTTCCCCCATCATCAAAAGGTCAACTGCAAGTGAATTTCTGCTTTTATCATTGTTGTCAAAATTCTGATAGCCATACATGTGACCACTCCAGTTTACAATAGCACCATGAACAGGTCCCATTAGAAAATGGATTGGTAGTAACAAGAACAAATACCACATATCAGCTGGCACAAGCCATACGTAGATAAGCACATAGAAAGTACCCCAGGCAAGTCTGCTCATCCAATTGTCACCCAATTTTTCAATAAATTTCCAGTCAGGAAGATTTGCTGTGAATCTTTTATCAGCTATCTCCCTGTAGTTTAAAATGTTGTTGTAGATGTCTTTCGTTTTCCACATCATGGTGAAAACATTTGAAGCATGGTGCGGCGTATGAGGATCTTTTTCAGTGTCAGAATATGCGTGGTGCATTCGATGAAGAACTGCGTAAGCCCTTGGACTTAAATAAGATGAGCCTTGTGTAATGTAGGTAAATGCAAAAAAGAATTTTTCCCAAAATTTATTCATTACAAACATGCCATGCGCAGCATACCTGTGTAAGAAGAAGGTTTGAGAAAACAATGACAGATACCAGTGAATAACAAAAAAGAGGATGATGATCACTTAAATGAAGATTAAATTAAAAAAATATAAGCGTATTTTGGTGAATTAAAAGTTCACAACACAAAGAACGTTGTTTTGAATCTAATTGTTATGAAAGTTTTTTCTTCTTTTTTATAAAGCAATTTTGAAGCCTGTTTAAAACCTTCATAACATTGCTTTTGGCTCAGAATCTTGATGTTCTTTCCTTTAGGCATTCTCCTAAAATAAAGTAGGCTTGATATTTTGAATGACTCTTTTGGGCTCAATACTTTTAAGCTTAAAAATGAAGACATATAAAGTTTCGATGCTTAAATACTCAAAATTTTGGGCAGACCTTTTATTTTTCATAACCTATTCGAATGTTTATAGTTTTTGCTTTCTTGGATATCTATCTTCTTCTTTAGGGTTTTAACACGCATTTTATTTTGGTTAGTTTCATATTAAATAACAAGCAGATACAAACCGGCATTCCACCTGGAACTTTGCTTCTGGATTTTGTTCGATATCATCAGAACCTGATGGGCACCAAAATTGGTTGCAGGGAAGGCGACTGTGGAGCTTGCACCGTTTTAATTGGTGATTTCAAAGATGGGAAATTACAATATCAATCCGCAACTTCCTGTTTAACAGCCCTTGGCAATGTACAAGGAAAACATGTGCTGACCGTAGAAGGGCTCAATGTTAAAGAACTTAATCTTGCACAGCGGTCAATGAATGAAGAGTCTGCAACCCAATGTGGATTTTGTACACCTGGCTTTGTTGTTTCACTTTCGGGCTTTTGTTTGAGTGAAAAACAAGCCAATCTCGAGAACGTTTTGGCTGCGATAGGTGGAAATATATGCAGATGTACAGGCTACAAATCAATTGAAAAGGCGGCAATGCGTGTTTGTTCTGCTTTGCAAAATAGAGGTGATAGCGCTCCGGTAGATTTTGCAACTGAAAATGGATTTCTTCCGGAGTATATTAAAAACATACCTGCCAAGCTTTTGGCTCTTAAACAAAGCCTGAATGGTTCGCTGCAGCCTAAGTCTCAGAATCCCAGATTTTTAGGTGGGGGAACAGATTTATATGTCCAACAACATGAGGCAATGGTTCATGCCGACATAGATTTTCTATTTGATCGAAATGTACTAAATGGAATTTTTCAAGTTGGAAATGTTTGTGAAATGGGGGCCGCTTCAACTGCAACGGATATGTTGGAATCACCTGTTTTCCAAGCTCATTTCAGCAATTTAAAGCAAATTGGAAAGCTCATTTCCTCAGAACCAATCCGGAATATTGCGACAATTGCAGGAAATATAATCAACGCATCTCCGATAGGTGATTTGAGTATATTTTTTCTGGCTTTGGATGCCAAAATCCATCTAAGTGATGGGCAAAACAAAAGATCAATTCCACTTCGGAATTTGTACTTGGGTTATAAAATACTGGATAGAAAGCCCGAAGAGTATATTGAAAAAATATCCTTCCAATTGCCTGATGCTGAATCAAAAATCAATTTTGAAAAAGTTTGCAAGCGTACCCATCTCGATATTGCTTCTGTTAACTCTGCTTTCTTTGTTTCACTTGAAGGAAACCTGATTGTAAATGCTGGTTTGGCTGCTGGTGGGGTAGGGCCGGTGCCTTTATTCTTGCCGAAGAGCTCTTCATTTTTGGTAGGCAAACAGGTAAGCTTGAATTTGTTGGATGAACTTTTACCCATTATTCAAACTGAAATTTCACCAATTTCTGATGTTCGGGGAACAGAAACTTATAAAAGAACTTTGCTGCAACAATTGGTAAAAGCACATTTTGTGGAAATGTTTAAAGAGTTGGATGTCAAACAAATAATGAATTTTCACCTATGAAAAATATTGATTCCTATTCACATTTAAGAGGTGAATCTATATATCTGGATGATGTGCCTTTGGTTGCCGGAACTCTTTTTGCCGTGGCCTTTGGATCTCCACATGCACATGGAAAAATTCTTAATCTAGATCTAGGTGAGGCTGAAAAAATGCCAGGTGTAGTTCGGATTTTTACCTCAAAAGATGTCCCGGGTGAAAATCAAATTGGTGGAATTGTTCCTGATGAACCTCTTTTGGCCAATCATAATGTTCATTTTCAAGGTATGCCCGTTGCATTGGTGGTTGCCGAAAGTGTAGAAGAAGCCAGGAATGCGATCAAGAAAATAAAGATTGACATTGATCCTTTGCCTATCATCACAGATCCGAGAGAAGCCAGAGCAAAAGGTGAATTGATTGTTCCACCACGAACTTTTCGAATTGGCGATGTAGATTCAACCTGGAGCCAATGTGCTCATATTGTGGAAGGTATGGCCGAAACAAATGGGCAGGAACATCTCTACATTGAAACACAAGGGGCCTATACTTTTCCTCTTGAAAATGGCAGCATCCGCATTATTTCTTCAACGCAAGGACCAACCGCTGTGCAACGCCATGCGGCAATTGTTTTGGGAATTCCGATGCATATGCTTGAGGTAGATGTTACCCGATTGGGGGGTGGCTTTGGAGGAAAGGAGGACCAAGCTTCTATGTGGGCAATTTTGTGTGCCTTGGCAACTTACCATCTCAAAAAGCCAGTTAAATATGCTTTAGATAGAATGGAAGACATGCGCATGACTGGAAAGCGAAATCCGTATTCTTCTGATTTTAAGATTGGGCTGGATAAAGATCTGAAAATCATAGCTTTTGAAACCACCTATCACCAAAACGCAGGTGCTGCGGCAGATCTTTCTCCAGCAGTTTTGGAGCGAACGCTATTTCATTCTACCAACACATATTTTGTCCCTAATGTGAAAGCCACGGCTTATTCATGCAGAACGAATTTGCCTCCAAATACAGCATTTAGGGGCTTTGGTGGGCCACAAGGCATGTTTGTGATTGAGGCCGCAATAGATAAAGCGGCAAAACATATAGGTGTTCAAGCCTGGGAAATTCAAAAGAAGAATTTGATTCAGACAGGAGACGAATTTCCATTTGGGCAAAAGGCTGACAGTGAAGCTACAGAGTGCTGGGAAACTGCAGAGCATGTGTATCAACCAGACCAGATTCAGATAAGAATTGAAAAATTTAATGCAGAAAACATTCTTTTCAAAAAAGGAATGGCCTTCATGCCGATTTGTTTTGGCATTTCATTTACAAAAACGCCAATGAATCAGGCCCGTGCTTTGGTTCATGTATATACAGATGGCTCCATAGGCATAAGTACAGGAGCGGTTGAAATGGGTCAGGGCGTGAACACCAAAATGTTGCAAGTGGCGGCAAAAATTTTCTCTGTCGAAACCCATCGGATTAAAATATATTCCACCAATACTTTTCGGATTGCAAATACCTCTCCTTCAGCAGCTTCTGCAACTGCTGACCTGAATGGAAAAGCTGTAGAAATTGCTTGTGAGGCTATTTTAGGCCGATTAAAAGATTTAGTTGCAGAGAAGTTTTCAGTCAGTCCTTCTGAAGTTTGGATTGAAAACGAACAGGTGATGGCCAAGGGAAAATCGCTCGATTACAAATGGATCCAGCTTATTCAGGATGGATATTTGAAACGAATCGGTCTTTCAGAACATGGGCATTACGCACCTCCGGGTCTTCATTATGATGCAAAAATTGAAAAGGGGCACCCATTTGCATATCATGTATTTGGTACCGCTATTACAGAAGTGACGGTGGATTGCCTCCGTGGAACTTATGAAGTTGATGCTGTAAAAATTGTTCATGATTTTGGAACCAGTACGAACGTACCCATCGATAGAGGCCAAATCGAAGGTGGGCTTGTTCAACGTATCGGTTGGATGACTTTAGAAGAAATCGTGTATGATGAAAACGGTCGCCTCAGGTCCAATGCTTTATCAACCTATAAAGTGCCTGATATCTATTCAGTTCCAAAAGAAATCGACATACATTTTCTTGAAACCAAAAAGGAAAACATGGCCATACTAAAATCTAAAGCGGTTGGGGAACCACCACTTATGTATGGCATTGGAACCTATTTTGCGCTTAGAAATGCCATTGCAGCCTACAGGCCAGATGCCGAAATGACCTATGCTACGCCCATGACCCCAGAAAGGGTTTTAATGGGATTGTATGGCAAGAAGAAAATGGTCGAAGCCTAGTTTGGCTCGATTTCAATTTGGCTCAACTTTTTGTTCTCAAATCGAAATCTTGCTCGACTTTTAAAATGAGTAAGTGGCTCCAATAGAAGGCAGAATTGGCAATTGGTTAATGCGTTTGTATCTGATCCGATCAAAATAAAATACATTTTCCCGATTGTATGTATTTACAATAGAGCCAATTATTTCAAGCTTGCCTTTGTTTGAAAACTTGTAAGTTTTGGTAATTGAAAAATCCAGACGGTGATAATAGGGCTGTCTGCCTTTGTTGAAATCCGATTCTTCGCCATAATAAATGCCAAGTGAACCATTTTGCTGGTTCACGACATTGTTGCCAATCGAGCCATCTAAACTCAGATTTTCATAAAAAGAAAAAGTCTGAGTAAAAGGAAAACCCGATCCCATATTCCACCTTAGGTTGATTTCCCAGTCCTTTTTTGCTCCAAATGAATATGCGCCAACAAGGTTGATGTTGTGTCTTCTATCAAAAATCGGGGCATACGTAATGCCATTAAAAGTACGATCCACTTTTCCGAAAGAGTAGCTGCCTTGAATGTAAAATGGCTCTTTCTCGTATTTTACCAGAAGATCAATTCCCCTTGCAACACCCTTTTCTACAATGAATTCGGGCTGCGTCGGAAATTTGCGATCCCTGTTCACGTTCACCAAATCGTCAAAAGTTTTCAGATATGGCTCAATTGTGATCTCGATGTCATCGGTAATATCGTATTCAATTCCTGCTACGAAATGAGATGATTTTTGCAGCGGAGATTTGACTGGCAAGTTTTTAGGATTGTTGTCTGTTTGTTGATTGTTGGCATAAACTGGCTCTGGCGAAGAGATAAAGCCTTGAAATAGAGCAATTACATCTCTGTCACTTTGCGTAGAAACCAAGTTTTGAGAATACAATCCTGCCGCACCTTTCAGTCTTATTTTCTCTGTTAAATTGAACTTGGCTCCAAACCTTGGCTCAAGCCGAATGACACCTAGCGATGCATAATATTGTAATCTTAGATTTGGTTCTAAAATCAATCGTTTGCCCGAATTATACTTATACTTCACAAAAGCAAAAAGCTCAGAATTATTCGCTTCAAATATTCTTTTGCCGGCTTTCGGGTCCACCACATCAAAATTGGTTGTATTGCTCACAATGCCCAATCCATAACGGAGTTCGTTTTTATTGAGATAATATGTAAAGTCAAGATTGCCATTCAGATTGGAAATAGAAGATTTTCTGGGATCAACCGTTTCTTCTTCGATCTTCACATCGTATTTGGAATAGGCGAGATTGCCACCAATTAGAACGGTGGTGCTGGATGGAATTAAAAGAAAATTTCCCCCGTACCCAAAAGAGTTCCAGTTGTAATTGCCTTGCTTTCCGAGATCTGCACGATCTTTGAAATTAAATCCAAACAAGCTGGCTTTGTTGCCTTTGTCACCATGAAAGGTCATTTTGCCATACGCATCCGAAAATGAAAAAGGCAGGTAATTGCCTGATTGATTGGCGTATCTGTAAAGGTCTGGCGACGTTTTATTGAGATAAGAGTTTCGATAGGAAGCCAAAAAGGTAATTCCGACTCCATTCTTGGCCTTCAGAATAGGGCCTTCTAAAATTGCTTTGGCTGCAAACGGATTGATCCCAATTTTTCCACCAAATGCGTTTTTGTTGCCATCTATGGTTTTAACATCAATGACAGAGGAAGAACGCCCACCATATTCTGAGGGAAAGGCAGCTGTGAACACATCGACATTCTTTATTATATCTGTATCAAAAACAGAGAATAAACCCAAAGAATGGAAGGGATTGGAAATCATCATTCCATCCATTAAAGATAGATTTTGGGCATTTGAGCCTCCTCTGATATAAAGCTGACCACCCTGATCTCCTGTAAAAGTGACGCCGGGAACGGTTTGGAGGTATTGGGCAAGATCGTGTTCACCACCAATGGGCGGCACATGTTTAATTTCTTTGGGTGTGATTCGGGTGATGGATGCGTTTACATTGTTTTTTCTGGCCTGCTTGTTTTTGGAACCCCGGATTTCAACTGCCTTCAACTCCCGGATCTTTTCTTTGAGCAAATATTTTTTATTCAGAATGCGGTTCGATTCAATGGAAATGGATTCTGACAGCGTATCGTATAAAAGATTCACCAAGTAAATCTGGTATGTACTGGCAGGAATTTTTGAAATTGAGAAAAACCCATTGATATCGGTGATGGAGCCAAATTTTGTATTTTTTAAAAATACAGGGCTGAAAATTATGGGTTCACCAGTTTTGGCATCGTAAATGAAGCCACGAACCTCTCCGTTTTGGGCATTCGTAATTTGTTGAAACCCCAAGAAGAAGCTGAGCGGGAAAAGGAGATAGCAGAATCTTATTTTCATATAAAAACGATGCAATCTTAGCGAATTTCACACGTCATATAAAGCCTGCATTTCAAAGATTTGAATCAGACATATTGAAATATTCAGGTACAATCAATTATCTTTGTATTAAGTAATAACACACATCTCCTAAAATGAAAAGAAGAAATATTCTCGCTTTTGTCCTGATTTCGGCTTTGGCATATTCTTGCAACATCGCAAAAACATGCCCAACCTACTCCAAAGGACAGAATCCGGCGATTGAAAGCGTCAAAGGCAAATAGTTGTCTTTTGGTTTTATATCTTTTGGTTTGGAACAATATCTTTAACAGGCTATTGCTCTTCAACGCTTAAGACTTAATCCTATATCCAAATCGTGAATTCATAGTTTTTGATTGTCCGCATTGAACTGATTCTAGGTTTTGGATCAGTTTTTTTTTGTTCCAATGTGAAATCTTTTCTTCTATTTTGCTCCAATGAGCAGTGTTTTTTATAAAATTTCACTCATTTTTTTTCTTATCTTTTATTAAATCTTACTCAAAAAAAATAGATCCTTGTGCCAGCTTTTCCTTTCCTTTTTTAAACAGCAAACCCTATAAATGAATTCCGAAGTTAAAGTTTTTGCGCCAGCTACGGTAGCAAATGTTGGATGTGCTTTCGATGTTTTAGGCTTCGCAGTTCAAGCACCTGGCGATGAATTGATCCTGAAGAAAAACAATCTGAATAAGCTGGTTATAAAGGAAATTACGGGTGATGATGGAAAATTAAGCAAGGACCCAAACTCCAACACCTGTTCCGTTTCCATTCAAGGACTCTTAAATCACATTCAATCTGATCAGGGTTTTGACATTTATCTCCACAAAAAGATGCCCCTGGGATCTGGATTAGGCTCTTCTGCCGCTTCAACCGTGGCGGGTGTGTTTGCAGCAAATCTGCTTTTAGATACTTCATTAAGTGCGCAACAATTGTTGCCTTTTGCCATGGAAGGTGAACTTCTTGCCTGCGGTGCTGCGCATGCAGACAATGTTGGCCCCTGTCTCTTGGGCGGTTTTGTTCTGATCAGTTCTTACAATCCATTGACCATAAGAAAGATTCCATTTCCTGGTGGATTGAATGCCATTGTGGTTCATCCCAAAGTGGAAGTGGGAACGAGAGATGCAAGAGATGTATTGCGTCAAAAGGTGACATTAAAGCAAGCTGCAGAACAATGGGGAAGAGTTGGAGGTTTAATTGCCGGCCTGTATTCGTCTGACTACGAATTGATTGGATCTTCTCTTCAGGATATTATAGTGGAGCCTGTCCGTTCTGTTTTGATTCCAGGCTTTTATGCAGTGAAACAAGCAGCAATGGAAAATGGAGCTTTGGGTTGTAGCATTTCAGGTTCAGGACCTTCGGTGTTTGCCCTTTGCGGACCCGATGTAGATCCACAAAAAATTGGCGATGCGATGAGAAATGCATTTGGCAGGATTGATATTCAAGCTTCTGTTTATATCTCAGCTGTAAACGAAAAAGGCCCAATGATTTTGGATCTTTAATTTCTTTTTGAAGGGTGCGTTCAACGACCTGCACCAAACGTGGAGGCTATAAATAGGGCCTACTGAAAAAGAGATAATCATATAAAAACCAATGCTTTAATTGTGATTAATATCATGTCAAGTGCGTAGGTTAATAAAGAATAGCTTTAATATCCATGCATCTCTTGGAGCTAAGTATTGAGAATGTCCGCATTTTAAAAATTCTGAGTATTGAAAATGGGCCGCTCCTATGGAGCTGATTGGTTCCTTTTGAACTGTTCTCT
>Ga0105046_10011841_pt1 | contig 13540 bp, 10 predicted proteins | sample MAT03_FD_78385 | JGI IMG/M metagenome (GOLD analysis project Ga0105046, IMG submission 78385) | Freshwater microbial communities from Lake Fryxell liftoff mats and glacier meltwater in Antarctica - MAT-03 (megahit assembly) | ecosystem: Environmental > Aquatic > Freshwater > Ice > Liftoff... | reverse complement strand
CTTGTCGTTCGTGTACCAGAAGCGCTGCATGATGCCCAGCACCAGGAAGACCGTGCCGTGTTCCTTCATGAAGCGCTTGCGCGCCCCGGCCAGCGCACGGCCGCGGCCGGTGGCCAGCAGTTCCGTCACTGACTCGGCAGCGAAGCGCCCGCCGGCCATCGCGTAGTAGATGCCTTCGCCCGACGAAGGCGCCACGACTCCCGCGGCATCACCGGCCAGCACCACGTCGCGGCCGTTGTCCCACTTCTTCAGCGGCTTCATCGGCAAAGGCGCGCCTTCGCGGCGCAAGGTCTCGGTGTCGGCCAGGCCGGCGGCTTCACGCAAGCCCGTGGTGGCATGGCGCAGGCTGAAACCCTTGTCGGCGCTGCCGGTGCCGATGCTCATGGTGTCGCCGTGCGGAAAGACCCAGCCATAGAAGTCGGGGCTGATGGTGCCGCGGTAGTACACATCGCAGCGTGTGCCGTCGTAGTCGGGACCCGGGTTGGCCGGTGCGCGCACGATCTCGTGATACGCGAACACGCACTCGATGTCTTTGGCCCCCGGCACGGCGTCGCGCGCCACGCGCGAACGCGCGCCGTCGGCGCCGATCACTGCACGGGCGCGCACCTGCGCAGGCCAGGTCTGGCTGCGTTCGGCTTGTTCGCGCTGCTGAAAGTGCACGATGGCGGTGCCGTCGTCGTCACGCGTGATCTTCTCGAAGCTGCCGATGCGGCGGACCGCACCGGAACGCTCGGCGCGTTCACGCAACCATTCGTCGAAGACCTCGCGGTCGACCAGACCGACGAAGCCGTTCTCGATCGGGATGTCGACCTTGACGTCGGCCGGAGAAATCATGCGCGCGGAACGCGCCTTGGCGACCAGCAGTTCGTCGGGAATCTCGAAGTCCTTGATCAGCCGGGGCGGAATGGCACCGCCGCAGGGCTTGACGCGCCCTGCCCGGTCCAGCAGCAGCACACGCTTGCCGGCGCGGGCCAGGTCGTCGGCCGCGGTGGCACCGGCAGGACCACCGCCCACGACGACGACATCGAAGGTTTCCGTTTGCGATTCCGATTTCGCTCGAGCTTCAGCGTGCATGGTCTCTCATCTCGGTGGGCCCATGGCGGTGACGGGGTCGGCCAGGGCATGCGCCTCGCGGCGGGAAGGGTCGGCACCGGCAGAGGCCGGCACACCCACACGTGCGGCCAGCAGGGCCGCGAACACGAACAAGACGGCTTCGAAAGCGAAGACGCTGGCATAGGCCGCCGCCGGCGAACCCAGCAGCCAGCGCGCCAGGTCGCTGGCGCCAGCGCCCAACATGCCGCCCAGGCCGAAGGCGATGGCCTGGGCAGCGCCCCACAGGCCGATGCGCACACCCTCACGACGGTGACGCCCCTCGTTGGCCAGACTCATCATGGTGGCGATGGCCGCAATCGAGAACGCGCCGTTGGCGGCCCCCAGCAAGAACACGTTCGCCGCCAGCGGCCAGCGGGTGCCGATGGCGCCAGCGGCGACCAGCCCGCACAGCGCAACGGCCGAGGCCAGGCAGCCGCCCACGGCCCAGGCCCGCAGCGAACCGAAGCGCCGCCCCAGCACACCGGCACCAGCCACGGCCACCAGCAGCATGCCGGCCAGCACGCCCGCATGCTGCAGGCCGGATAGTTGCGTGGTTTGCCCAGGGGTCCAGCCGAACACGCTGCCAGCGAAGGGCTCCAGGATCAGGTCCTGCACGTTGAAGGCGAGCATCGACACGAAGATGAAGATGGTGAAGCGCCTGGCCTGCGGTTCTGCCCAGACCTGGCTCAGCGCCTGGCGGAACGGGGTGCGGACGCGTCCGGGTTCTGCGGCATCCCCGGCGCCACGGCCTTCAACGCCCCACAAGGCCACCAAAGCCAGCACGAAAGCGCCGCCGCACACGCCGGCCATCACGGCCACCAGCCGCTCAGGGCTGTAAGGGTCGAGCACCTTGCCCGCCATCACCGCGGTGAAGGCCAGGCCGAAGATCATCATCATCCAGACGATCGTGGCGGCCGGGGCGCGGCGCTGTTCCGGCACCCGACTGGCCAGCAGCACCAGGGTGTTGGTACCGGCGGCACTGACGCCGCAGCCGATCAGCACGAAGGCGACCACGGCCATCGCAATGCCCCAGCCGCGCGCCGAGCCCATCCAGGCCGTGGCCGCGGCAGCGCCGATGGCCCCCAAGGCCAGCACGGCCAAGCCGCCGACGATCCAGGGCGTGCGGCGCCCGCCCATGTCGCTGCCAAAACCCATGCGCGGGCGCGAGACCTGCACCAGGTAATGCAGGGCCACCAGCAGGCCCGGCAGCAGTGCGGGCAAGGCGAGTTCGACGACCATCACGCGGTTCAGGGTCGAGGTCGTCAGCACGACCATTGCGCCCAGCGCCGCCTGCACCAGGCCCAGGCGGAAAACGCCCAACCAGCCGAGCGTGCCTTCACCCGCCATGCTCAGGCCCCGGCCAGGCCGCGAAGGGCGAACGCGCTGACCATCATGCCGGCCACGAACAGCGGCACACCGAAGCCGCTGTAGTACAGCGCGCGCTCGACAGGCTTGTCGACGAACCAGACCATCAACGCCAGCTGGCCCACCAGAAGGCCGGCCACGGCCCAGGCATGCCAGGGCATGCCCCATTGCGCCAACAGCACGATCACAAACACCTGCGGCAAGGCCATCACGGCGCTGGCGGTGGCTGCAGCCCCAGGCGCGCCCAGTTGCACCGGCAAAGAACGAATACCCATCTGCCGGTCGCCGACCATGGCCTTGAAGTCGTTCAGCGTCATGATCCCGTGCGCGCCGATGCTGTAGAGCAGCGCCATCAGCAGCGAGGCCTTGGAAGGCATCGCGCCACCCACCATCACGGCCGCGCCCGTGACCCAGGCCAGACCTTCGTAAGACAGGCCGCATGCGGCATTGCCGAACCAGCCGTTGGCCTTCAGGCGAAGCGGCGGTGCGCTGTAGGCCCAGGCCAGCAACAGGCCCAGACAGGCCGCGGCGAAGCCCCAGGGGCCCAGAGCCAGGGCCACCAGCAGCGACACACCGGTCCAGACGATGGCGATCCCCAGGCCCCAGCGGCCAGGGATGCGGCCCGAAGGAATGGGACGCTTGGGTTCATTGATCGCATCGACTTCGCGGTCGAACCAGTCGTTGACAGCCTGGCTGGTGGCGCAAACCATCGGTCCGGCCAGGAAGATGCCTACCAGCGCCAGCCACCAGTTGTCTGCCAACGAGGCGCCAGAAGCCACCACGCCGCAGGCAAAAGCCCACATCGGTGGAAACCATGTGATCGGCTTGAACAGCTCAGCCACGGCCCGCCATTCGGGAACGCGACGCCCGGACTCGCGCAGCGAGGCCGAGACTTCGGGCGATGGCTCAGACCTGGACCGCGCCGAGGACGCGGCCTGCAGGTCGGCCAGGGAAACAGCAGAATGTGATGGCACGGCAGCTACAGCGAGTCGAACCAAAGTGCATATTGCACTTGACGCACGATAGCGTCAACGTGAATTGACACTTATCAGGGTAATCGACGAAGCTCTGACCGGCCAGCGGCCCGTTCGGGCCCTGTTGCGCCTGTCCCAGGCACTCCCCAAATCGTTTCTGAGGTTGAAGACGATGTTGATGAAAACCACCCCCGAGCGACTGGCCGGCTTGGCCGAAGACACCGACCCGAACGGCGCACCCGTCGCCTTGGTCATCGGCAGCGGCTTCGGCGGCTTGGCCGCGGCTGTGCGCCTGGCAGCCAAGGGCTACCGCGTGACGGTACTGGAAAAACTCGACGGTCCTGGTGGCCGCGCCTACGTACACCACCGCGACGGCCACACCTTCGACGCCGGGCCGACGATCGTGACCGTGCCTTTCCTGTTCGACGAACTGTGGGCCCTGGCCGGGCGCAAGTTCGGCGACGACGTCACCCTCAAAGCGCTGGACCCGTTCTACCGCATCCGCTTCCACGATGGCGACCACTTCGACTACAGCGGCGACAAGGACCGCCAGCGCGCCGAGATCAGGCGCATCAGCCCCGACGACCTGCCCGGCTACGAGCGCTTCATGGCCGAGGCCGACCACTGCTACCAGCTGGGCTTCAAGGCGCTGGGCGACAAGGCCTTCGACACCATCGGCGACCTGTTCAAGGCCTCGCCGGCCATCCTGCGCATGCGCGGCTGGCGCAGCCTGCACCAGATGGTGGCCGCGCACCTGAAGCACCCCAAATTGCGCATGGCGATGAGCTTGCAGAGCCTGCTCATCGGCGGCAACCCTTTCTCGGTGACCTGCATCTACAGCCTCATCAATGCCCTGGAAAGGCAGTGGGGAGTGCACTGGGCGATGGGCGGCACAGGCGCCTTGGTGAACGGGCTGGTGGACGTGCTGCGAGGCCTGGGCGGGCAAGTACTGCTGAACACCGAGGTGCGCCGCATCGAAGTGGAGCGCGGCCGAACCACGGGCGTGACCCTGGCCGATGGCCGCTTCATGCCCGCGGACCTGGTGGTCAGCAATGCCGACACGGCCTGGACCTACCGCAACATGATCGCGCCAGAACACCGCCGCCACTGGACCGACCGGCGCGTCGAGAAGGGCAGCTACAGCATGAGCCTCTTCGTCTGGTACTTCGGGACGAAGAAGAAGTACCCCGATGTGCCGCACCACATGATGCTGCTGGGCCCGCGCTACAAGGAGCTGCTGAACGACATCTTCAAGCGCCACAAGCTGGCCGACGACTTCAGCGTGTACCTGCATCGCCCCACCGCGACTGACCCGGCGTTGGCGCCTGAAGGTGCCGACACCTTTTATGCCCTGGCGCCGGTGCCGCACCTGGACAGCGGCACCGACTGGGCGGCCAAGGCAGAGCCCTACAGGCAAGCCCTGCAGGCCCGGCTGGAAGCCACGGTGATGCCGGGCCTGGGTGAACAGATCACGACCTCGTTCGTCACCACCCCGCAGGACTTCCATGACCGCCTGCTGTCGTTCAAGGGCGCCGCCTTCGGGCTGGAGCCACTCTTGACCCAGAGCGCCTGGTTCCGCCCGCACAACCGCAGCGAAGACATCGAAGGCCTGTTCATGGTCGGTGCCAGCACGCACCCGGGGGCGGGTGTGCCCGGCGTGCTGATGTCGGCACGTGCGCTGGACTCGGTACTTCCGACGGCCACCGAGTGGCGGGTGCAACATCCGGCCCGGTGACGAGAGACCGTCGAAGTCCGCGAAGTTCCACGCAAACACGCTCAACCACGCGGGAACTGTCGCTATCAGACGAAAAAAAGCCCCAACTGAGAACAGTTGGGGCCTCAATAATGGTGGAACCGGGGGGAATCGAACCCCCGTCCGCAAGCCATTGCCGGACAGTTCTACATGCGTAGCTGGCTGATTTGGATTTAGGGCATCCGGCCGCGCAGCAGCACGCTACCGGGTACCCGAGTCATTTGGTTTTAAGCCCGCAGCGAATGACACGCAACGGGACGAGCCAATGTGTATGACCTCGCAGCCTTCGGTCTTGCGACTTCAGGCCCAGCCCATCGGCCAACTGTTGCGAGGCTCACCGGTGTTAAGCGGCGAGGGCGAAACGTTCGTCGTTCGCAGTTACTTTGTTTCCAGTGGATTTACGAGCGAACTGGTGCTCGGCATGCCCTGCGCCGACTCCGAACCCACGTCGAAGCCAGGTCGGTCCCAAGAGATCGAGTTTAGGCCAGTTCCAGCCATTGCAAGAGCGCCGCAGGCTGATCGATCACCGCGTCGGCGCCCCAGGCGTCGATGGCCGCCCCGGACCCGAGATAGCCCCAACCCGCCGCCAGCGTGACCATGCCGGCAGCGCGGCCGGCTTGCACATCGCGCGGGTCGTCGCCGACATACACGCAGCGCGCCGGCGGTACGCCGATCTGCAAGGCAGCCGCCAGCAGCGGCGCCGGGTGCGGCTTGGTGTGCGGCGTGCTGTCGCCGGCCACCAGCACCGCCGCACGCGCATGCAGTCCCAGCGCCAGCGACAGCGGCTGGGCAAAACGCATCGCCTTGTTGGTCACGATACCCCAGGGCAGCACCTGCCGCTCCAGGCTGACGAGCACCTCGTGCATGGCCTCGAAAACCACGGTCTGCTGCAGCATGCGCTCTTCGTAGCGCTGCAGGAACTCGTCGCGCAACGCCTCGTAGCCTTCGTCGCCCGGCGCGCGGCCGAAGGCCGCACCGACCATGCCGCGGGCGCCGGAGCCGACCAGCGGCCTCAGCGCGTCGTAGGGCAAAGGTGCCAGCGAGCGCGCGCTGCGCAGCGCGTTGACGGCGGCGGCCAGATCGGGCGCGCTGTCGATCAGCGTGCCGTCCAGGTCGAAGAGCACCGCATCGACGCGACGCACCGTCAGCCTGGGCGCCGGCAGGCGATCATGTAGTTGACGCTGGTGTCGGCGGACAGCCAGTAGCGGCGCGTCAGCGGGTTGTACTCGAGCCCTCGGCTGGCCTGCTGCTCAAGCGCAGCGTCACGGCACCAGTGCGCCAGCTCGCTCGGCCGGATCAGGCGTGCGTACTCGTGTGTGCCGCGCGGCAGCAGGCGCAGCAGGTATTCGGCCCCGATGATCGCGAAGACAAAGGCCTTGGGGTTGCGATTGATGGTCGAGAAGAAGACCCAGCCTCCGGGACGCACGAGTGTGCTGGCCGCGCGCACGATCGATGACGGGTCGGGCACGTGTTCGAGCATCTCCATGCAGGTGACGACGTCGAAGCCAGCCGGCTGCTCCTCAGCCAGAGCCTCGGCCGAGATCTCGCGGTAATCCAGGCCCTCGACAGCAGACTCCAGCGCGTGCAGACGGGCCACGCCCAGTGGCTTGGCCGCCAGGTCGATGCCGGTGACGCGCGCACCGCGCCGCGCCATCGACTCGGCGAGGATGCCGCCGCCGCAGCCGATGTCCAGCACGGCACGGCCGCGCAGGCTCGCCAAGCCGTCGATCCAGTCCAGGCGCAGAGGGTTGATCTGGTGCAGCGGTCGGAACTCGCTTTCCGGGTCCCACCAGCGGTGGGCCAGATCGCTGAACTTGGCCAGTTCCTGGGCGTCGACGTTTTGGCTATGCATAAGGCGACGAGTGTGACCCAGAAAAGAAAAACCCCGCCGAAGCGGGGCTCGCGGAAAGTCCGCCCGGCATGACGCCGGGCAGCGACCGCAGATCAGCGACGGGTACGGGTACCAACCACTTCGATCTCCACGCGACGATTCTTCGCGCGGCCTTCGGTGCTCTTGTTGTCAGCCACCGGCTGCTTTTCGCCCTTGCCTTCGGTGTAGACGCGGTTCTTCTCGACACCCTTGGTCGTCAGGTAATTCTTGACGGCGTCGGAACGCCTGATCGACAAACCCTGGTTGTAGCCATCGGCACCGACGGAGTCGGTGTGGCCGACCGCGATGATGACTTCCAGGTTGATGCCCTTGGTCTTGTCGACGAGGTCGTCAAGCTTGGCCCTGGCTTCGGGCTTGAGCACAGACTTGTCGAAGTCAAAGAACGCGTCGGCTGCGAAGGTGACCTTTTCGCTGACCGGGGCTGCCGGCGCAGCAGCAGGAGCAGGAGCAGGAGCCGGCGCAGGAGCCGGACGGGCTGCCGGAGCGGGAGGGGCCGGTGCCGGGGGAGGCGGGGGCGGCGGCGGCGGTGCGACCCGCGGAGCGGGGGCCGGCGCCGGCGCCGGCGCCGGCGGACGAATGGCGCCATCGCACGCCGGATCGGCGGTAGCCGGCGTCCAGAAGGCATCACGCCAGCAGAGTTGATTCGTGCCATTTCTCCACACCGTACCGTCTGCTGCACGCCAGTTGTCGTTCGTTCGCGCTTGCGCGAACGAGACGACCGGGGCGGCCAGCACGGCGGATGCGAAGAGCACGGCCACCTTGTTCAGTTTCTTCATGATTCTCCTCTTGAGGAAAGCCGCAGATCCCTGCGATACGTCCGAAACGTCCGAATCGGGAGCTAATCCGTGGGTAAACGCCAGTCGCCGCAGCGTTTACAACCGACGAACGATTGTGCCATAGGGCACCCTACAGACCCCATTTTGGACCCGCCGCGCCGCTCCTTGGGGCACGCTGTTGCGCGATCGCTACAGGTCTCGACCCTTAGAATCATTGGTTTCCGGCGTGCGCAACGCCCTCTTCATGACCTGGCCCGCCTGATCCGCGCAAGCCCTCGACGCCCGCCGCCCGCATGACTTCATTCGCCAAGGAAACGCTGCCGGTCAGCCTCGAAGAGGAGATGCGGCGTTCGTACCTCGACTACGCGATGAGCGTAATCGTCGGGCGTGCGTTGCCCGACGCGCGCGACGGTTTGAAGCCGGTGCACCGGCGCGTGCTGTTCGCAATGCACGAGTTGAACAATGACTGGAACCGGCCATACAAGAAGAGTGCGCGCATCGTCGGTGACGTGATCGGCAAGTACCACCCGCACGGTGACCAGTCGGTCTACGACACCATCGTTCGCATGGCGCAGGACTTCAGCATGCGCCACATGCTGGTCGACGGCCAGGGCAACTTCGGCAGCGTCGACGGCGACAACGCCGCCGCCATGCGCTACACCGAGATCCGGCTGGCCAAGATTGCGCAGGAGATGCTGGCCGACATCGACAAGGAGACAGTTGACTTCGGCCCCAATTACGACGGCTCCGAACGAGAGCCGCTGGTGCTGCCCAGCCGGCTGCCCAACCTGCTGGTCAACGGCTCGGGCGGCATCGCGGTGGGCATGGCCACCAACATCCCGCCGCACAACCTCAACGAGATCGTCGACGCCTGCCTGCACCTGCTGGCCAACCCGGCGGCAACGATCGACGAACTGATGGAGATCGTGCCGGCGCCGGACTTCCCGACCGCCGGCATCATCTACGGCATCGTCGGCGTGCGCGAGGGCTACCGCACCGGCCGCGGCAAGGTGGTGATGCGCGCCAAGTGCCACTTCGAGGACATCGACCGCGGGCAGCGGCAGTCGATCATCGTCGACGAGATCCCGTACCAGGTGAACAAGAAGACGCTGCTTGAGCGCATCGCCGAGCTGGTGCACGAAAAGAAGATCGAAGGCATCAGCCACATCCAGGACGAGAGCGACAAGTCCGGCATGCGGGTGGTGATCGAGCTGAAGCGTGGCGAAGTGCCCGAGGTGGTGCTGAACAACCTGTACAAGCAGACGCAGCTGCAGGACACCTTCGGCATGAACATGGTCGCGCTGATCGACGGCCAGCCGCGCCTGTGCAATCTCAGGCAGCTGATCGACATCTTCCTCGAGCACCGGCGCGAGGTAGTCACGCGGCGCACCGTGTACGAACTGCGCAAGGCGCGTGAACGCGGCCACGTGCTCGAGGGCCTGGCGGTGGCGCTGGCCAACATCGATGAATTCATCGAGATGATCAAGACCTCGCCGACGCCGCCCATGGCCAAGGCCGCCCTGATGGCGCGCAGCTGGGATTCGTCGCTGGTGCGTGAGATGCTCGCCCGCGCCGAGGCCGACACGCCCGGCGGCCGCAGCGCCTTCCGCCCCGAGGGCCTGGCGCCGCACTACGGCATGCAGACCGACGGCCTGTACCGCCTGTCGGACGACCAGGCCGGCGAGATCCTGCAGATGCGCCTGCAGCGCCTGACCGGGCTGGAGCAGGACAAGATCGTCGCCGAGTACAAGCAGGTAATGAGCGAGATCGCAGACCTGCTGGACGTGCTGGCGCGGCCCGAGCGCGTGACCGCGATCATCCGCGACGAACTCACCGGGCTGAAGCAGGAGTTCGGCCAGACCAAGCTGGGCGCGCGCCGCAGCGTGGTCGAGATGAACGCCCTCGACCTGGGCACTGAAGACCTGATTGCGCCCACCGACATGGTGGTGACGCTCTCGCACACCGGCTACATCAAGAGCCAGCCGCTCGCCGAGTACCGGGCGCAGAAGCGCGGCGGCCGCGGCAAGCAGGCCGCGCAAACGAAGGAAGACGACTGGATCGACCAGCTCTTCATCGCCAATACGCACGACTGGATCCTGTGCTTCAGCGACCGCGGCCGGGTCTACTGGCTGAAGGTATGGGAAGTGCCGCAGGGCAGCCGCAACAGCCGCGGCAAGCCGATCGTCAACATGTTCCCGCTGCAGGCGGGCGAGAAGATCACCGTGGTGCTGCCACTGACCGGCGCCTTCCGCAGTTTTCCGGCCGACCATTTCGTCTTCATGTCGACGGTGCTGGGCACGGTGAAGAAGACCTCGCTCGACGAGTTCAGCAACCCGCGCAAGGCCGGCATCATCGCCGTCGATCTCGACCCGGGCGACCACCTGATCGGCGCCGCACTGACCGACGGCCACCACGACGTGATGCTGTTCAGCGACGCCGGCAAGGCCGTGCGCTTTGCCGAGGACGATGTACGCCCGATGGGTCGCCAGGCCCGCGGCGTCAAGGGCATGGCGCTGGAAGACGGCCAGCGCGTGATCGCCATGCTGGTGGCCGAGGACGAGACGCAGAGCGTGCTCACGGCCACCGAGAACGGCTACGGCAAGCGCACCTCGATCGTCGAGTACACGCGCCACGGCCGTGGCACCAAAGGCATGATCGCGATCCAGCAGACCGAGCGCAACGGCCGCGTCGTCGCCGCCACGCTGGTGCGCCCGGCCGACGAGATCATGCTCATCACCGACACCGGCGTACTGGTGCGAACGCGCATCGCCGAGATCCGCGAACTCGGCCGCGCGACGCAGGGCGTGACGCTGATCGCGCTGGATGACGGCGCCAAGCTGTCGGGCCTGCAACGCATCGTCGAGAACGACGCGCAGCCCGATGCCCCCGAAGAGGACTCCCCGTCATGACATCGATGCACCTGGCGCTGGCCGCCCTGCTTCTGGTGGCGGGCTCGGCCAGCCTGGCCCAGCCCGCCGCACCGGCGGCCCCTGCGGCCGCCGCCGCGGTCAGCCCGGCGAAGAAAGAGTTGGTGGCCAAGGTGCTGCAGTTGCAGCAGTCGGGCTACGACGCCTTCGCCGCCCAGCTGGTGCTGGGCCCCGCGGCGCAGATGCAGCAGCAGCTGCGCGGTCTGGTGCAGCGTGCCCCGGCCGAGCGCCGCGAGGCGCTGGCGCGCGAGCTTGAAGGCGAGCTGATCAAGTACGCCGACGAGGTGACCCCCATCGCGCGCGAAGCCGTGCGGCGGCTGCTGCCCAGCACGGTCGGGCCGATCCTCGAGCAGCGCATGACCGACGAAGAGCTGCGCCAGGTCATCGCCGTGCTCGAGTCGCCGGCGCATCGCAAGTTCCTGTCGCTGGGCAACGACATGCAAGGCGCGCTGGCCGAGCGGCTGGTGACCGAAACACGCGCGCAGGTGCAGCCCAAGGTGCAGGCGCTGGAGCAGGCGGTGACGCGCCGCCTGAGCGCCGCCGCGCCGCCGGCGGCCGGTGCGGCGCCCGCCCCGGGCACTGCGCCCGCCGCGCCCCGATGAGCCAGGACCTCCCGCCCACCGGCGCGGCAGGCGCAGGCGACCCCGCGCTGCTGGCCCTGCGCACACGGATCGATGACGTCGACCGCGAGTTGCTGGCACTGCTGAACCGCCGGGCAGGCATCGCGTTGGAGGTGGGCGAACACAAGCGCCACCAAGGCTCGCCGGTGTTCCGCCCGGAGCGCGAGGCGCAGGTGATCGACGGCCTGAAGTCGACCAACGCGGGCCCGCTGTCGGCCGACAGCGTGGCGCCGATCTGGCGCGAGATCATGGCCGCCTGCCGCTCGCTCGAGGCGCCGCAGCGCGTGGCCTTCCTCGGCCCGGCCGGCACTTTCAGCGAACTGGCTGCACTGGGCTATTTCGGCTCATCGATCGTGCGTGTGCCGTGCCGCAGCATCGACGAGGTGTTCCGCAGCACGGCCGCGGGGGCGGCCGATTTCGGCGTTGTGCCGGTGGAAAACTCCACCGAGGGCGGCGTTGCGCGCTCGCTCGATCTGTTCCTGACCACGCCCCTCGCGATCGTCGGCGAGACCAGCCTGTTCGTGCGCCACAACCTGCTTCGCCGCGACAACACGCTGTCCGACATCAGCGCGGTGCTGGCGCACCCGCAGGCGCTGGCGCAGTGCCACGGCTGGCTGACGGCACAGCTGCCGCAGGCCGAGCGCCGGCCGGTGGCCAGCAACGCCGAGGGCGCGCGCCTGGCCGCGCTCGACCCCACGCTGGCGGGCATTGCCAGCGACCGTGCCGCCAGCGAGTTCGGGCTGCATGTGGTCGCCCCGGCGATCCAGGATGACGCGCACAACCGCACGCGCTTCGTCATCGTCGCCGACCCGCACAGCCACCCCGGCCCGCGCGCCACCGGACACGACTGCACCAGCCTGGTCGTATCGGTGCCCAACCGCCCGGGTGCCGTGCACGACATGCTGGTGCCGCTGAAGACCCATGGCGTGTCGATGAGCCGTTTCGAGTCGCGCCCGGCTCGCTCGGGCCAGTGGGAGTACTACTTCTACATCGACATCGAAGGGCACCCGGACGAGCCGAAGATCGACGCGGCGCTGCGCGAACTGCGCGCGGTATGCGCATTCTTCAAGCTGCTCGGCAGCTACCCGATCGACGTGCATTGATGTTCAACCAACTTGCGGTGATCGGCTGCGGGATGATGGGCGGGTCATTCGCGCTCGCTCTCAAGCGCGCCGGCGCGGTCAGGCGCGTGGTCGGCTACAGCAAGTCGCCCTCGACCACCGAACGGGCTGTACGGCTGGGCGTCATCGACCAGTCGGCGGAGTCGGCACTGCTGGCGGTCTCGGGCTCGGACATCGTGCTCCTGTCGGTGCCCGTGGCGGCCACCGAGACCACGTTCAAGACGATCCGCGATCTGATCGGCCCGCAGGTGCTGCTGATGGACGTGGGCAGCACCAAGCGCGATGTAGTGGACGCCGCGCGACGCGTGCTGCGCGAGCGCATCGGCAGCTTCGTGCCGGCGCATCCGATCGCCGGCAAGGAGCAGTCCGGCATCGAACATGCCGACGCAGCGCTGTACAGCGGCCGCCAGGTGATCCTGACGCCGCTGCCGCAGACCGACCCGGTGATGGTGCAGAAGGCTACCGACGCGTGGGCGGCCGTCGGCGCGCAGGTGCTGAAGATGACGCCGGAGAACCACGACATCGCCTTCGCGGCCGTCAGCCATCTGCCGCATCTGCTGGCCTTTGCCTACTTCAGCGCCGTCATCAACCAGTCGGCCGGACGTGACCTGCTGGCGCTGGCGGGGCCGGGCTTTCGCGACTTCACGCGTATCGCCGCCAGCGAACCTGCGGTCTGGCGAGACATCCTGATGGCCAACCGCGAGGAAGTGCTCAAGCAGTCGCAGCGCTTTCGCCAGGCGCTGGACTCGCTGGAACACGTGATGCGCTCGGGCAACGCCGAGGCGCTGGAAGGTCTGATCCGACAGGCCGCCGACGGGCGCGCAGGCTGGCAGATGGGCGCGCCGCGCGTGCCGGGCTCGCGCTGAGCGGCGGCGAGTCGGCGGAGCGCCCGATGACGGGGCCGGCCTATCTGGACATCCCGCCGCTGGTGACGGCCTCGGGCACGGTGCACCTGCCCGGATCCAAGAGCATCTCCAATCGCGTGCTGCTGCTGGCCGGGCTCAGCCAGGGCACGACGCTG
>Ga0105046_10011840_pt1 | contig 13540 bp, 13 predicted proteins | sample MAT03_FD_78385 | JGI IMG/M metagenome (GOLD analysis project Ga0105046, IMG submission 78385) | Freshwater microbial communities from Lake Fryxell liftoff mats and glacier meltwater in Antarctica - MAT-03 (megahit assembly) | ecosystem: Environmental > Aquatic > Freshwater > Ice > Liftoff... | reverse complement strand
GCCGAATGGTTCTGGGAAAACAACTTTGTTGCGGATTTTGGCTGGTGCGGACAAAGATTTTCATGGGCAAGTTACGGCGAAAACTGGGCTAAAAATTGGCTATCTTCAGCAGTTTTCTCAGTTGGATCTGGAATCTACGGTGATTGAAGAGTTTTCTTCGAAAACGTTGGTGGAATATACTTTGTGCCGCGGAATTTTGGCGAAATATCTTTTTCCTTCTGACTATATTGAGGAAAAAGTGAAGCGTTTGAGTTTTGGGCAGCAACGCCGACTTGAATTGGCGATTTTGCTCACCAAGAAGCCGGACTTATTGCTTTTGGATGAGCCGACCAATCATCTGGATATTTTTCTTCGTGAAGATTTGGAGCGATTTTTGATGGAGCAGGAAGTGGCGATGTGTATTATTTCGCATGACCGTTATTTTGTGGAGAAATTGGGGATGACTGACGTGATTGAGTTGAAGGTGTAGGTTCTCGTTCGTGAAATTGCTCGTGAAATTTATTTATACACCCCTTGCCGATGACCAATTTCGACAATAAACAAGGTGATTTTTTCTTTTTGGATCGTATAAATAATACGATATGGCCAGACGCGAAAACTGTAGAGGCTGCTGAGCTCACCCTGAAGTTTTTTTCCTTTCAAGGGATTTTCTTTGAGACTTTGAAACACTTTGTAAATTTTGAGCTGCCATTTTTTGTCCAAGCTCGCAAAGCTTTTCTCTGCTTTTGAGGTAAAAATGAGCTTGTACATCAATTCAAGTTATATTTTTTGGTAAATTCTTTTTCCGTAATCACTTTACCTTTTTTGAGATCGTTTAAGGCTATTGCAATACCTTTCATTAGATTTTTATCCTGTATAATTTCCAAGGTTTCCTGCCAACCAGCAAAATCATCAGCGGATATCATAACTATTTTGGCTTCGCCATCAACGGTAATAGTAATTTGATGACCAGGCTGATTTGCTTCACTAATCAATTGAAAAAAATTTTCGCGGGCTTTCGTGGCGGAAAGAGTTTTGTTCATATAATTCACGTTATTTTGCGTACATTATAACGTACGCCTCAAGAATTTGCAAACTTTCACCAGGGATACGGCATGAATTCTTTTACTTCCAGCAGAAAATTTTCCATGCTAAGCTTGAGCAGCATTTTTCATTTTCAGGGCTTTGATACCATTGAGTAATTTCACTTACTATGCGCAAAATTCCTACAACTATGGCGACGCAGCATCCGGATAATTCCTCAATCCCCTTTTGGCATGACCGTGAGTTTATTAGTACGCAGGATGAGGTGCGGGAAATTTATGAGAATTTTTCGACTTTGGGGGTTGATGAATATATGTGGGATTGGGAGGGGAAATATGCGGATGAGGCGATTTTTGAGAAGCTTTTTGCGCAGTATTTGGAATATTTTAAGAAGCATCAGGTGGGGCGGGATGAATTTATTACTTTGCGGATTCCGAATATTTGGGAGGAGAAAACTTTTAAGTTGCCACGCGCTTACATTAGCGTTTTATCGGCGGCGGAGTTTGTGACGTCGCTTGGTTTGCATTGTCCGCCGGTGCTGGAATTTATTTTGCCGATGACCAAAAGCGCTGATCAGCTCATTCATATTCAGGAAACTTTTGAGCAGACCAGTAAGTTGCATGAGAAGATTTTCAGCCATCAAGCGAGGTCTTATGCGCTGGATTATATTCAGATTATTCCGCTGTTTGAAAGTATTGATGATTTGGCGGGTTGCGGCGAAATTTTGGAGGAATATTTGAAACTTCATCAGAAAAAATTTAAGAAGAATCCGCCGTATTTGCGGGTTTTCATTGCGCGGTCGGATCCGGCTTTGAATGCGGGATTTGTGCCGGCGGTTTTGGCTTCGCGTATGGCGGTTCGGGAAATTTGGCGGGTGAGCAAAAAAACCGGCGTGCCGATGTATCCGATTATTGGGACGGGAACTTTGCCGTTTCGTGGCGGAGCGAATCCGACGCGGGTGGAGGCGTTTTTGGCGCAAAATCCGGGAATTAAAACTTATACGATTCAGTCGGCGTTTCGGTATGATTTTGAGTTGGGGGTGGTGAAAAAAGCTTTGAAGAAAATTGCGAAGGTTGGCGCTGAGCCGGTGGCTGTGGAGTTTAGTGATGCGGATTTTAAGGGTTTGAAGAAGATTAATGAGATTTTACGTAAACCATATTGCGCCACGATTGAAGCGGCGGCGAAATTTGTGAATGAGATGGCGGCGCAGGTGCCAAAACGGCGCGAACGTATGCAGCATACGGGACTTTTTGGGTATAACCGCGGAGTTGGGAAAACGAAGTTGCCGCGCGCGATTACGTTTACGGCGGCTTGGTACAGTGCGGGAATTCCACCGGAACTTATTGGCGTTGGACGTGGTTTGCAAGAGGTGGAAAAGGCTGGATTGATGCCGCTTTTGCTCAAACATTTCCCTTTGATTTGGGAAGATTTGCATGAAGCTGGTAGGTTTGTGAATTGGGAAAACTTGGCTATTTTGAGCGAAAAACATGCTTGGGCGAAAGATGTTTTTGATGAAATTCGTTATTTGGATGAAAATTATGATGTCAAAGCTTGGCCGAGTACGGATGAAGAGCTGATACATCGCAATCTTACTTCGACTTTGATGTTGAAAAAGCGAGCGGGAATGGATTTTAGTTATGAGCTTTTGGAAGCCGCGAAAATTCGTAAATCTTTGGGGTAAATTTGTTAAAAATATCGATTAATTTTTTTTACGAATTTGTGAAAAAAAATATTCATTTCCTCGTTTAATTCAACAAAAATAATGCTTTCTCAACGCACTCAATTACTTACTGCTTCCGCCACGTTGGCCATGAATTCTTTGGCTAAGGAAAGGCAGCGTGAGGGTTTGCCGGTTTATAATTTGTCTACGGGTGAGCCGGAGATTACTACGCCTGTGCATATTCGGGAGGCGGCGAAGCGGGCAATTGATGATGGATACACGCATTACACGGCGGCGGGCGGGTCTGTAGAGCTCAAGAAGGCTATCCAGCAGAAATATGTGCGAGAAATGAAAATAACCTATGAGATGGGGCAAATTACGTGTTCTAATGGAGCCAAAGAAGTTCTCTATCATCTTTTTCAAGTGCTTTTGAATGATGGGGATGAAGTTTTGTGTGCTGATCCTTTTTGGCTTTCTTATAAAACCCAAGTTGAATTAGCAGGAGGAGTTTTGGTTCCGGTTCCGACTTTAGCTTCTGAAGGATTTTCACTGAAAGCTGCTGATTTTTTCATGAAAGTTTCGGAAAAAACGAAAGTAATTTTATTGAATTCTCCATCGAATCCTTCAGGAAATGTTATTGAAGAAGATGAATTGCGGAAAATTGGTGCTTTGGCGATGGAGCGCGGAATTATTGTGGTTTCTGATGATGTGTATGAATATTTTTACTATATGCCGCAAAAACCAAAACATCTTTTGGAAATCATGCCGGAATTACAAGCCCAAACCGTAGTGGTAAATTCTGTTTCAAAAACATATGCTATGACTGGCTGGAGACTTGGGTGGGCCGGTGGGCCACGATCGATTTTGGAAAAAATGGAAGAACTTCAAAGTCATGCCGCGTCAAATCCTTGTTCCATCAGCCAAAAAGCGGCGATTGCTGCTTTGGATGGTCCGCAGGAGCATGTTGAGGAAATGCGTTTGAGTTTTGTGAAACGTCGTGAATTTTTGGTGGAAGCTTTTGCCCGGCAAAATCGTTTTCAACTTATTGCTCCGCAAGGTGCTTTTTATGCCATGATTGACGTGAAAGCGGTTTTACAAAACGGCGAATCCGACGAACAATTTTGTGCCGATCTCTTGAAAAAAACTGGGGTGACTTTGGTTCCTGGAAGTCCCTTTGGTGAACAAGGAAAAGGCTTTGCGCGCATGTCATTTGCCGTTGAAGATGAAATCCTCCATAAAGCGGTAGAGATTTTGTTGAAGTTTCGGGCAGAATAATAATGAAAGTGGCGGAGTATAATTTTTGATCTGATTTATTTTTTTGTTTATTGAAAAAGCCCTTCACTCTTGAGAGAGGAAAGGCTTTTTAGCAGGGAAATTTCTGACTAGATTTTTCCTAATTGATTAAGCTTGTAGATAACTTGAGCTACTTCAGTTCGACTGACAAAGTTAGTTGGCGAAAGATTTGTGCCAGTGAAAAGATTGAGATTTTTAGAGTAAGCTGCGTAGCCGCTATACCATTGTCCAGTTTGTACATCTGAATATGATGAAGTACTGTTTGATGGCATAGTGTCACTGAGGTTTCTTAACAAAAGTGCTAAGAATTCAGAACGATTTACGTTGCGGGCTGGACGGTAGTAACCTGCATCAGCGCCTGCAAGGTAACCTGTAATAATGCTTAATGCTTTTCCACGGCAAACATATTGGTATGCCCATGAACTTTCGCTGATGTCAGTGAAAGGTTTTACTCCTTGGCAGTAATCAGTTTGAGCGTTATATTTATCGAAAGTTTCAAGAACAATTTTGGCAATTTGGTCACGTTGGAGAAGACCACTTCCAGAGAATGAACCATCTGGGTTTCCAGTCATGGCTCCAATGCTTTTTACATACGTAATTGCAGCACAATTTGCATCGAGTGAAGATACATCGGTAAATCCTGCACATTTGAGTGCACCTGGATTGATGATGATGATATTGTTTGTGACCGCGAAACTCCCTTCAGCAGTAGTTGAAGTAAGAGTATAACCGTTAATGGTTGAAATAGCATTCAACTTGTAAGTATAAGTTCCAGGAGCTGCCGTTTGGTTGTTAACTTTTCCATTCCAAGTCAGTTTGTTGCTGCCATTGGTTTGATCTTGTTGTGTATTTGTACTAAAACCATTTGGCCCTTCAATAGTCAATTGTGCTGTAGTTTTAGCACCAGAACCTTTAGCGAGGGTGTACGTAATTTCATAGTCATTCCCACTTTGACTATTGTAGGTGGAAGGAGCTGTAACATTGCTTAGGCTTGGTACAGTTGCTGAACGAACACTGAAAACTTCAGAAACATCCGCAGCTGGAGGACTTGCTGTTTGAGAGGCAAGATTTAATGTGTAATCCCCTGCTGGAACGAGGTTCCCTGAATTTGCGCCGGCATTAGCTTTTCCATTCCATTGCAAAGTATAGGTTCCAGTTGCACGTTCAGATGGTCCTGGCGTATTAAATACGTAGATTATGGCTCCTTGACTGTTTCTGATTTGCTCGTAAACATTGGCTGTAGCGTATACGCCAGTGTTGAAATCATAGGTGATAGTAACAGCTGGCTGTTGGTTAGGAATATTTATGTAATATGGCGATGGGTCAATTTTTATATTGGTGATGAGCGGATTTGCAGCCAAAGCCATTGGTGCAGAAAAGGCCACAATCATCGCCGATATGAAAATTTTTCCTGTGTTACTGATAAGTTTCGGAAATTTCATATGCTTTTTCGTTTAATGAATAAAAGCTTTCTAAATCGTACTCTATAACGTGACGACGGGCAAATTCGTTACAGTTTTAGTCTTAATTCTTGGCTTTCTCCTCTTAAAATAGCGTTTGCCAAGGTGTTGAGATGTTTTCTACTTCTTACCTATTATTCGCATACTCAGATTGAAACTTTCACAACTTCAGTTTTTATGGTATAATTGTTTGATATTTAGTTTTTATTTTTCCTATGACCCGAATTGAAATCGAAAAATTTATTCAACGTTCCGCGGCGTTTCAGGGAATGGAAAAAAAAATTCAGAAAACTATTTTAAAAGCGGACGGCGTACTTTTTGATCGATATGTAAAGATTTTCCAGGATGAATTTGCGGCACAACGGAATGCGATGGAAGTATTTGTGAGAAAGAGCCAAGGTATTTTAGAGAATTTTCAGGAGAAAGCGGTAAAAATCCATAAGGATGCTTTAGTACAAGAAGAAAAATTGGAAAATGAAAATAATAAACTGGAGGCAAAGCGGATGCTTCATCTCTTAAATAATTTATAAAAAATAAATAAAAAATAAATTTATGTTTACTCAATTCAACCATTTATTTTTCAAGCTCAATGGGAAAAGATTTCTTTTCATGGATGCAGCAGAAAGCCCTCAAGACAAAGTAAAAACGGGCATGGCAGAATCTGCGAAAAAAGATATTAGCAGTATGCCACAAGTTTTTAAAGACATGTTGAAAGCGGGTGGTGGTGGTGATGCAAGTGACACTGCAAGAGTTGCCAAATCGATGATTGATGCAAAGGCAAATTTAGTTCCTGATGAAATTGATGGGGGTCTTCAAGATGCGGTTCAAGCTGCGAAAGAAAACATTGACCAAATTGCTGCCCAATTTGAAAAAGTAAAAGATGTAGTTCGAAACCATGCAGATTTAGAAACAAAAGTTGTTGCAGGCCAAGCTGAATTAGAAAAAGCTCGTTCAGCGGAGGAAGTTAGCAAAATTGTGGAAAATGGCCGAATTTGTAAAAACTTGCTTGATAATTTGGGGAAAATTAGTCCAGAAGTAAAAGAATTTCTTCCAGTAAACTTCCAAAATCAGTATGATCAACTTGGATTAGAAATTGCAAATTATCAATTACAAGCTGAAAGTAAGAATGTTTTAAGTCAGACTCTTGCACAAATTGACCAAATCAAAAAATTAACTCCGGCAGGCTTACTCATCCATTTTGAGGATTTAAATTCAGCAGCAGATATGCAACAACGTTTAGTTCGTCTTATTAAAATCATGACGAAGAATGATGCACTTTTGCCTGACGCAAAACGCCAACTTGATTTGGTTGAGGCTTTTACAAAAAGTAATATTGAAGATTACGATAAAGTGTCTCCTGGTTTCCAAAAAATATATCAAGAATATTTGGCATCAATGAATAATTTGCGTTTAGCAAATGACGCAGTAGTTTATCCTGAAAAATATCAACGCAGTAAGCAAAGTGCAGCTGAATGGCAAGGTGGAGCTCAAGCAAACTTTGATGTTAAAAATAAAGAATACAAAAATGCTGTAGGATTTATTCAACTCTCGGGTATGCGAGGAACACCAGCACTTGCTGAAACTCCATTTGCTCAAGGGAAAAAAGCTCCAGTTGAAGTTTCAACCACTGAAGGTACTGGAAAGAATGTACGAAATGGCTAGTTCCCGTATTTCTCACCATGTATATGCCCAGCTCCTTTTTCTAAAAGGAGCTTTTTGGCGTCTTCGACCATAGCTGGGTTTCCGCAAAGGTAAAATTCGGTGTTGGCGTAGTGTTGAATTTGGGTTTCCAGAATTTGAGTGACACGGCCAGAGTGGCATTTTTGGGGGAGTTCTCCTTCGTGGCGGCTAAGGCAGTGCAGGATGTGGAAATTCGGGTATTTTTCGTTCAGGAATTCTTGGAAAAATTGTTCGCTGTAGTCTTCTTTATGTTGACGGGAACCGAAAAGCAGAGAGATTTTTTCTTGTGGGTTAGCGTGGAGAGCCGTGGCAATCATGGGAATAAAGGGCGCAAGACCAGTTCCGGTGGCAACAAAAACTTTGGCATTGGGAGTTGGTTTGATAACCATTTTTCCGACGGGGTTTCCGATAAGATTCACATTTTCGCCGATAGCCATTTTTTCGAAAAAAAATGAAGCTGGGCCGCCGATTTTTGTGTCGATGAGGAGAGTTAAATTTTGTGGTTCTGATTCATTTAAATTCACAATTGAGTATGAGCGAAAAATTCGGGCGTCAATTTGTAAAACCATGTATTGGCCAGGTGTGTATGAGATCTTTTTTTCGACTTGAAATTGAAAAAGGTATACATGTGGTATCAGTTCTTTTTTCTCTATGAGATCTAATCTGTTGGTGACCATGGGGGCGGGAGAATAAATAAACGAAGAAATTTGCTTTTGTGCGATGAAATTATACTTGCTGTAAGAAAAATATTGAAGTTTTTCTCAAGAATTTGGATTATTTCTTGATCAAAAGATACGTTTTTTTGAGTTTTTTGTGTGTAGGGCGTCATTGTAATAACCTTTCTTAAAAATTTTCTTGCTGTACAATTTCTTGGCTTTAACTATTTTTTATATATGTCAAAACCATCACGTACTTCACCTTTATCAATTGAACATGATTCAACCCAATGTCCAAGCGGCGATTTGGGTTCAGTACTCATCAATCTGACACTCAACGAATTCGAGAAAATACTCTTGATTTCATTGGAAAAGTAGCAAAAAATATAACGATTCTTGATGTGTCAAAAGTGCCGCTTGAATCAAAACAGTATTTGACAATAAAATTAGAGATATTAGAGGAAAGGGCATTTTCCGAGGAAAGCGAAAACTCTGCTCAATTATCAAAGAATACTTGGGAGAGTGTTTGCGAAATTCATGACCAAATATTGGCATTGCTCATTTTATGAGTAACTCAAAAATTTGATTGAATATGTACAGCTTTAAGGTATATTATCTTCTTGAAAGAAACATTTTTCCAAAAGTATGAAAACGATTGAAGGATCAAAATATATTGAAGAAGTAGGAAAAATCCGTCGTTCACCAATGATGGAAAACCTTGATGATGCGTCGAAAAAAGAGGTTGCTGCAATGAAAGAAATTGCTGATAGTTTGGCATATTTACAAAGTGAAACTCAGAAACGAATTACGATGGTAGTTGATGGAGCGCCGGCGGGAGTTGGTGGTTGGGTAACGAGTGCAGACCGCGGGAATAACAGAGTTTTTGTACCGGAGCATATGGTGACTTCTGATTGGGCGATGCATGTTATGAAACATGAAAGTGAACATAAGCGAAATGGCTTTTTTGGGTTTCCAATTCAACAGAGAGTAACTCCGGAAGCGGCGGTGGCATTGGAAGATGCATTACAATTATCTGATTTAGGTGCTTACGACTTTGTTGAAGGATTTACCGAATTTATCACCATTTCGCAGAATGGTTTCGCCAATGACAGTGGATATGCTGAAAATGAGGTTCCAGCTGCGCAGAAATTAGAAAAATTGTGTATGGATGAATTGGGGTTTTCACTCAAAGAGCATTTCCACACCAGTAATGAAGGTCTGCTTTTCCAAAAGCTGCAAGAATTAGGGGATAAACTTCGCCTTAAACATGCGCAAAAGGGAATTGTGGATACTGAATTAAAGGATGAGGATTTAAAGAAGGCCGGACTTTCTTACGAGCAATTTTTGATGGCATTGGAAGAACGCGTGCAGGCTGAAAAAAGCAAAGGAATGTTTGCTCATAGAAAAGCTGATGAGCTTGCCGAGGATTTCCGCAAAATTTCTTCTGAGATTTTGGAAGTTGGAGCTTTGAGGCATATGCTTGCGGCGAATGGCAATGTTTCTGAAGTTGCCGTAAAATATGGGATTTTAGCTTAAATACTGAATTTTACAACTTGTTGGAGTTGGCTACTTAGCAAGACTTTTAAAAAACCCTCACTTTCTAGCGAGGGTTTTTTGTTTGAGGGCAATTTATTTAATAATTGCGCCGGTTTGGACTACTTCAAACGCGCTTCCTGGAACAGTTTTGAGCTGATTGAGATCTTCGTCATTCCAACGAGTATCGGAGGTTCCGCTGATGAAATAATTTGAGCCATTGTCTGCCACGAACATGCCGTATTTTTTGAGGGTTTCGAGGATTATTTTTGATTGGCCGGTAAATTTAGAAGTATCGAAATCGGCTTTCAGTCGCAAGCGTAGGCCCATTGGCGGGAGATTTGCGTCGGTATTGCTGGATGCGTAATGTGTTGCTGGATGAATGTAGGCTTTTTGGGTTTTCTTCAGGGTAAAGCGTAAAGCATGGTTCATTGCCCCAGCAGCTACTTGGTCATAATTGGCAAGGCCAGGGGCGATTGGCAGTCCGGCTGCATCTGCTGAAGTCCAACCGTCTGGGCGGAGGGCATTAGATTTAAGATCAAATTTTGCGCTAGAGCTTGCGGTCCAATTGCCTCCAGAATACGCAGCGCCATATAATTCGTATAACATGCAGTTTTCATCATCTAAGACTAGAACGTGCCCGTCTCCCGGCTCAATTTTGGCATTTGCGGGAATTGGGAATGGGCCGGCGTCGCTTTCTTGAGGATAATCTGTAATGGTCACTGGAACGAGCGCTTGGTTAGCGTGGACAATGGTTAGAGGGATGCCGTATTCCCCTGCTCCGCCGAAATCGGCGTGGAGGTTTTGGTTGCCTCCAATTATACTAATGGCATTCATGTAATTTTGAGAATTTGGGTCAATTGGGTCATTGGAGATATCGCGGTTCCAAGCATTATCTGAAGGGAAAATTTGGCATTTTCCAATGATGGTTGGAGTTGAAGATGTGACTGGTGGAGGAGTTGTAATAAGGCTCCAACCGTAAGTATTTGCCACAACTTTGGCGATTTCAGCTCGGGTAATAAAATTGTCTGGACCGAATTTTCCGGTGAGTTGGCCAGAAATGTTTTTATATCCTTCAACGAAATTTCTTGCTACGGCAAAGGAAATGTATGGGTAATACCAGCTGGTTGGTTTTACATCGATAAATTCTGCAATGTCGGCGGTGACTTGGTCGGCGGGAAATTGGGAAAGGAGAATTACCTTTACAGCTTCAGCACGGGTGAGGGGTTTTTCAGGATGGAAAGTGCCATCTTTATATCCACTGACCCAATTTTGTTGGGCAGCTTTTGTTACGTAGGGAGCATACCAACTACCAACTTTGACATCTGGAAAGAGTGTAGTGGTTGTTGGCAATGGCTGGCCTTTAAACTTACATTTTACCAATGTAGTTACCAACTCTGCGCGCGTCATTGATTGGTCTGGATGGAATTCATTTAAGAATTGTCCATTGGCATCAGTGTAGCCTTTTACATCACAATTAATTGAAAGTTGGTTGATGTAGTTTTGAGCCCAGTGCCCTTGCGTATCTTTAAAAATATTCAGACTCAAGGCGATTGAATTTGCTGGTATCGCAACAAATATTGTGAGGGTGACCAATAAAGAGAGTGATTTTTTCATATGGTCTGGTTAATTTTTCGTATCATACTTGAACTTCGCTTTTTTCACAAAAAAAGGTAGAGTGTGCATGCTTTATAATTTTTGGCGATGTTTCAACCTCTCTCCAATCCATTTTCAAAATATACGGACCGGCTGGAAAAAAAGTTGGATCGAGTTTTAAGAAATTTGGCATTCGTGAATAATTTTACTCTCCAAAGAAATCTTGAAGAATTGATGCAACAAAATTTGGTAGTAGTAAGTTTATGGCTTGAGAAAGAGTTTAAAGGTTATAAAGTTTTGAATAAGAGGTATAGGCGGAGGCTTTATGCAAATGCGGCTAAAATTGCTGAACGTTTTTTAGAGTTTTCTCAAACGAATAAAATTTCTGAAGATGCGCTCAGTGGTTTGTTGATGCAAGTGAGTGCGCGTATTTCTGGTGAACAATTTGAAAAAATTAAATCGATGGCCATGGTGATGGCTTTTTTGCAGCCAGGAAAACGTTATGAATATTTAGAAGGCGCGTCATTTCGGAAATTATTGGTAGATATTGATAAGGAAAAAATGATTGGGGATTGTAACCAAATTGTGACTTTGTATACTTTTTTGTATTCCCTTCTGCAACCTGTGAGTGATTTAAAAATAAAGCTTTTACCTGGCCATGTGTGTTTGAACTTAGCGGGAATTGACATTGAGGCAACTAATGCTTCATTCCAAAAGTATAAGCAATTTGAGCATATTTTGCCTATTACTGAGCTGATTTCTACGAATCTTTTGGATGTGAGTGATTTTAGGGATAAACAACTGAACATTGATTTACGAGTGATGTTACGTGGCGCTCAGTTAGCTCGTGGGGTAAGTAGTTTAAGAGAATTAGTGGAAGGAAACTTGAAAGTGGTTTACAACAGGCTCGCGCTGGAATCGGTTAAAAAGGGAGATTTTCAAACAGCAAAATTTTTTGTGGAAAAAACCCAAGATGATGAGTTAAAGGCTTATGTTTTTCAGCAAGCAGTGACTACTTATTCTCAACGCATGAATTATATGAAAGCTCGTTATTATGCTGATTTAATACCACGGTTAGATTTACGGAAGTATGTTGATGAGCAAGAGGCGTTTTCACTTTTTAAAAGCGGCAGTTACGAACGTGCTTTGACTAAATTCCAAGCTTCAGGCAATGCGGCGATGGTGAGGGAATGTTATAAACAGGAATATAATGTGATTCAGAATAAAGTTGCGCGGATTAAGACGGTGGTGGAGGCGAAGCAGCATCGGGCGGATTATGAGCGGATGTTGCAATTGGCGCGGCTGGCTGGGGAAGACCATTTGGTGCAGGGGGTTGAGAAGGTTTTGCGATCGTTATAACTTATTTTTTCTATGCTCAATCAAACCCAACAAAGCGTCCGAGATATTATTGTAAAAAATATTGGTGTTGTGGAAAGCGACCTGGAAAAGCCAAATTTTTTGATTATTTATGATACACAGTCGCTCTTGGCGCGGCAACTTTTTGAGGCTTATTCTGCGGTTTTGACGGCGGCGCGGAGCGTGGATTATTATGCGCAGGATCCGGAAAATGTGAAGGCGCTTTTGCCGGAATTTAAAGCTGGGGATTTGGTGGTTTTGATTCAGTCCACAAGTTTTCGAATGTCGAATTTTCGTTGGAGGCTTGAGCTTTTTAATCTTGGGTTCAAAGTGATTGAGCATGCGCATCTTGGGGTGAATAAAGATGATGAGGCGCAGAATTATCTTGATACTTTGGTGTATCAGGGAGATTTTTATAAGAAGAATGCGGATTATTTGAAGCCGCTCATTGAAAGTGCGAAGGAGATTTTGGTGGAATGTTTTGGAGGGACGCGGCTAATTTATAAAGGTGGTATGGAGGAAGTGAAGAAAAACATTGGGGATTTTACGGGGTTGCGCAATGTTGGCTGCGGGTTTCCGATTGGTGAAGTTTTTAGTGAGCCGCTGGATTTTGAGCAGGTGAATGGGGAAATGATGATTTATGCTTTTGCGAATAAGGAGCATCGCGTGGTGTTTGCGGAGAGGCCTTTTAAGTTACGCGTGGAAAAAGGTTGTGTTTATGGTGACGGTGATGTGCCAGTGGAATTTGAGGAAGTTTTGGCGATGGTGCAAACGGAAAACCCGGATGGTTTGGTGCGCGTGCGCGAATTTGGGTTGGGGATGAATAAAGGCATAAGTAAGATGAAGCGTTTGACTGATGTTTCAGCGTTTGAACGTGTTTGTGGAATGCATGTTTCTTTGGGTATGAAGCATGATATTTATCGTTCTAAAATTGATAAGAAGAAGGTGCAGCGGTTTCATGTTGATATTTTTCCGGACTTGGAGAGGGTAATTGTTGATGGGGTGGTGATTTTTGAGGGGGGTGGTTATGTGGAGGCGGAGATTAGAACCAGCTGAGATAAGCATTACCCAGTAGGTGAATCTGCTGATTCAAGCACCAAAATTCAAACAAACTCTCATGTGGTGGGTTGGAATACTTAAACTTTGTTGAAAACAATGAGCGTGAGGAGAGGGCTTAGGGATTTTTTAATTATATTTGCTCATTTATTTCATGTACTTTTTGTTTTTCTGGTGACGTGGAATGAATACTAACTTGTTTTTTTGACATGATGGAGATTTGCGCT
>Ga0105046_10011839_pt1 | contig 13541 bp, 9 predicted proteins | sample MAT03_FD_78385 | JGI IMG/M metagenome (GOLD analysis project Ga0105046, IMG submission 78385) | Freshwater microbial communities from Lake Fryxell liftoff mats and glacier meltwater in Antarctica - MAT-03 (megahit assembly) | ecosystem: Environmental > Aquatic > Freshwater > Ice > Liftoff... | reverse complement strand
TAGGAGTGCGCTGGGAAACTCAGACCAGGTCCTCCGAAGTAGGAGGGCGCCTGGCCAAGCCGATGACGGCGCGTCGAGACCGAGCGAGGCCGGTGGGGCGTCGCGCGGAGCGTCCTCCTGGACGTGAGGACGCGCGCTGCCGGGATCGCGGGCGGTATCGGCGAAAACCAGCGCCCGCCTACGGAGAGTCGTCGACCTTTGCACTGGGCGCGGCCGGGGGCGGGACATCGAGGATGACGTCGACGACGACCGTCTGCCCGGGCGACACCTCGATCACGCGCTGGATCTTGGGCGCGCTCGGATGAACGAAGTCGACGACGTGTCGCCCGGGTGTCACCGGAACGGGCGAGCCGATCGGCGTCGTATCGAGCAGGACGCCGTCCAGCGAGACATTCGCCCAGGGGCGAGCAAGGATGCGAATGCGTCCGGCAGCCGCCGAGGCCGCACGCTCCTGCGATCGGACATCCGAGGTTGAGATCGCTAGCGTCGTCGACGCAATCAGCAACGCGGCGGCGATCGCGACGAACGGGAGCGACGAGACACGCGGTTGGGCCTCCTCCTGGTGAACGCCGACCCGGCGAGGGATCGGGCTGCCCGCGCGAGAACCCAACAGCTCGACGAGCGGACGGCGCACCTTGGCGGCAGGGACGTAGCGCGCGATGTCGGCCGAGAGCTCGGCTGCATCGCGCTGCCGATCGCCCGGGTGCTTGGAGAGTGCGCGGATGAACGCGGCGGCAGCCCCGGCAGGAAGCAAAGGTCCGAGCAGATCTCGCACCCGCGAAAGCGACGCTGCGAAGCCTAGCCGCCCTCCGTCGTCGCTCTCCTTCTGCGCGCCTGCGAAGGGGTGACGACCGGCGGCGATCTCCACGAAGAGGCAGGCGAGCGCATGCACGTCGGAGGCGGGCGTCGCCGGCTCTCCCATGAGCACCTCGGGTGCGAGCCAGGACGGGTCGTCGAATGCCGCGTCACGTCGCGCCACGCCGTTCAGCTCGGACGCCGTGGCATCGCCGAACATCGCAAGCTTCGGCGTTCCCCGTGCCGACACCAGCACGCAGCTCGGAGAAAGGCGACCGTGCGCGATCCCCGAAGCGTGCGCGACGGCGAGAGCGTCCGCGATCGGCAGGACGACGGCCAGAGCCACCTCGAGGCCGAGCGGGCTCGCCGAGAGCATATCGGCGAGGGGAACGAGCGCTCCACCCTCCAGCACCAGGCGCGGAGGCGAAGCCGCGGACTCGTCCGAGCCCAGCGCAAGGATCGCCTCGTGGGGGCCGATGCTCGCGAGCACCGCAGCTTCCCGCGACAGCTCGGCGCGGGCGTCACGCTCGTCCGCGATTCCTGCGAGCATGGCACGAATCGACGCTGCGCGGCCCGTGAGTCGATCCGTCGCGACGAAGAGCCCGGTGCTGCCACGCCGGGCGAGCGCGCGCCCGCGCACCCACGGCCCCACGTCGTCGCTCACCGCGTCACTCGGACGCGGCGACCCGGAGCGATACGCCGGTCATCACCTCGGGCTTGTCGATGCCGAGCAGCTCGAGCATCGTCGGCGCGACGTCGGCGAGGCGGCCGCCGTCGCGCAGCACGACTCCCGGGTCGCCCTTGGTGACGTAGTACAGCGGCACCGGGTTGGTGGTGTGAGCGGTGTGCGGTCCGCCATGCGCATCGACCATCGTTTCGCAGTTGCCGTGATCGGCGGTGACCAACAAGGCCCCCCCCTTCGCCAGGACGGCGTCACGCAGCGTACCGAGTTCACCGTCGATCGTCTCGATCGCCCGGGTGGCTGCCCAAAGTACGCCGGTATGGCCGACCATGTCGGGGTTGGCATAGTTGACGAGGACGAAATCGTACTTGTCACTCTCGATAGCCTCTACGACGGCGGCGGTGACGGCGGCGGCGCTCATCTCCGGCTTCAGATCGTAGGTGGCGACATCTCGGGGAGAGGCGACCAGCTTACGGTCCTCGCCGTCGAACGGCGTTTCGCGTCCGCCATTGAAGAAGTACGTGACGTGCGCGTACTTCTCGGTCTCTGCGCAGCGGAACTGCTTGCGCCCGGCGCGCGCGATGACCTCCCCGAACGACTCGGAGACCGGATCTTTGGGAAACGCCACGGGCAAGCCGAGGGACGCGTCGTACTCGGTGAAGCCGCTCAATGTGCCCGGTTGGAAAGGCACGACCGCGCAATTGCCGCGCGTGAACTTGGCGCTAATCTCCGGGGGCACGTTCTTGTTGGTGAGCATCGCTCCGAGCTGACGCATCCGATCAGGGCGGAAATTGAAGCAGAAACCGATTTCCTCGCCACGCCACTTCCACGCGGCGTCCGGGCCGCCCAGCTCGGCGGAGTGGCTGCCCAAGATGCCCTGGTATTCGCCGACCACGGTGGGCAGGACGAACTCGTCGGTCTCCCCGCGATCGTAAGCGAACGCGACTGCCTGATAAGGGTCCGTCTCGCGCTCGCCCTCGCCGAAGACGATCGCCTCGATGTGACGCTGGACGCGGTCCCAGTGCTTGTCGCGGTCCATCGCGTAATACCGCCCGCCGATCGTGCCGATGACGCCATTGCGGCCACGGTCGAGGCAATTTTCGACGTATTCGACGTATTTCATCGCGCTCTTGGGCGACACGTCGCGACCGTCTAGAAAGGCGTGAACCACCACCTTCAAGCTGTTCGCCGCGGCAAGGTCGATAATCGCCCCGAGGTGCTCGAGCGAGGAGTGGACGCCGCCGTCCGACACGAGACCCAAAAGATGGAGCCGGCACTTTTCGTGCTCGTTTCCGTAGACGTCGGTGCGCGTCCCCGAGCGCATGCGGGTCATGTTGATTGTGTCGGCAATGACCGGGTTGCGGCCCAGGCTGCGCTCGACGACGGCCACGTCGATTCGAGACAAGTCCATCTGGGCCACGCGACCCGCGCCGAAGTTGAGGTGCCCGACCTCGCTGTTGCCCATCTGGCCCGCAGGGAGACCGACATCTTTCCCGCTCGCCGAAAGGAGCGTGCGCGGGAACTGCGCCGTGATGGCGGCGAGGTTGGGCGCGTCGGCGAGCTGGATCGCGTTCGCCTCGCGTTCTGGTCTCTCGCCGAACCCGTCGAGGATGCAGAGAACGAGCGGCCTGGGGATCGGGTTCGGTGAGGGGGGCGTCTTGCTCACGGGGCGAAGCATACTCGCGACGCCGTCGCTGTCCGCAGCCACGCGCCGATCAACGCTTGGCGGAAGGCGCCGGACCGTCGGTGCGCGTGGACTTGCGCGCCACGATCGCGGCGCGGGCCAGCTCGTCGGCCCGCTCGTTGCCGGCGATGCCCGCGTGCCCAGGGACGTAGACGAGCTGGGCGCGCGGCGTCTCGGCGAGGCGAGCGCGGATGCGGGCGATGAGCTCGGGGTTGGCCTTCGCCTTCCATCCTTTGGTGAGGACGCCGATCGCGTAGCTGCTGTCGGTGTGGATCAGAAGCGGACGCGACGTGTCCTCGGCGACCTCAAGCGCACGGAGAACGGCGGTGAGCTCGGCGATGTTGTTGGTCGCGGTACCCAACCACTCGGCCACCTCCACCTTCCGGGTGGCGTCGATCAGCAGGACGCCCGCCCCCGCCGGCCCCGGATTCCCCGAGCAGGCGCCGTCGGTGTAGGCGACGATGACGAGGCCCTTCGCCGCATCTTCCAGCGCCTGGGCACGGGCGGCGGCCTGCGCGGGCGACGCTCCGGCAGCCCGCTTGCTCCCGCTTTCGGCCCCGCGGCCCGACGCCGCCGAGGACGAGCCCGACGTGCCGCCGGTGGCCGCCTTCGACTCCTTGGGATCGGCCTTCGCCACGGCTTGAGCGGGGGCGCACGTGTCGTCCGACATGACGGACCCCAGCTCGACGACGAGGTTCGCCGCGACGGCGTCGTAGCGACGGCCGTCGGTGGGCTTGTAGCGGATTTCGACCTTGCCGGAGACGACGGCGAGGCCGCCCTGCCCATCAGCGCGTGCGTAGACGCGCTGACCACGAAGCGACGCTCGGACCCAGGGCACGGCTGCTCTCTACCCCCAAGCCGGGCGCCCTGTCTCGCTCCTGCGTCGACTTCCACCGGCATAGCCGCCGTTGTAAAGGGCCGCCCGTGGCGTTCGAGTCGATCTTCCGGGGCGATCTCTTCCGCGATCAAGTTGCGATCGTCACTGGCGGCGGCAGCGGGATCGGCCTCGTGACGGCGCGCGAGCTCGCCGCACTCGGCGCACACGTCGCGATCTGCGGACGCACCCCTTCGAGGATCGAGGCGGGGCTGGAGGCGTTGCGCGCCGACGGCCGCTCGGACGATGTGCTGCTCGGCGGCCGTTGCGACATTCGCGACCCGGACTCGGTGGACGCCTTCGTCGACGCGGTTCTGGTGAAGTTCGGGAAGGTCGACGTCCTCGTCAACAACGCCGGCGGTCAGTTTCCAGGACCGGCGGTTTCGATCAGCCCGCGGGGCTTCGAAGCGGTCGTCCGCAACAACCTGCTCGGTACCTTCAACATGGCCCGGGCGGTCGCGATCAAGGCGATGATCCCCGCGAAGCGCGGGCGGATCGTGAACGTCACAGCCATGGTCGTGCGTGGCTTCCCGGGGATGAGCCACACCGGTGCGGCGCGCGCCGGGGTCGAGAATCTGACTCGCTCGCTCGCCATCGAATGGGCGGAGCACGGCGTGCGCGTGAACGCGATCGCTCCCGGCAACAACATCAAGTCGAGCGGCACGGCCCAGTACGGCGACGAGCTCCTCGAGCTCGCCCGGCGCGCGACGCCGGTGAAGCGCCTCGGCACGCCCGAGGAGATCGCGCGGGTCATCGTGTTCATCGCCAGCGCGGCCAACGACTTCGTGACCGGCCAGGTGTGGGGCGTCGACGGCGGGCAGCCGCTGTGGGGCGACATCTGGCCTATCGGCGAGCCCGGCGCGCCCGCCGAAGCGCTGCCTGCGCGCGAGCGCCCCGCGAAGTGAAGGTCTCCGGGCGGACCCTGAGCGTGGCCCCATGACCGCTGGCCCTCATAAAGAGGCGCTGCCCATCGCCCGCTCGCGCATCGTCGATCTCTACGACTGGATCCGCGCCTTTGCTCGACGGACATTCGATCGGCCGCCGACACTCCGCGTGGCCTGGCTGCCGCTGGTCGCGCTGTCGTTCATCCTCTTCTGCCGGCTCCCGACGACGAACTACATCTTCGACGAGCAGGAAGCGCTGCTCGCCAACCCGTACGTCAACGCGACCGAGGGCCTGCGCTACCGCGACGCCATTCATCGAGATTTCTGGGGATTGAAGCCCGATCGCAGCGTGGGCTCGTACCGACCGCTCCCCAACTACGTCTGGCGCGCACCCTGGGAGGTGGCGATGCGGATCGATGCCGTGGCGACGCCCCTTCGATTGCGACTCAAGACCTGGCTTTCGGGGCGGGGCTGGCTTCCGGAAGGCGCGACCCTAGAGCTCGGCGAGGCGGTGAAACGACCCTTCGTGCAGCACCTCACCAATCTCTTCCTCCACGGGATCAATGGCGCGCTGCTCGCGTCGCTCGCGTGGGTCCTCACCCGGCGGCGTCTCGAATCGTGGCTGGTCGGCGCGACCTTCGTCGCGTGCGCGGTGTTGACCGAAGCGGTGAGCGGAATCGTCGGAATCGCCGACGTCATGGGAGGGCTCGGCGCGCTTCTGGCGCTTCACGCCCTTAGGCTCGGTGGGCCGAGCATGCCGCTGGGGGTGGCGGCGGGAATCACCTTCGGCCTGTTCTCGAAGGAAAGCGCGCTCGTCTGCGTACCCCTCGTCCCCCTCGCAGCATTCCTCTTTGCACCGCTGTTGCACCCGGAACGTCCGCGGCGCGCGCTCCGGGCACTGGTCGCGCTGGCTGCGACCGCCCTCGCGTTCGTCCTCTATGTCGAGCTGCGCAAGATCTGGTTTCCCTCTCCCCTGCCCGAGGAGCTGCAGAGTGCCGCCGTCGGAGGGGAGCTCGCCCAGCTGAAGCACGCGTTCCTCGTGTGGTTCCACCAGGCGCCCCTCCCCAAGGATCCGCTCAACAATCCGCTTGCGACCGCCGAGCCGGTGTATCGCATCGCGGGCGCGATGCGCGTCTATGCCCGTGGTGTGGGGCAGCTCCTCTTTCCGTGGACGCTGAGCGGCGACTACTCGTACCCGCAGGAGCCCGCGCCGGATCGCCTCGTGTTTCCCGAGAGCGTCGCGGGCGCCGCCCTCACTGTCCTTCCCCTCGCCGCGACCGTCGTGCTGGCAATCGCGTCCTTCGTCCGGGAGCGTCGCATCCTGCGGGGGCGACCCCGCTACGCGCGCGACCCCAACAGCTGGTGGCTGCTCGGCGCCTCCACCCTGATGCTGGCCGCTGCCATCGCCGGCGTGTCCTGGGACATCAACCGTATGCGGGCCGGTCTCCCGCCATTGCGCTTCGACGGGGCGTGGCTCCTCGTCGTTCCCTTCGCAATGGTGGACCTCTCGCGATCGGTAGCCGCCCGCCTCGAGCGGGTCCCCTACGCCGTTTTGGCGGCCGCCATGGCGTTCGCGATCGACATGCTGTTCCTCGGTGATGCCACGAGCGGCATCCGGTTCAACCTCATGATGACGGCCTGCGCGGTCGCCGCCCTGTCGGGGATCACCGAAGCATTGGGTGACCCCAAGCCCGCCGCGTCCCCCATCGGCGCGGCGCCGCTCGCCATCATCGCGCTCGGCGCGACCTGGGTGGTCGTGAGCTATTTCCCCCATTCCAACGTTCCGGTGGTCCTGCCGACCGTTCGCGCCGAGCGATTCTGGTACTTCCCGGCGATCGGATCCTCTCTGATCCTCGGCCTTTTGCTGGCCCGCCTCGCGCAATGGAAGCCGCGGCGCGCGCCGCTGGCCGGTATCGCCCTGGCCGGCTCGTTCCTCGCGTTCCAGTCGGGCCGCGCCTACGCGCACGCAATGGACTATCGCGACGACCTCGTCTTCTGGCGAGCGACCAAGAACGCCGTCCCGAACAGCGCCAAGGCCCACCTCAACTACTCGATCATGATCGGCGCGCGAGGCGATCTGCAGACGCGCCTCGTCGAGAGCCAGGATGCGATCCGACTCGCTCCCAAGTGGGCGATGGCGCACGTCTACACCGGCGATGTCCTGTGCCGTATGCACCGCGTGGACGAGGCGTGGCCCCATTACGAAGAAGGCTTCAAGCTCGGCCCGAACGATCCGAGTCTGATCGCCTTGGCGCTCCAATGCCTCTGGGACGAAAAGCGCCTGAAGGACTTCGAGGTGCCGTTGCGCAAGATCGTCGACTCCGAGCCGGGATCGTGGATCGCTTACCTCGGTAATGACACCCTCGCCAACGGCGAGACCCACCACGGCGTCGACCCGCAGTACCGTCCGCGCGGCTACAACGAAAAGGCCAAGGAGGAGGACGCCGCCGACAGCGCCACGGCTGAGCCCGTCGAGGCTCTGGACTCTGGTGCAGTGGACTCGGCGGACACCGAACATTCGGCGAGGGCGGGCGATTCAGCCGACGCGGCCGGGTCCGCGGACGCAGGCGGCGGCGCGGACGCGGGCGAAGCCGCGCGCGCAAAGCTCCAATCGGCTGCCGCTGCCGCGTCCTCGGCAGCCATCGCCCCTTCTGCGTACGGCACGGCGAAGCCCAGCGCTGACCCGTCCCCGAACGACAACTGAAACGATGCTCCGCACCGACGGCCCCTGGCTTCACCTCCCCGCTCTCGCCACCGCCCACTCTCACGCATTTCAGCGCGCCATGCGCGGTCGTGCCCAGCGTCCGGGGCCTACGGGATCCGACGACTTCTGGTCGTGGCGCACCGCGATGTACGAGATCGCCGAGGGGCTGACGCCCGAGCGTCTCGCCGCGATCGCCGACGTCGCATTCGGTGATCTGGCACGGCGCGGCGTGCGGACCGTCGGCGAATTCCACTACGTTCATCACCAGGCGGATGGCACGCCATACGACGATCGCACCCTCCTTTCGCAGGTCGTCGTCGAAGCGGCTCGGCGAGCGGGGCTGCGCATCGCCCTCTTGCGCGTCGTCTACGTCCGCGCCGGCGCCGGCGCGGCGCCGCAGGGCGCCCAGCGCCGGTTCTCGGATTCGAGCATCGAGGACGCGCTTGCCGACGTCGATGCCCTGCGCGCTCGCTATGCCGCCAACGATGACGTGGTGGTGGGTATCGCGCCACACAGCGTGCGCGCCGTACCTCCCGAATGGCTCGGGCCACTCGCAGAGCACGCACGTCGCCACGACATGCCGCTGCACATGCACGTCGCCGAGCAACCGAAGGAGATCGAGGCGTGCCTCGCCGAGACCGGGCGGAGACCGGTCGAGCTGCTCGCCGATCATGGCGTGCTGGGACCACGCTTCGTCGCGGTGCACGCGACGCATCTGGCGCCCCACGAAGCGACGCTGCTGGGTGCGACGCGCGCCTTTGCCTGCCTGTGCCCCACCACCGAGCGCGATCTGGGCGACGGCCTGCCCGACGTGGGCGCGCTGGCCGCGGCCGGCGCCAGATTTTGCGTCGGTATCGACAGCCACGTCACCACCCAGCCCCTCGAGGACCTGCGGGGAATCGAGCTTGGCGAACGCCTCCGCACCGGCAAGCGCGTGGTCTTCCATTCCGAGCTCGGGGTGAGCCCCGCAGCATCGCTATGGCGAATCGGCTCCACGGAGGGCGCGGCAGCTTGCGGTTTCGCCGACGCTGGTGGCGAAGTCCGCATCAGCACCCATCATCCGGACCTGGCGCTGGTGGACGACGACCGGAGGCTCGATGCGATCGTCTACGGCGTCGGCAGCGACGCCATCGAACGAGCCTGGTGACTGCCCCCTGGCTCGTTCCGACGATCTCGTGTCCACTCCAGCCCTCGAGGGCGACCTGAAGCAATGGGCTACTACTGGGCGTACTACTTGGCGATGATGGCAGCGACCGCGCTGCTGCAGTACCCGCCGCTGTTGATCGGCATCGTCGTCTTCTTTGTCGCGCGCCCCTTCCTGCCCGATCCGGTCGTCTTGTGGCGCACGTTCGGTCGCGTCCAATCGCTGCGCCGGCAGATCGAAGCCAACCCGGCCAACGTGACGGCCCGGCGCGATCTGGCCATCGTCTACCTCGATCGGTTGCGCCCCGGTCGCGCGCTCGAGCTGGTCGATGAGGCGCGCCAGCGGTTCCCCGACGACCCGGAGCTGCTCTTCCTCAAGGGCTTGGCGCACCACCGCAAAGCGGAGCATGCGGCCGCACTCGACCCGCTCGTCAAGGCGCTCGACATCGACCCGCGCCTCCGGTTCGGCGAGCCGTATCTCATCGCCGGCCGGTCGCTCCGTGCGCTGGGTCGCAAGGAGGAGGCGTTGGATTCATTGGAGCGCTTCACTCGCTCCAATGGCTCCTCACTCCAAGGTCACCTCGAGCTCGCGCGCGCCCACCGCGACGCCGGCGACGATCCCGAGACCCAGCGCGCGCTGGGCGAGCTCTTCGCGACGTGGAGGCAGCTGCCCGGCTACCAGCGACGCAAGCAAGTCGGTACGTGGCTGCGCGCCGGAGTGATGCGCCTCTTCGGCTTCTGACTCGCCTTTCGCCTTTTTTCAGAGACATCTCGGTCGGGTAGACCGGGGAGGTTACCCGGTTACCCTCCCCGGCCCCCCACAGATCCGGACGTGCGCAACTCACGCATCCGGCTCTTCGAATCACGTGCTTGGCGCAACAGGAAGACGAAAAGGCGGGAAGGTTTGTGCTTTGCACATCAATCCAAACCTTCACGTCTTCCTGTGGATCGCTCCAGCAGCGGAAAAAAGAAGCGGGGCAACGCTACTTCGCAGTGTTGCGCCGGAGGAGCCACCACGTCCCGTCGTGGGCGACCGGGACGATCTCCGGATCGCTTCCGAACACGCCGGCCGGCGACTCGTGGGACCGCACCAGGAACCATTCGAAGCCGCGCCCGTGGCGCATGACGTCGAACTGAGCGGGCTCCCACTCCCAGCGCTCGGGGACCATCGGCGCGACGATGGCGCCTCCATCGGTGCGATAGCGGAAGGGCGACGCGCCGAATGCGGCGAAGTGGAACGATAGCCATCCGCCGCGTTCGGCCTGGACCCAGGCCGGCAGGTGGATCCACGGTGTCACGGTGCGCGCCGACCCGGAGTGGTCGTAGACGAGATAGAGCAGCTTCGGCGCCTTCGGAATCCGGGTGATGATGCGGCGAAAGTCCGCGGTGCGACGCTCGAAGGCCTCGAAGTGCTTCGCGGATACGCTCGCGAACCACAGAGCGCCCCCCGCGAGCGCCATCACCGCCACCGCCCGCGCGCCACGAATACGAGGTAGATCGGGCAAGAGGGCGAGGCCGAGGACGACGGTGGCGGTGATCTCGCGCGGGTAGATGTACCACCAGGCTCCCATTGCAATGGGGAGCGCGAGATAGCCGACCAGCATCGCAAACACGTTGCCGCCGACCGCTACGGTGGCGAAGCGACGAAAGCGACGATCACTCGAATCAGTCACCGGCGACGCATCCGCCCTGCCCCATCTTGCGGCCAGCGCGGCCACCGCGACACCGGCGATCACGCCGAGCGCCACCCGGGCAGCGGCGAGCTCGGCCGGATCGCGAAAGCCTCCGACGAGATAGGGCACCATCTCGTGGATCCGCCCGAGATCCAGCGTAGGCGCCATCTCCTCGGGTGTCGGCGCGAGCGTGCGTGGCCGATCGCTCCAGAACCAGGCGAACAAGCCGAGTGATGGCAACATCGGCAGAAGGACGATCGAGGCGCGGCGACCGATCTCTCTCGCGCGAGCTGACCACCCGTACGAAACCGACCTGCCCCAGGCGGCGAAGAGCGCGGCGCCGAGGACTCCGGCGACGGCGTACGGAAAGCGAAAGATATGCGTAGAGAATACGGCGACGAGGCACGCGCCCAGGGCCACGTGCATCCGGCGGCTGGGGCGGTCGACGAGCCGTAGCGCGAGCCCCACCGCCATCGCGTCGAGGCCGATGGCGGAGACGAAGTTGATGAAGCCCCAATGCGTCACGTGGCACCAGACGAGGGGTGCCGCGGCGAGCCCCAGCAGTGGGCTCTTGCGCATGCCCCAAGCGAGGACGGCGACACCCGCGGGAATCATGAGGAGCGCGATGCCCACGGCGATCCGCACCGCCAGGGAGGCCGGCATCACCAGCATGAAGAGCGCGCCGAGCACGTAGGTGGAGAAGTAGGGCGCCGCGACCGGGTGCAGCTCGAACTGGTCGCGGAAGTGGAAGCTCGGGTCGAGAAAGTGGCGGAGGGCGCCGCTCTGCGCCGCGTGCATCGGCAGATCGGTCATCGGTGGGTAGGTCACGCGGCTGAGGGGCCACGCAACGACGGCGATCGCGAGCGCTGCCGCGGCGATCCCCACGACGAGCCCCTCGGGATCTCTCCTGAAGCGCGATGCGAGCACGGTGAGCTGCCCCACGAGGGATAGCGTCTAGCCGCGGCACCCCGACACGGCACGAACTTTACGGCGCGGCCTTCTTGCCGCGGCAGCCTGCCGGACATCGGCGAGGAAGGTCTCCGACACGGCACGAACTTTACGGCGCGGCCTTCTTGACCCTCGTCCGGCGTGAGGCAGACGATGCGCCATGCGCCTCCAATCTCTCCTCGTGGGCGCGGCCCTCGCGACCACGAGCGCCATCGCGCTCCTCGCTCCCGCCTGCACGGAGGAGCGCGAAACGGTGCCGACGCCTGGCGCAGGTCCGGGCCCCATGGGGTTGGCGCCCGGCGGCGACGGCGGCGCGGCTGGCGGACCCGCGGACGGGGGCGGTGGAATCGGAGGCGACCGAGGCGACGGAGGCCGCGGCGGCGGGCCGGCGAGGCTGCCCGAGTGCGCTTGCCTGCTCGACCAGGTGGTGACACCAGCCTGTGGCACGTGCGTGTCTTTCACGGTGGTCGACCAGTGCGAGGAGCTCTACGTCGAGTGCCAGGGCGACGCGGACTGCAAGGCCATCGACGACTGCGTCCTCAACGAAGCCTGTGTCAGCAGCGGCTGCCTCGCCGGGTGCCGCGACCTCGGGCCGTCGGCGAGTCGCGCGACGTTCGACTCCATGTACAACTGCGCCTGCGGCCTGTGCAACGACGACTGTGATACCGGCGATTCGTGCAACTGACGCCCAGCCCGGCGATCGTCACGGCGTCCTGCGCCACGAGCGCGCCGTCGCGCATCTGCTGACCGCACTCGCGACGGCGGCCCTCGCCGCGGCTGCGTTGTGGGAGAGCGCGGCGCCCCTGCTGGCCGGGCACTATGCGTCGAGCGCCAGCGTCGGCATCGTCGCCGACAACATGATCCAATGGCATGTCCCGTGGCCGGTCTGGTCCTACACGGTCGATGCTCCGACCTCGGAGCTCGCCTACGGCCACCACCCTTGGGGCATCTTCTGGACGACCACCGCCATCTTCTCGCTGCTGGGGCGAAGCGACTTCACCTGCCGGCTCGCGCCGATCCTCCTGTCGACAGCGACCGCACCGCTGCTCGCCGCGCTTGGGACGCGCCTATACCGCCCCCTCGCGGGTGCAGCGGCGGCCTGCGTCTTCGCTGCGCTGCCCATCACCCTTGCATTCTCCAACTTCAATGCGCTGGAGGTGCCGGTAATCGCCTGGAGCGTCCTGTCACTATGGGGCTTCGTCGGGCTGTGGCGCGACGCTCCCCGAAGGCGCGACGGGATCGCATTCGGCATCGGGGCGCTGTTCGCAGCCGAATGCGACTGGCCCGGCTTCGTCACCGCGGGCTTCCTCGTCGCGGGCGGGGCGATCGCCCTGCTCGCGCGGCCCGGCTTGCGAGCAGGGCGGTCCGGCGCGGTCCGGCGCAATGCGCTGATCGCCACGGGCCTCGCCCTCGTAGCGGCCTTGGTGACCCAGATGGCCTGGCTGCGCGCGATCGGCAAGTGGGACGATCTCCTGTTTAGCTACGACGCTCGCTCCGCCGGTCCGGCCCCGCCGCTCTTCGCCGTCCTGCGGTCTCGTCGGTGGTGGCTCGAGCTGTCATTCACCAGGCTGGGGCTCGGGCTGGCCGCGGTGGCGACGCCTCTGATGGTATGGCGCGCATTACGCCACCGGCGCGCGCTCGAGCTCGTGCCCATTGCGTGTGGAGCCACCGCGACGGTCCAATACGTCGTGTTCCGGCAGGGAGCCGACGTTCATGTCTTCTGGCCGCAGCACTTCACTCCGTTCATCGCGCTCGGTGCGGCTGCGCTGGTCGCGACGGGGTGCGAGCTATCCCGATGCGCGCGCAATGCCCGCCATCAACTGTTCTGGTCCACGCCTGCGTTCGTCGCAATCGCCTCGCTGCTCATGGCGCGCGACGGCATCGCCGCGCTTCGCTATGCGCGCTCGACCGGCGGACGCTTCGATGAAAAGGGGCAATTGATCCATTCCGACGCCGACGTGATCACCGCGATGCGGTGGGTCCAGCCGACCCTCGCGGTGGATGGTCTGGTGGAGCTGGACGCGAGCCTGCGACCGCACTGGTCGCAGACATGGGCGCTCGGCCGGCCGGTGGAGATGCGCGGAGGCCTACCGACTCGCGCCTGCGCCGCCGAACGCGGCGAAGGGTCGCCCGCGGCGTGGCTCGGCGAACTGC
>Ga0105046_10011838_pt1 | contig 13542 bp, 12 predicted proteins | sample MAT03_FD_78385 | JGI IMG/M metagenome (GOLD analysis project Ga0105046, IMG submission 78385) | Freshwater microbial communities from Lake Fryxell liftoff mats and glacier meltwater in Antarctica - MAT-03 (megahit assembly) | ecosystem: Environmental > Aquatic > Freshwater > Ice > Liftoff... | reverse complement strand
TGCGATTCGTGTGCGAGTCGGGCATCCGCTTCGTCACCACCTCGGCAGGCAGCCCGGCGAAATTCATGGCACCACTGAAGGCCGCGGGCATCGTGGTCTATCACGCTGTGCCGACGCTGGAAACGGCGCTGAAGTGCGTGGACGCGGGCGTGGACGGCCTGGTGGTGGAAGGCAGCGAAGGCGGCGGCTTCAAGAACCCGGAAGAGGTCAGCACACTGGTGCTGTTGCAGGCGGATTCGGGAGCGGGTGGACGTGCCTCTGGTGGCCGCTGGCGGCATCGTCGACGGCCGCGGCATGGCCGCCGCCTTCGCCTTGGGCGCCGAGGCCATCCATGAAGCCGGTGTCATGCCCGCCGACACCTTCGTGGGCATTCAGCGTGTGTACTTCGACGGCGACATGGAAGCCGCCCCCGCACTGGCGGGGCAATCGGCTGGGTGCGATGGCGCAAACCCAGACCTTTGGGTGAATTGAGCCGCCGCCACAGATATCGGCAGGCTCGGGGTCAACGGTGCGCGTCAAGGGGGCGTTATGCAGCGGACCGCAGCAGCCCGCAGCAATCACTGAGGGCGCGTCGGTTGTCCACAACAAGCCACTGAGGAACGTCACATGATCAAGAAACTGCTTGTCATCTGTTTGTCGCTGTTCGCCGCCATGGCGTTTGCCGCTGTCGACGTCAACAAGGCCACGCAGGCCGATCTGGACAGCGTGAAGGGCATCGGCCCAGCCATCGCCGGCAAGATCATGGAAGAGCGAAAAAAGGCACCCTTCAAGGACTGGACTGACTTCGTTGAGCGTGTGAAGGGCGTGAGCGAAGGCAATGCCGCGAAGTTCTCGGCTGAAGGCCTGACCGTGAACGGTGCCACCTTCAAGGGTGTGAGCGCCAAGCCGGCTGCAGCGCCCGCAAAGAAGGAAGCCGCTGCCGCCACCAAGGCGCAAGCCAAGCCCGCCGAGATGAGCGCAGCCGACAAGAAGGCCGCCGCCGACAAGGCCAAGGCCGCCGCCCAGGCTGCCAGCGCTGCGAAAAAGTAAGCTTTTTACGCTGATGCCATGCTGGTCACCATCGCCCCGCAAGTTCGTCTCTTTGTCGACATCGAAGGCTGTGGCATGGTTCCCGACGGCCCATGCATGCGCGAGAAGCCCACGCTGATCCTGCTGCATGGGGGCCCGGGGTACGACCACAGCAGCTTCAAGCCGCTGTTCAGCCAACTGGCCGATGTGGCGCAGATCGTCTACTACGACCACCGCGGCCACGGCCGCAGCGACCGGCGCCCCGCCACCGAGTGGACGCTAGACACGTTTGCCGACGACATCGTGCGGCTGTGCGACGCCTTGGGCATCTTCAAGCCCATCGTGCTGGGGCAAAGCTTTGGCGGCTTCGTGGCCCAACGTTATATGGCGCGACACCCAGCGCATGCGGCCAAGGTGGTGCTGTCCAGCACCACCCACCACTTGGGGCTTGAGCGCAAGCTGGTGATGTTCGAAAAGCTTGGCGGCCCGGTGGCGCGTGAAGCAGCCCGCGCCTTCTGGCAGGCACCAAACCCGGCCACCTGGGCGGTCTACAACGAACACTGCCGCGACTTGTACAACCCCACGCCCGGCAACGCCGAAGCGCGGGCACGCACGGTGCATGTCAATGAGATCTTGTTCACCAGCGCCAGCGGCGAGCAGCAGACCATGCAGTTGCTGCCCGGCTTGGCGCGGGTGCAATGCCCCGTGCTGGTGATGGCCGGTGCGCTAGACCCGGTGACGCCGCTGGTGGATGCGCAAGAAATCGCAGCCGCCATCCCCGCGCCCTGGGCTCGCCTGGTGACGTTCGATCAGGCAGGGCACGGTGCCTGGCGCGACATGCCGGTCGAAGCAATGGCAGTGCTGCGCGAGTTCGTGACCGGCTGACTCAGCCTCTCACGCTCCCAGGCTCCCAGGCTCCCAGGCTCCCAGGCGCTCAGCCCTTCGCCGTGAGCAGCGTGCCCGTCAACTGGTCGTGTGTCTTGAATACGGCCAGGTTGGCCAGGAACGCGTTCTTGGCCTGCAGCAGGCGCACCATGTCGGTCTCGATCATCGGACCTTCAGCAGAATCTTGACTGGTAGTTGCAGACACGCCGCCCCCGTTGGGCCGCGTCGCGAGTTGCACCTGTTCACGCCGAAAATTCGGCGTGGCCAAGTTGGCGATGTTGTGACCGGCAGACTGCAACTGCTGCTGCGTGGCGTTCATTCCCGACAAGGCAATGACCGGAGCGGTCGTGGAAATCGCAGAAATAGGCATGGCAACACCCGCTGATTGAAAGATAGAGGTGCCCAGCTTAGGGCAGGCCCGCGCAGTGCCACACGAAGCCGGCGAACCCAAATGCGCAAAATTTCGCGTTTGCCCGCAGCTGCTTGAAACCGCGTTTGACAGCTCGCCAACAAGCGGCCGAGAAGCTGGGGTTACAGCCCCATTTCCTTGAACACCTCTTTGGCGGTGCGGAAGCTGTCGATGGCGGCCGGCGCGCCGCAGTACACCGCGGTCTGCAGAAAAATCTCGCTGATCTCGGCTTTCGTCACACCATTGGTGATGGCACCGCGCAGGTGCAGCTTCAGTTCGTGGGGCCGGTTCAGCGCAGTCAGCATGGCCAGGTTCAACATGCTGCGTGTCTTGCGGTCCAGACCGGGTCGGTTCCACACGCCGTCCCAGCCGGCTTGGGTCACCCACTCCTGCATGGGGCGATTGAACTCGTCGGCGTTGGCAATGGCGGTGTCCACATAGTCGGCACCCAGCACCTCGCGGCGGGTTTTCAGGCCTTGCTGAAAACTGTCTTCGTTCATGTTTTTGCTTTCTTGTTCGCTGTTTACTTCACCGGAATGACAGTCGCTCGGTCGACCGCCACGGCCGTCACCGCGTTCTGCGGAGAGCCGTCGATCAACCGGTCGGAATACGTCAGGTAGACCAGCGTGTTGCGCTTGCTGTCGACCATGCGAACGATGCGCAGCTTCTTGAACACCAGGCTGATGCGTTCGCTGAACACTTCTTCCTGCTCGGGCAGCGGCTTGAGCACCTTGATGGGGCCGACTTGGCGGCAGGCGATGGACGCCTCGGACTTGTCTTCAGCCAGTCCCAAGGCCCCTTTCACGCCGCCAGTCTTGGCGCGCGAGACATAACAAGTGACACCCTCGACCTTCGGGTCGTCGTAGGCGTCGACCACGATCTTGTGGTCGGGACCGATCAACTTGAAGGCGGTGTCGACCGCGCCGATGGGTTCGGCTTGCGCAGTCGACAAGGCACAGGCCAGCAGCAGGGCCAGACACAGAACTGACAGACGGTGGTTCATGGTGTCTTACTGCCCGGAAATGGTGGTCGCTGGCCGCGGGTCGCGGGTATGGCGCTTCATCCAGTCGCTCATCTCGCGCAGGGTGTGGCCCACCGATTCACGCGCGGCGTAGCCATGTGATTCGAAGGGCAGCGATACATAGCGCACGCTGCCGCCGGTGCCTGCAAGAGCCTGGTACAGGCGCTGGGTCTGGATGGGAAAGGTGCCGGGGTTGTCGTCGCTGTCGCCGTGGATCAAGAGCAGCGGCTCCTTCAACTTGTCGGCGTAGTTGAAGGGGCTGAGCTTCAGATACACGTCTTGCGCTTCCCAGTAGGTGCGGCGTTCACTTTGAAAACCGAAAGGCGTGAGGCTGCGGTTGTAGGCGCCACTGCGTGCAATGCCGGCCTTGAACAGGTCGGTGTGCGCCAGCAGATTGGCCGTCATGAACGCGCCGTAGCTGTGCCCGCCAACCACCATGTGCTGCGGATCGCTGGCACCCAGGGTGCCGGCCTGTTCGATGATGGCGCGCGCGTTGGCGGTGATCTGCTCGACGAAGCTGTCGTTCACCGTCTTGGGGTCCCCCACCACCGGCATGGTGGCGTCCATCAACACGACAAACCCGTCCAGCGCCAGCAGCATCGGGTTGCTGCCGGTGATGCGGCTGTAGCGATTGGCCGAACCGCTGACCTGGCCCGCGGTGCCCGCATCGGTGAATTCCAGCGGGTAGGCCCATACGAAGGTGGGCCGACGTTCGCCCACCTTGTAGTCGGGCGGCAGCACCTGCCAGAAGGACATCTCCACCCCGTCCGAGCGTTTGAACTTCACGAGCTTGCGCTGCAGGTTGCGCAGTTGCGGAACAGGGTCCACGTTCTGGGTCAGTGGCTTGATCTGCGCCAGGTTGTCGGCGCTGCGCAGCACCAGGTTCGGCGGCTCGGCCGGGCTTTCGCGGCTGGCAAGCAAGCGGCCGTCGGCCAGTACGGAATAAGGGCGCTCGTAGTGCGTGGCGCTGGACTGAAAGCGCCGGGTGGTCTTGCCATCGGCCAGATTCAGCATGTCCAGAAAGGGCAGTTCACCCTGCGGGTTGGCGCCGTCGCCCACGAGCCACAGGATGTCGCTGCTGTTCGCGCTGTTCGCGCTGTTGAGCTTGTCCACACGGTGCACCACGCGGCCGTTGGGCAGCGTGCGCTGCAATGGCGTGCCGGGGTCGCCGTAGCGGTCGCGGGCGGAGCGGTCTTGCAGGCGTCTCGGTGGCGCGCTGCCGTCCAACGCCACCAGGTCGACGGTGCGCCACAGGCGGCTGCGGTCGAAGTCGGCCACGGTGGCGCGGCCTGGCGTTTCCAGGAAGTTCAAGGCCATCAGGCGGCCGGTGCTGCGGTGCACTTCGCGGGCGGTGCCGTTGTAGGGCGGGTCCAGGCGCAAGACACGGTCGCGGTGCGTGGCGCGCGTTTGCGGGTCGCCGCCGTCCAACGCTTCCACCCAATACACGGCCGCGTCGGCATGTGGTGAAGCCCAGAAGTTGCGCGGGCCGGTAATGACACCGACCACCGGCACGCCCTGGCGCAAGGCGATGCGGCCCAGGTCGCGCTGCACGCGGCCTTCGGCGTTGTGAACTTCCACCTGGCGTGCGAAATCGCTCCAGCCCACCTGGTAGCTGAAGGGCGATACCAGGCGCTCGGTCAGTACCGCGCCGCCGGGGCCCAAGGCCTGCAATTCGGCGTACAGACCGGGTTCGCTGATCTCGCGCGAAACGCCCCCGTCGAGTTGCACGCTGCGCAGCACCGAGGTGGCGTGATGGACGAACAACGCTTCGTCCTGGCTGTTCTGCAGCAGGTCTTGCTGGGTGCGCTCGGGCGAAACACGGCCCATCGATTCCTGAATCGTCGGCCCGCTGGGCACACTGAAGACCGGCGCGGCACCACGCTGCTGGGGCACGGCCAAAACCAGCAATTCGCTGGCGCCGCGCCAGGACTCATCGTTGCTGAGCACCGCATTCAGCCGCAGGCCGGGCACCACCCGCAGTGCGCCGGTGGCCGTCTCGCCAACCCACAACTCGGTGGACCTGGCGGTGCGGCGGTTCAACAGAAAACGCTTGCCATCGGGCGACCAGCGCAGCTGGTGGAAGCCGCCCCCGGCGGGCAGCGTGACGCGGCGGTCGCCGGCCGTGACGGCACCCACGCCATCGGCGGCCGGCACGTGGCGCAAGGTCAGCGCTTCGATCTCCTGCACCCGCTGTGGGCCGCTGGCGCCGGGGTCGATGCGCCGCCCGGCCAGGCGCAAAACCGGCCGCGCCAGTTCGGCGATGGGCAGGTTGCGGCGGTTTTCCACCAGCGCCACGGTGCGTTGGTCGGGCGAGAGCATCACCGCCGGCAGGCTGGGCGCGTCGAGCACGGTGCGAATCTCGGCCGACGGCTGCAGGTAGACCTGCCCTGGCGTCGGCGCCGACGGCGGCGCTTGCGCGAGCGAAAGGCCTGCCGAGAGCAGCGCCGGTGCCGTCAGCAGCGCGGCCCGCACACGCAGGGCCAGAGCGGATGAACACCCATACGGGCGTGGCCAACGGGGCGCAATGAATCTGTACGCGCGGCGCTGGCTTGGCGGGCTGAGATCTGGGTGCATCGTCGTGCCTGGGGTTTCGATTTCGAAGATGCAGAGTATGAAAGCCTCGTCATCACTTTGTCGCATTCGCGCCACCGCCTTGGGGCAAGCACGGGGGTTCGGCCGGTTTCAGCGCCGTTCAAATGGCACGCACCGTGCTTACGACGGCCAAGTTAAAAACTATTTCCTTGGAGTAAGAAGAATTGAAGACCTCTAACCGCTACCACCTGATCGCGCTGGCTGCCCTGGCAGTGCTGAATCCAGACTTGGCACTGGCTCAAGTGGCAGCCGCCACACCCCAACGCGTGGAAGTCACCGGCAGCCTGATCAAGCGCACCGACCGCGCCACGCCTTCCGTCGTGCAGAGCTTCAGCCGTGAGGAAATCCAGCGCTCTGGTTACGCCACCGTGGAAGAACTGCTGCGCGCGAACGGCGCGGTGGACACCGGCTCGGTCGGCGACGGTGCCGCCAGCGGCTTCGTGGGCGGCTTGTCCACCATCTCGCTGCGCGGCTTCGGCTCACAAGGCACGCTGGTGCTGATCAACGGCCGCCGCATCGCACCCGTGGCTGCCGTGGACATCAACTTCGGCCGCGGTTCCCTGATCAGCGTGAACACCCTGCCCAAGGGTGCCATCGACCGCGTCGAGATCCTGAAAGACGGCGCTTCGGCCATTTACGGCAGCGACGCCATGGCCGGCGTGGTGAACTACATCCTGCGCAAAGACTACCAAGGCGCAGAGGGCACTGTCTCGTACAGCGCCAACGACAAGGGCGTGGGTGGCGTCAGCACCGCCGGCATCAGTTTCGGCTTCGGCAACATCGACACACAGCGCTTCAACGTGTTCGGCGGCATCGAGTTCTCCAAACGCGACTCGGTGATGCACGCCGACCTGAAAGACCGCGGCAACCAGGCCGCCCACGACGCCTTCCTCAACGGCACCGGCGCACTGTCACGCTTCACGCCTGATTCCTCGGCTTCGCTGTACGGCAATTACTACCGCCTGCCCGCGAGCCTGACTGGCAGCACCACGCTCAGCGGCATTTCGGTGCTGAACAGCAACCTGGCGGGCGTGAACTACCTCGGCACCCAGCCGGGTTGCCCCGACGACCGCACCGTGGGCAAAGGTGTGCCCAACCGCCCGGACGGCTTCATCGCCACCACGGCCACCTTGCGTGACGGCTTTTGCCGCTACAACCTGGACAACAACGACGAAGCCATCGCCGCGCAAGACCGCCTGAACGCCAGCCTGCGCGGCACCTTCGCCATCAGCAACACGCTGACGGCGTTTGGCGACCTGATGTTGTCGCAGACCAAGACCACGGAAAAGCGCGTGCCCACGGCGCTGACCGCCACCTTGGCCACCACTGCCAACCGCGTGGCCACCACCTGGCCGAAGATCGACGGCAGCTTCTTGCGGCAGGACGCCATCATCCTGCCCGTCACGCATCCGGACAACCCCACCCGCGGCACCGCCACCGCGCAACCGGTTCAGCTGATCTACCGCTTCGAAGACCTGCCCATCGGCGACGTCAACACCCTGCAATCGATGCGCCTGACCACCGGCGTGGAAGGCAGCATCGGTGCCTGGGACTTCGACACCGCCGTGCTGTACAGCCGCCAGGACAACAAGCGCGAGCAGGAAGGGCGGCTGCGCAGTTCGCTGTTGAACGCGTCCATCGCCTCGGGCACCTACCGTTTCGGGCGCGTCAACACACCCGAGGCCATTGCCAGCGTGTCGAGCTCGGCCGTCAACGAAGGCGACTCGACGCTGGTGTCGCTGGACTTCCATGCCAGCCGCAGCCTGTTCAAGATGGCCGGTGGCGATGCCGCCGTGGCCTTGGGCGTGGAAGCGCGCCGCGAAACCCTGAACGCGGTCCCGGATGGCGTGTACGGCACGGGCGACTACGTTGGCCTGGTGGCCAACGGCGCCAGCGGCAACCGCAACGTCTTCGCCGGTTTTGCCGAAGTCAGCCTGCCGCTGCTGCCCACCCTGGAAGCACAGGCCGCCTTGCGCGCCGAGCGCTACAGCGACTTCGGCAACGCCACCACCGGCAAGTTAGGCTTCAAGTGGACGCCAATGAAGTCGGTTCTGGTGCTGCGTGGCACGGCCGCCACAGGCTTTCGCGCGCCGTCGATCTCGCAGATCAGCGACTCTTTCGTGCTGTCGTTCAACAACTTCCAGGAACGCCGTGTCTTCGACCCGCTGCGCTGCGACACCACCGCGCTGGTCACCACCGGTGGCCTGGTGAACGTGCCGCGTGACTGCAACGTGCTGAACTTCACCGCCGTGCCTGCGGGCACGACCACCCCGGGCAACATTCCCACCGTCGTGTCTGCCAACAAAAACCTGAAGGCCGAGACATCGCGCTCGTTCACCTTGGGCATGTTGTTCGAGCCCACCAAAGACATCGATTTGGCGCTGGACGCCTGGTATTTCGAACGCAACAACGAAATCCGCGTTCAGCGCGGCGTGGACGTCCTGGACGCCAACGTACCCGGCAGCGTGGTGCGCGACCCCAACCCCGCCACCTGGCTGCCCGGCGTGCCCAACAGCGGCCCGATCATTCTGCTGACCCGCGCTTACGGCAACAACAAGTGGACACGTACCTCGGGCATCGACTACGACCTGAACGTGCGCTTGCCCGCCACCGACATCGGCAAGTTCAGCGTGAAAGTCCAGGGCACGTACACCCGCCGTTTTGACCGCCTGGTTCTGGCCAGCGCGGCTGTCGAGCGCTTGGTGGGTACGTCGACCAGCGACATCCCGAAGAGCCGCGGCAGCATCACATTGCGTTGGGACTCCGGAGACAACTGGACCAGCTTCCTGCGCGCCAACCACACCGACCCAATCTCGACCACGGTATCCGCAGCTTGCCTGAACGCCATCAGCCCCACGGCCACGCAAAGGCTGCGCCGCGAGGCCGGCTACTGCAAGGTGGGCAACGAACGCACGCTGGACGTGGGCGTGACCTACACCGGCGTGAAGAACCTGTCGCTGTCGGCCAACTTGCTGAACTTGGCCAACGACTACAGCCGCTCTGACGGCTTCCCCGGTGCCTTCACCTATTGGGATTCGGGCCAGCCGGGGCAGCTGGGCCGTCGTTTCAGCTTGAACGCCAGCTACAAGTTCTTCTGAGTGTGGCGGGGCTGATCCGCTGAAGTTGAGCAGCCAGCGGCATCATCTCGCTGATGCGCTGGACGCATCTCCAGGAGGCCGACTCCTTCTGGAGATGCCGAGAATTCGAGACGACACAGAACTTGTGCGCACGCCGCCGTCGGTCTCATTCGACGCGGCACCTTCGCGTTCGCTTTGAGCCGCCACTTGCTGGTCGGTCGGGGGAACCCGGGAACGGCCAGGAGCGATCCTGGGCGCCGATGGTCAACCACCGGCGACCGCCCATCGTTCAACCGCCGCCTACGGCTGCGCGACCTGGGCCAGGTTCTTCAAGCCGGTTTCGAACTGGGGTCCGACGATCTTTTCCATGAACAGGCCCATCACCCGGCCGATCGGGTTCATGCCCATGTCGGCTTGCAGGGTCCAGACCACGGTTGTGCCTGTCGGAGCCGGTCGCGTCTCGATGCGCTGGGTGGGCTGGCCCATGGCACCCAGATCGATCTTGAAGTCAACCGCGGTGTCTGAGACTGAAGCCACCGTTTGACTGCCTTTGCCGTCTTTGCTCTCGAAATGGAAACCTGAGCCCACCCCGCTGCTGGGGCGCACCAGCTCGACGATCTATTGACGAAACGCCGCCGGATAGCGCGGCTTCGGGGTAGGCATATCGGACTCCTTCTCGGGTTGAAAAAGTGTCCGCGAAATCGGGGTAACTTCACCGCTGGCCGCATCACCTGAAAGCAGCGTGCGTTTCGTGTCGAAGGAAAAAGTTCGACCTGGCGGGCGACCTCCTCAGTCACAAGCGCGGCCTTTGGGCATCTTCGGTGCCGACCTTCGACTCTGGCCGCCGATGCGCCGGAGCTCCAGAAGTACCCGCGGTGTTTGCAAGCCTCGCGTCACCGCGCCATGAATCGAGTGGCCTTCACCAGAGTTGGCCCTCGAAAACAAGATCACCAACGCTCTCGCGACGGAAGCGCCTATCGAAGACACTTCCGACGCAGCGCTGAGCTCCGGAGCGTTCGCCGATGAGCGGGGGCGCTTTGCTCTCGCTGCCTCACCCACCAACAGCAAACCTGAGCGGCCGCATGCCTTAACAAGGTGCCCGCCGCTCTCGACCCAAAGGAAGCCTTGTATGGATTCTCTATTGGACGCCATACAGTGGCCGGCGATGCTCGTCACAGTCGCGGCTTCGTGGTTCGTTGCTTCGTCCAGCGAAGGGCGTCGGAGGGTGGGCTTCTGGCTATTCCTCTTCAGCAACGCCTTGTGGGTCGTTTGGGGCTGGAGTGCGCAGGCATATGCGCTTATCGCGTTGCAGGTCTGTCTGGTCGCGATGAACCTGCGCGGCGCGAAGAAGAATGACCCAGGCACCTCGGGCTGACGACTTGGGAGCGAGTAGAAGCGCTGGCTCGGGATGTGGCTGCAACCGGGTGCGTTTCCGCTGAGGCAGGGAGCTTGGTGGTTTAGCTCGGTGGTCGTGGAAATAAACGCGCAATCCGGTCGCATGAAGAACGAGCGGGTGCGCTTTGACAGTGCGCGGCTGTCGCTGGCGTCACCGCTGGCGTCACCGCTGGCGTCACCGCTGGCTGACGCGCCACACCGTGTTGCCGACATCGTCGGCCACCAGCAGTGCGCCTGTGCTGTCGATGGCCACGCCAACCGGGCGGCCCCAAGCCTTGCCTTGTGGGCTCAGAAACCCGGTCAAGACATCCACCGGCAGGCCCTGCGGTTGCCCCCCGGAGAAGGCCACATAGACCACCTTGTAGCCCGAGTGCGGTCGCCTGTTCCACGAGCCATGCATGCCGATGAAGACGCCCTGTGGCGCGGCAGTGGTCTGGGGGGCGCTGGTCGCGACACCGCCCGCCACCCCTGCTGGACTACCTGCTGGACTACCCGCTAACAGCGCCGCCAGCGGGCTGTTGCCGCTGGCCACCAAGCCCAGCGGGGCGACGTGAGCACCGAGCGCATAGTCGGGTACTGCAGCCCGTGCGACCAGATCGGGGCGCTGAGGCTTGACGCGGCTGTCGACGTGGGCACCGTACCAACTGTAGGGCCAGCCATAGAAAGCGCCGTCTTTAACCGACGTCAGATAGTCGGGCACCAGATCACTGCCGATCTCGTCACGCTCATTGACCACCGTCCACAGCGTCGCAGGGCCAGATGTTGCGTCCATCCAGGCCATGCCGTTCGGGTTGCGCAGGCCGTTGGCGAACAAGCGCTTCACCCCGGTAGCGACGTCGATTTCCCAGATAGCTGCGCGGCCTTCTTCGGCGGCCATGCCGTTCTCCGCCACGTTGCTGTTGGAGCCCACAGTGGCGTAAAGCTTGCTGCCGTCCGGGCTGGCGATGAGGCTTTTCGTCCAGTGGTGGTTGATCGGCCCGGCCGGCAGGTCGGTCAGACGCCGGCCGGGGCCTTCGATGCGAGTCTGGCCTGTGGTGTAGGCGTATTCCATCACCGCATCGGTATTGGCGACGAAGAAGCGCTGCCCTACCAAGGCCATACCGAAGGGTGAGTTCAAGCCTTCGAGAAATTCCGTACGCACGGCTGGCTGGCTCTGGGCACCTGAAGTGCCTGAAGCGCCTGAAGCGCGAACAAGCGTGATGCGGTCGGCGCTGGGCACGCCAGCGCCCGCACGGGCCATTACCAAACCCATCACCCAGCCCTTGATTCCCTTGCCACTCTCAGGTCGTGGCGGTGCATTGCTTTGCGCCACCAGCACATCGCCGTTGGGCAGCACGTAAAGCCAACGCGGATGCGCCAGGCCGCTGGCAAAAGCGCTGACCTGCATGCCCGCAGCAGCCACCGGTGTTTGCCCGGCGGGCCATGGTGCCGCTGGGGCAATGTTGACAGTCGGTAACAGCCCTGGTACCGGGTCGAGCAACTCCGGCCGTGGGCCGACGTCTGCATTCAGGCGCAGCCGAGAACTCTCGGTGCAGGCTGACAACATCAGCGCAAGCAGCAGGATGACGGCCACCCACTTGCTGCGCGCGTGTACTGCCTGCGGTTGACCTTGGCGCCAACCGAACTTTTGTGCTGATTCTTGGCTTTGCGTGCGCTGCGGCGCTGGGATGGCAGCGTAGCCAACGGCCGAGAAGAATGTGAACAGAACGAGATGGGGACTGAGGCTGTATCCCAAATAGTTCACCCTGTTCTCCTCGAATTGCCTGAAGGATGCAGCTTGAAGGGTTGTCCGAACGGTCGAGGCGCACGCGCTCTGCTTCTATTCACTTCGAACGCAGATCCACTTCACCCGATTCACCGAGGCGCGGCGCTTGCCCGGCCATCGCCGCCTTGGCCATGACCAAGAGCTGCATCAGCTTGCTCTCCTTGATGTCCCAGTAGTGGGCATATGACGTCTTGACCTCGACCAGGGCCAGATCTGGGTCGTCCACGCCGCCTGGAAACCAGGCTTGGGCAGCGCTGGTCCACAAACTCCGGGCCTTTGCGATGTCGTCGACAACGCGCGCCGTGCCTGACACCGAAACATAGGTGTCATCGCCCGGATCTGCATAGCTGAGGTTGACGGTGGCATCCTGCGTCAGATCAGCCACCGTCTCGCCTTTGCGGGACATGAAGAACCACAGGCTGGCATCGTCCAAGGCAGTGGTCTGGGTCGTCATGGGCCGCGAGTGCAGTTGGCCGTTGCCATCCCGCGTCGTGAACATCGCAAACTTGATCTCCTTGATCATGTCCCAGAGTTGCTGGGCGGATTTGTCTTCGCTGTTCATGGTGTTCTGCTCGCAGGTGTGATGGTTGAGGCCGCGCGTCATGCGTTCGAGACGGGTTCGTTGGCGACGTAATGTCGGTGCCGGAGTCGACTGCGGTCTGTGTGGCAGCAGACGCGAGCAACGCACGCGACCGTGTTCGTTGTCGAACGGAAAAAAATCGTCGCTTGAAGAGCGATCGGTCAATCGGTCAATCGGTCAATCGGTCGCGCGAGTCGGTTTCGACCCCACCACATTTGAAGGTTCCGCCAAATGACCAAACCCAGCAAGAAGAGGCCACTCCATTGGGTCGCCGACAACCACCACGCTGGCGAAACGTGAGGAGGAGGCGAACTTGATCAGGCAGCAAGGGCAGGCCATCCCGTACCAACGACCAACCAGGGTCTGGCCATCTCCGACAACCAGAACTCCCTGAAGGCAAACCCCCGCGGGCCAATGCTGTTCGAAGACTTTGCGCTGCGCGAGAAGACTTTTCACTTCGACCACGAGCGGATCCCCGAGCGCGTCGTGCACGCGAGAGGCAGCGCGAGCATAGGAAATTCAAACGCACGTTCTTCTCCCAAACGCCCCCCGGCGATGCTCTTGAACACCCGCTGATGCGGTTCTTGGGTTCGGCAGCAGCCTGTTGGGGGTCGATCGCAGCCGGAACGAGCTGCATTCGTGGTGACCGACTCCGGGTTTTCCCGGGAGATTGAGCGCCAAACCTCGGCACTGAGAAACTCTGGCGCAGCACATCGCCGCCGCACTGGGCGGTGATGGGCGCACGTCGCCTCGCACTCGGCAAGCGATGCAGTGCGGCCCGCGCGGGTGGTTCGGGCTCTTGCGTCACTT
>Ga0105046_10011834_pt1 | contig 13545 bp, 9 predicted proteins | sample MAT03_FD_78385 | JGI IMG/M metagenome (GOLD analysis project Ga0105046, IMG submission 78385) | Freshwater microbial communities from Lake Fryxell liftoff mats and glacier meltwater in Antarctica - MAT-03 (megahit assembly) | ecosystem: Environmental > Aquatic > Freshwater > Ice > Liftoff... | reverse complement strand
TTCCCGGGGCCGGAGCACTCCTTCCGCTGAGTTCGCCCATGCGCGTCCTTCAGAACACGTCCGACAAGGCCGTCGTGGGCGTGGCGTTCGACGCCGCCGGCCGCACGCTGTTCGCCGGCGGCTTCGGCGGGTTCCAGGCGCGGCCGCTGCGCGGGAAGGCGGCGCCGCGGGTCGTCGAGCACCCGGGCGGCAAGACGCTGTACGGCTTCGAGCCCGACGCGGCCGGCAAGCACCTGTTCGTGTCGAACTCGAACTCCGGGTTCCGCGCGTACCACCTCCCGACCGGCCGCGTCGGCCGCTTCCCGGACGACGCGGACGACCAGCACGTCGTCAGCCTGTCGGCCCGACCGGGCGGCTCGCACGTCGCGGTCAGCCGCGGCGGCGGCAGCTACAACCGGACCGAGTGCTGGGCGGTCGCGCCGGACGGCCGGTTCGCGCCCGTGTGGCGGCTCGGCGACGGGGCGGTGACCACCGACACCGGCCCGGTGTACCTCGGCCAGTACCGCCACTTCACCGACGCCGTCCGCTACTCGCCCGACGGCCGGACGCTGGCGGTCGTGATGAACCGCTCCACGAAGCCGAACGGCCCCCACGCGCTGACGCTGCGCGCCGCCGACACGGGCGATGTGCTCGGCGAAATCGGCACGCTGCCGATCACGGTCGGGTTCGACATGCGGTTCACGCCCGACGGCTCGCGGCTGGTCGGCTGGGACTCGAGCTGGCTCGAGGTGTGGGACGTGGCGGCCGGTAAGCGGGTCGGGCGGGTCGTGCCGCCGGGCCGCGCGCTGTTCAACGCCCTTGCCGTCCACCCGTCCGGCCGCACGCTGGCGACGGTGGCGAACGACGGCAAGGTGCGGACGTGGGACGTCGAGACGCTGGCGGAAACGGCTGCGACGGTCCTGGGCGTCGGGAAGCTGCACGCGGTGGCCTTCCACCCGAAGAGCCGCACCGGGGCGGCGGGCGGCGACGGCGGGAAGGTGGTGCTCTGGGACGCGGACGACTGACGCGGAGGCCCGATGCTCGTTCACCACCTGAAGGGCGGCCGGGTCGAGTCGCTGGCGTTCGGGCCGGACGGCCGCTCGCTCGTCGTGCCGCGCTCCGACGACGGCGTGCTCGTGTGGACCGACATCGTCGCCGGCGGAACGCCCCGGGCGCTGCCGCGAATCTTCGTCGATGCCGACGGTAACCGCCAATTCGACAACCCGCACGGCCGGGTGCGGCTGTCGGCCGACGGCCGGCGCGTCGGCTGTCGCGGCTGGTATCGGCCCGTCGTCTACGACCTCGACGGCGGCCTCCCCGTGCCGCTGGTGCCCGAACGGTTCGGCTGCCACGACTGCGCCGCCCTCACCCCGGACGGCGACGCCGTCGTGATGTCGCAGACCCAGCCGGCCCACGGCATCGTCACGAACTCGTCCACCCGGCTGTCACTCCGGCCGCTCGCGGACCCACGCCCCGCCGCAGACCGGTGGGCGGTCGAAATGACCCGCCGGGTGTGGGACGAGGCCGCGTTCCTCCCCGCCGGGCGGTTCGTCAGCCCCGAGTCGAATTTCGACGACCTGTCCCGGTGGGACGACCGGTGGGTCGTGCGCGACCTGGCCACCGGCCGGGAGCTCGCGGCGTCCCCGCACCTCGGTCGGGCTCCGGCGCAGGCGACCGCCTCGGCCGACGGCCGGTGGGTGGCTGGGATTCACACCAAGCACCTGGTGGTGTGGTCGCCGGCCGACCCCGGCGCGCCGCCGCTGGTGCGGAAGAACGACGGCCCGCTCCACTTCACCGGGCTGGCGTTCCACCCGTCCGGGGCGTACCTGGCCACGACGAGCAACGACGCCACCGTGCGGCTGTACGACACCGCGTCGTGGGAGGTGGCGCGCACCTACGCCTGGCAGGCGGGGAAGCTGCGCTGCGTCGCGTTCTCGCCGGACGGGATGCTCGCCGCCGTCGGCAGCGATTCGGGGAGCCTCGTGATGTGGGACGTGGACCTGTGACGCCCGCGTCACGCCGACTGCCGCAGCGCCGCGGGCGCGTCGGGTGCGTTCTCGGTGACGTGCTTGAGGAGCTTGTCCCAGGCGTCGTCGCTGAAGGCGGTGTCGCGGGCGACGCGCTTCAGGTCGGCGACCAGCTCGGCGGCGCTGCCGTACGGCCGCTCCGCGGCGACGGTGTCGGCCATCGGCGGTTCCGGGTCGGCTTCCAGCCGGCGGACGACGGCCAGCAGCTCGGCCGGGAACGGCTTCGGGCGGGTGCCCTTCTTCTTGGCCGCGAGCTGCGCCCAGCCGAACAGCACCTGGCCGAACGCCCGCAGGTCAGCGTCCGGCGTCGGGTCGAGCGGCACCGGCCCCGTCGTCAGCCACGGCGGCTCGCCGAACCCCGTTACCTTCGCGACGCCGGCCGCGGTGAGCACGACGGAGTCGGACGTGAGCCGGCCGTGCGCCAGACCCGCGCGGTGGGCGGCGTCGATCCCCTCGGCGGTCATGGTGGCGAGACGGACCCAGCAGCCGGGGTGCGCGGCCGGCGGCGGCCAGTCGGCGCTGAACAGCCCCGTCAGCCACTCCCCCACCGCGGCCGGTCGGCCGTTCAGGTCGAGCACTTCGAGCACGGCCGCGAGGTTCGGGTGGGCGGCGTCGCGGGCGGCGGCGAAGCGCTGGCGGAACTCGTCGGGCCGCACCGCGTCGTGCATCTCGGCCTCGGCCAGGTGCCGCAACAGGAAGACGCCGCCGCCGCGGGTGGGGTCGGAGACGCGGTACAGCGTTTCGCGCGGCGACGCCCGCAGCCGGTCGACGACGCGGAACCGGCCGAGGACGAGGCCGTCGAGGTTGCCGGCTTCGATCAGCGCGAGCTGGTAGAGGGTGACGGCGCCGCCGGCGAGGAGCACTTGGCGCAGCGTGCGCCGCTGACGGGACGCTTCCGCCCACAGGGCGGTGAGCGTGTCGGCGTCCACGAGCCCGTGCGACTTCAGCAACTCGCCGAGCTGCCGGTCGCCTGGTTCGAGATCGTCCGGCGGCGAGGTGTGAAGTTTGAGCGCCGGCGGCTCGTCGCCGCGGTCGGCGCCCGTGACCTCGCGCAGCTTGCGGCGGTACCACTCGCGCATGTCGGTGAGGTGCCGCTCGACCTCGGTGCGGCGCTGCACTACCTCGTCGCGCTCGCGCCGCAGTCGCTCCGCCTCCTCGGCCAGCTGCACCGTCGCGACCTCGGCCTCGCGCGCCGCCTGATCGACCGCCGCCTGCCGGGCGTCGAGCCGCGTTTCGCCCTGCTGGAGGAGCCGCCGCATCTCGGCCACGCGGGCCTGCCAGTCCACGAGTTGCTGCCGGAAGCCGGTGACGGCGAGGCGGTGTTCGGCGCGGGCGCGGTCGAGCGTCGCCTCCTGGTCGCGGAGCCGTTCGGCGTCGGCGCGGACCTGCGTCCGCACGGTTTCGAGGTCGTCGCGGCTCTGGCGGGCGAAGTCGTTCAGCTCGGCGAGGTGGCCGCGGAGGGCGTCGCGGGCGGTCGTCATCCGCGCGGCCGCGGCGGCGGCCTGCTCCTCCAGCGCCGGCGCCTGCGCCTTCAGGGCCGCGAACTCGGCGCGAACCGCGTCGGCCGAGGCGACGGCGGCGCGGCGGTCGGCATCCCAGGTGGCGCGGGCGTCGGCGATGGCCTTCCGCTCGGCGGCGACGGCCCGGCCCACGTCCTTCAGCTTCTCGACCTGCCGGCCCAGCGCCGCCTCGCGGCCGGCGAGCTGCGCCGCCTGCCGCTCCAACTCGGCGGCGCGGGCGTCGAGGTCGGCGCGGCTGGTGGTAATCGTCTCGCCCGCGGCGGCCTGCTCGGCGGCGACCGCGGCCCGCGCCTGCTCGACCGCCCCCTCGTCGGCGGCGAGCCGGCGGACGGCCTCGTCCAGCGCCTGCGACCGGGCCGTCAGGTCCTCGGCCCGCTTCCGCAACTGCTCCTGAAGGGCGGCGCGGGCGTCCTCGGCGCGGGCCAGCGCCGCCTCGCGTTCCCGCAGGGCGACGCGGTCCGCTTCGAGCCGCGCTTGCAGGTCGAGCGCCTGCGCCATCCGCCCCTTCAGCGCCCCGGCCTGCTCCGCGAACTCGTCGGAGCGTGCGTCCAACGCCGCCTCGCGCTCCAGCAGCCGCGCCTCGTCCGAGGTTATCGCGTCCTTCAGCTTTCGCAGCTCGTCCAGCCCGGCGCTCAGGAGGGCGTCGCGCTCGTCGAGCCGTTCGCGCTCCAGGGCGGTGCTCTCCTGCACCGTGGACAGCTCGGCGCGGAGCTGTTCCGCCTCGCGGATGCGGTCGCGCAGTTCGCCGTGCGCGGAATCCTCGCGCACCCGCGCCGCGGCGAGCAGCCCCGCCTCGCGTTCCACGTCCTCGCGGGTGCGGTCGAGCCGGGCACGCACCACCGCCAGGACGCCCTGCTGAGCCTCCAGCTGCGCGGCGCGCTCGCTGAGGCGGGCGGTCTGGGTGTCGAGTTCGGCGCGGGCGCGGTCGAGGCGGTCGGCCTCGGCGCGCTGCCGCTCCTGTTCCGCGGCGACGAGACGGACCGTTTCCTCCCACTCGGCGGCGTCGCGCTGCAACTGGTCGAGCCGCACCTCGGCGTCGCGCTCGCGGGCGGTCACGGCGCCGTCGCGGTCGTCGAGCTCGGCCCGGTGGCGGTCGAGGCGCAACAGGTCGTCGTTCAGGCGGGTGCGGTCCTGGTCGAACGCGGTGCGGTCCGTTTGAAGCGTCGCCTCGCGGCGCGTCAGGTTGGACTCGCGGCCGGTCAGCAGGTTCTCGCGGGCGGCGAGGCGGTCGAGCTCGGCGGCCCGCTCGGCCTCGAACGTCTCGCGGCCGCGGGCCAGGATTTCCTGGTCGGCGGCGAACGCGGCCCGCTGGCGGTCGAGGTCGGCGCGCTCCGCGATCGCCGGGGCGTGCCGCGCCAGCTCGGCGTCGAGCACCGCACGGCGGCGGGCCGCTTCTTCGTCCACCGCCCGCAGGCGATCGGCGCACTCGGCTTCGGTCTGCTCGCGGCGGAGCGCGAGGTGGGCGGCGGCGTCGCGGACGGCGTCGCGGTCGCGGTCGAGCTCCTGCCGCTCGGCGGCGAGCCGGTCGCGGCGGTCCTCGCACTCGCGGGCGAACTGCTGGCGCAGCGCCGCGAGTTCGCCGCGGACGCGCTCGGCCTCCTGCTCCCGCACCGGGAACGCGGCCGTGGCCTGCCGGAACAGCGACGCCTCCTCCTCCATCTCCTGCCGGCGGGCGTACCACAGTGCCCGGTCGCCTTCGAGTTCCTCCGTCTGCCGGTCCAGTTCGCGCTGCCGGCGGACGAGTTCCGCCTCGCGCCGCTCCAGCTCCTCGGTTCGCGCCGCGAGTGCGTCCACGCCGGGCGTCCACGCGGCCGGGGGCGCCGCCTCCTCGACGGGGAGGAGAACGAGCTTCGGTGACAGGTACGCGGGGACGTCCACGCCGACGGTCAGTTCCACGTCGCCGATGGTGACGCGGTCGCGGTGGCCGACCGGCATCGGCGTGTTGGCCGGCAGCGGGATGTTGTTCAGGTGGACGACGAGCGACGGGGCGAGGCGGCGGACCCTGAGCCCGTCGGCGCGGCGGAGAAACTGAACCACGACGGGGGCGGGGCCGGGGAGCGGCAGCCGCAGGTCACAGCCGGCGGCAGGGCCGACCAGGAACTCGTCGGTGGCGATTTCGTAGCTGACTGGCCGCCCGCCGCCGGCGCGCACCTCGACCCGGGCCCGCGGCAGCTCGGGCCGGTCGGGTTGCGGGGCGGGGCTCGGCAGGGGCGCCATCATGGCGGCTTCCGTCCGTGCGGGGGGGAGCGGGATTGGACCCCATCCGGGCGACCGGACGCAAGCCGAACTCGGCGAAGGGGGCAGGACGGAAGCCGCCGCACGATGAAGACGAATGACGCACGATCCGACCAAAGACCGGGATGAAGCCGGACACCCGATTCCTGTTTTTATTCTGTCTGCTGTCTGATCGTGCGTCCTCCGTCTTCATCGTGCGGCGGCTTCCGTCCGAAATCGCCTTCCGCCCGTCGTCGTGCTTGGGGTAAGGTTCGTGGCCGACCCGCCGACCCGTTGGAGGCCGACATGCCGGGCTGGTTCCGAACCCGGGCCGCCGACCACGCCGTGCTGCTGCTCGCCGCCGCGCTGCTGACGCTGCCGAACCTGGGGGCGTCGAGCCTGTGGGACGTGGACGAGGGCGTGAACGCCGAAGCCGGCCGCGAGATGCGCGAGGCCGACTCGTGGGTCGTGCCGACGTTCAACTTCGAGCTGCGGACGCAGAAGCCGGTCATGCAGTACTGGCTGCTGCGGGTCAGCTACGCGGCGTTCGGCGTCAGCGAGTGGTCGGCGCGCCTGCCGTCGGTGCTGTGCAGCTGGCTCACGATCCTCCTCACCTACGAGCTGGCCCGGCGGATGTTCGACCGCGCCACCGGGCTGCTGGCGGGGGTCGTACTGGCGTCGGCGGTCGAGTTCTGCGTGCTGGCTCACGCCGCGACGCCGGACGCGCCGCTGCTGCTGTTCACGGTGCTGACGTACCTACTGTTCTGGGTGCTGCACGCGAACGGCGGCCGCGGCTGGTGGGTGCCGACGGCCGCGGCGTGCGGGCTCGCGGCGTTGTCGAAAGGTCCGGTCGGCGTGGCGGTGCCGGGGCTGGTGTTTCTCCTCTACTTCGCGTGGAACGGCGAACTGCGACGGCTGCTCGACCGGCGCATCGGGTGGGCGCTGCTGACGCTGCTGCTGGTGGCGGCGCCGTGGTACGGGCTGGTGGCCACGGAGACGCGCGGGGCGTGGCCGAAGGCGTTCTTCCTGAACGAGAACGTGAACCGGGCGCTGACGCCGATGGAGAACCACAGCGGGCCGATCTTCTACCACGCGGCGGCGCTGCTGGTGCTGTTCGCCCCGTGGAGCGCGGTCCTGTGCGCGACGCTGTGGTACGCGGTGGTTGAAGCGCGGGTGCCGGCGGTGGGGAAACTTTGGCTGCGAATTGCTCCGGGGCGGCTCGCGGTGCGGCTGGGGGCGCGTGCGGGGCAACCTAACCCCCCCGGCCCCCCTTCCCTAGCAGGGAAGGGGGGGGACGGACCGACCGACTGGCCGCGCGGTTGTTCAGCCGGAGCGGTGTCACAGGAGGACGCGGGAATCGAACACCCCTCCCCCTCTGGGGGAGGGGCCGGGGGAGGGGTTGAGGCCCGCGCCCACCGCTTCCTCCTGTGCTGGTTCGCCGCGTACCTCACCGTCTTCTCGCTCGTCTCGACGAAGCTGCCGAACTACGTCCTGCCGCTGTACCCGGCGCTGGCGGTCCTCACGGCGCGCTTCCTGGTCCGCTGGCGCGACGGCCTCACGGTGCCGCGCTGGCTGACACGCGCCGCGGTCGTCGGCGTCGCCCTCGTCGGCGTCCTGTTCGCCGCGGCGCTGCTGATCGTCGGCGGAACGATCCCCGTACCGAAAGTGCGAACCTTCCCCGGACTGGAAGGGTGGGCGTCTCTCGGACTGCTCCCGCTGATCGGTGCCGGTGCGATGGCGTGGCGGCTGCGGCTCGGCGACCGGCGCGGCGTCGTGGCCGCGATGGCGGCTTCGGCCGTGCTGTTCGTGGCGGGTGTGGCGACGTTCGTGCCCGCGGGGATGGATCCCTACAAGGCGCCGCGCGGCCTCGTCGCCGACGCCCGCCTCGACGACCCGACTCGCGACCTCCGCGTCGGCAGCTACGACTGGTTCCAGCCGAGCGTGGTCTTTTACGCGAAGCGCGAGGTGGCGAAGCTCCCTGGCCCGCACGCCGCCGCGGAGTTCCTCGCGGTGCCGACGCCGGGCTACCTCCTGATCCCCGAACCGACGTGGCGGCAGTGGATCGAGCCGCTGACAACGACCCGGCACCGCGTCGTGGCGCGGCGGTTCGACTTCCTCCGCAACTGCGACGTGCTGGTCGTGACCAACGAGCCGTGAACCGGTAGAATGCCCGTGAGCCGCACCCGTAGCTCAACTGGATAGAGCAACGGTCTTCGGAACCGTAGGTTGGGGGTTCGACTCCCTCCGGGTGCATTTCACGTCCGGCCGTCACGTCTGCGGGAGGAGCCCGGGTGCACGACACCATCCTTCAGTCCATCGGCCGCACGCCGCTGGTGAAGCTGCGGCGCGTCACGACCGGGCTCGCGGCCACGATCGCCGCCAAGCTCGAATCGCTCAACCCCGGCGGCAGCACCAAGGACCGCGTCGCCGTCGCCATGATCGCCGACGCCGAGAAGCGCGGCTGGCTGCGGCCCGGCGGCACCATCATCGAGGCCACCGCCGGCAACACCGGCGTCGGCCTGGCGATGGCCGCGGCCGTGAAGGGCTACCGCTGCGTGTTCGTCCTCCCGGACAAGATGAGCAGCGAGAAGATCGCCCTGCTCAAGGCCTACGGCGCCGAGGTGGTCATCACGGCGACGAACGTAGCGCCGGATTCGCCCGACAGCTACAACGGCGTCGCCGACCGGCTGGCCCGCGAGATTCCCGGGGCGTGGCGGCCGAACCAGTTCACGAACCTGTCGAACCCCGAAGCCCACTACCGCACGACCGGCCCGGAAATCTGGGAGCAGACCGACGGCCGGGTCACGCACGTCGTCGGCGGCGTCGGCACCGGCGGCAGCCTCACCGGCGTCGGCAAGTACCTCAAGGAAATGAACCCGGACATCAAGGTGATCGGCGCCGACCCCGAGGGGTCGGTGCTGTCCGGCGGGTCGCCGGCGGCGTGGAAGGTGGAGGGGATCGGCGAGGATTTCGTGCCGCGGACGTTCAACTCGCAGATGGTGGACGACTGGGTTCGCGTCGGCGACGCGGAGAGCTTCCACACGGCGCGCGAGATCGCTCGCCGGGAGGGGATTCTGGTCGGCGGGTCGTGCGGCACCGCCGTCGCCGCGGCGCTCCGCTACGCCCGCCGCCTCACCGCCGCGGACCTCGTCGTGGTACTCTGCGCGGACACCGGCCGGAACTACATGAGCAAGATGTACGACGACGGCTGGCTGGCCGCGAACAAACTGCAGATGGTGCCGGACGTGCCGAACACGGTGGCCGAGTTGCTCGCCGGCCGCGGTGACCGGCCGCTCGTGACCATCGCCCCGACGGCGACCGCGGGCGACGCGGCGGACCTGTTCCGCTCGCGCGGCATCTCGCAGTTGCCGGTGCTCGACCGCGGCAAGCCGGTCGGCAGCATCCACGAGGTGACGCTGGCCCGGGTACTGCACGACCACCGCGACCCGGCGAAGGTGACGGTCGGCGAGGTGATGGCGCGCCCGCTGCCGCAGCTGGACGTGGGCACGCACCTGGACGAGGCGTACCGGCTGCTGCTGTCCGGCAACACCGGCGTGCTGGCGACGCTGAACGGCGAGGTGGTCGGCATCGTGACGCGGATGGACCTGATCGACTATTGGACACGGCAGCGTTCGACGCCGGGCGCTTCTGCCTGACCGCTTTTCACCCGGGGGATGTCCGATGCAGGAGTTCAAGCGGGGGCGACACGGAAGCTTGATCGAGGAAGCTATCGAAGCGAAGGGGAGCAGCTACGCCGAGAGTTCAGCGCAGACTTTCCGGACCGACTCGCTTGCGATCCTCGAATCGCTCGTCGCGGAAGTCGATGACGCGACCGTGAAAGCCGCGATAGAGCGGCAAGGATTCCGTTGGTCGCAGGCCTACCTGACCACGCTTAACGCCCTGGCCGAAGTCGCACGATCCCGCCGTGCGCCGACCAGTCCTGCGGAGTAAATCGAATGACGCCCGACGACACCGCCGCCCTCGGGTTCAGCACCCGCGCCATCCACGCCGGCCAGCCCGCCGACCCCACCAGCGGCGCGACCGTGGTGCCGATCTCGGTCAGCTCGACGTTCACCCAGGCGGCCCCCGGCGAGCACAAGGGGTACGACTACGCCCGCAGCGGCAACCCCACCCGCACCGCCCTCGAAACGTGCCTCGCGGCTCTCGAAGGCGGCGAGCGCGGCCTCGCCTTCGCGTCCGGCCTCGCCGCGTCAACGGCCGTGCTGCAAAGCCTCCTCAAGCCCGGCGACAACGTCCTCGCCGCGGCCGACCTGTACGGCGGCACCTTCCGCCTGCTCGAGCGCGTCTTCAAGCCGTGGGGCGTCAGCGCCAACTACACCGACGACCCGTCGATGGCCGGCTTCGCCGCGAATTTCACCCCGCAGACGAAGCTGGTGTGGATCGAGACGCCGACCAACCCGCTGCTGCAAATCCTCGACATCGCCGCGGCCGCGGAGTTGGCCCACGCCCGCGGGGCGCTGCTCGTCGTGGACAACACGTTCGCGTCGCCGTACCTCCAGCAGCCGCTCGCGCTCGGGGCCGATGTCGTCGTTCACAGCACCACCAAGTACCTCGGCGGTCACTCGGACGTGATCGGCGGTGCGGTCGTCGGCCCGGCGAAGTTGCTGGAGCCGGTGAAGTTCTTCCAGAACGCCGCCGGCGGCGTGCCGGGGCCGTTCGACAGCTACCTCGTGCTCCGCGGCGTCAAGACGCTTGCCGTTCGGATGGACCGCCACAGCGCGAACGCGGCCGAGCTGGCGGCGTGGCTGGGCGGGCAGAAGGGCGTCGAGAAGGTGTACTACCCCGGGCTGCGGGAGCACCCAAACCACGCGGTCGCGGCGCGGCAGATGCGCGCGTTCGGCGGCATGATCTCGGTCCGCGTCGCCGGCGGCATGGACGGCGCCCGCCGGTTCACGACCGCCACGAAGCTGTTCAGCCTGGCCGAGAGCCTGGGTGGCGTCGAGTCGCTGGTGAACCACCCGGCGACGATGACGCACGCGAGCATCCCGAAGGCCGTGCGCGAGGCCCGCGGCGTGGACGACGGGCTCGTCCGCCTGAGCGTCGGCATCGAGGACGTGGCCGACCTCCGCGCCGACCTCGCCGCGGCGCTGGCGCGGGTTGCCGGCTGATTTCTCACAACTTGCCGGTTGCTCCGCCCGCGCCGGTCGCACAAGATAAGCAACCGCCCTCCCTTCCTCGCAGGAACTCGTCATGCGTTCCGCCCTGTTCACCGCCGCCGCCGTCGTCGCCGCGCTCGCGACCACGGCCGCCGCCCAGCCCTCCGCCGCGGACGTGAAGTCCGTCTCCGCGCTGGCCTTCGGGCCGGACGGCGTCCTGTTCGTCGGCGACCCGGTCGGCGCCGCCGTCCACGCCATCCCCACCGGCGACACGAAGGCCGACGGGGCCGCGGCCGTGGACATCGAGCGCGTGGACGCCAAGATCGCCGCCGTGCTCGGGACCACCGAGAAGGACGTGCGCATCGCCGACTTCAAGGTGAACCCGGCGTCCGGCAACGTGTACGTGGCGGTGACCCGCGGCAGCGGCGCCGGCACCCCGGCCGTCGTGCGCATCACCCGCGCCGGCAAGGTCGAGCCGGTGTCGCTGAAGGCCGCGAAGGCCACGTCGGTGAAGCTGCCGAACCCGGCCGCGGCCGGGGGCAAGGGCGGCGCCTCGACGATCATCACGAGCATGGCGTTCGTGGACGGCAAGCTGATCGTCGCCGGGCTGTCGAACGAGGCGTTCGCCAGCACGCTGCGGGTGATCCCGTACCCGTTCAAGGGGGTCGACAAGGGGGCCGGGATCGAGATCTTCCACGGGGCGCACAACAAGATCGAGACGCACGCCCCGATCCGCACGTTCGTGCCGTACAAGGTGAACGGCGAGGACACCATCATGGCGGCGTACACCTGCACGCCGCTGGTGCGGGTGCCGCTGGCCGACCTGAAGGAAGGCGCCAAGGTGAAGGGCACGACCATCGCCGAGCTCGGCAACGGGAACAGCCCGCTCGACATGATCGTGTACTCGAAGGGCGGCAAGGACTTCCTGCTGGTGGCGAACAACAAGCGCGGCGTGATGCGCATCCCGACGGACGGCTTCGCCAGCGCCACCGCGATCACCGCCAAGCTCGACCGCATCCCGGCCGGGGTGCCGTACACGACGGTGAGCGAGCTGAAGGACGTGCTCCACCTGGACAAGCTCGACAACGACCGGGCGCTGTTGCTGGTCAAGAACGGCGACGGGGCCGACCTGAAGACGGTGCCGCTGCCGTAACCGCTCCCGAGCGGGGTCGCGTGAGCGCCCCGTGCGTCCGCACGACGGATACGATTGCGGACGCACGGGGCGCTCACGCGACCCCGCTCTTTTCCTTTTCTGATCTCTCGCCATGCTCGCACTCACCCTCGCGCTGTCGCTCACCGCGCCGACGCCGGACGCCCCCGCCGCCGTGCAGGTCACCGGCCTCGCGCCGCACGCCCTCGCCGCCGTCCGCGACGCCAAGCTCCCGCCGGAGCGATGGCCGGCCGTGCTGCGCGTCGTCGTCGCCGGCGGCACCCCGGCCGAGGAGGCCGCCCGCCCCGCGGTCGCCGGCAGCTACACCGTCACCGACAAGGCGATCCGCTTCACCCCCGAGTACGCGTTCGTCCCCGGCGTGACGTATCGCGCCACCTTCGACCCCGCCCCGCTCAAGCTCGGCGGCCGGCCGGTGACGGCGCAGCTGTCGCTGCCGAAGCCGCCGCCGGGGCCGCGCGTGTCGGTGGTGGCGCTGTCCCCGAGCGCGGACCGACTCCCCGAGAACACGCTCCGCTTCTACATCCAGTTCTCCGGCCCCGTCGCCCGCGGCGACGTGTACCGCTTCCTCCGCTTGATCCGCGACGACGGCCGCGAGGTCGAGTCGCCGTTCCTGGAGATCGGCGAAGAATTGTGGTCCGCGGACGGCCTGCGACTGACGGTCCTGTTCCACCCCGGCCGGATCAAGCAGGGGCTGATCCCGCGGATGGAACTCGGCCCGATCCTGGAAGCGGGCCGGCGCTACACGTTCGTCATCTCCGGCGACTGGAAGGACGCGGAGGGCCGGCCGCTGGTCGCGGAGTACCGCCGCACGTTCCTGGCGACCGAGGCCGACGACGACCCCGTGGACCCCGACCGGTGGACGCTGATCCCGCCGCGGCCGGGCGGCCCGCTGATCATTCGGCTCCCCGAACCGCTGGACCGGGCGCTACTGGAATCGACGGTGTGGGTGGAGGACGAGGCGGGGAAGCGCGTGGACGCGGTGACGACGGTGGGCGGCGGCGAGCGGGTGGTGACGGTGGAGCCGTCGCGGCCGTGGCGTGCGGGCCGCTACCGGCTGGTGGTGGACACGCGGCTGGAGGACGTGTGCGGCAACCGCGTCGGCGAGCCGTTCGAGGTGGACGTGTTCCGCCCCGTGCAGCGCCGCATCGAGACGAAGACGGTGAGCCGGTCGTTCGAGGTGTGGTAGCTGTGGTGAGGCGTGACCGCGCGGCTTCAAGTCGAAACCGCGGGCTGAAAGCCCACCCGTGGCAACGGGTGGGAGTTGTCCCAACCCCATCGGCTGCGGGGAAGCCGGACAACCCAGTTCGGCAACGGGCTCCGCTCGAATGTGCTCGGGGTCACAGAAAGCAAAAGGCGGTGGCCGTCTGGTCGGGCGTGATCAGATCGGGTCACCAGGCGCGCCACCCTGGCAGTTTGGGCATAAGCGGCCACGGCCAGCACCCGCTCCGGCGATGTCGGGGCCGTTCGCCCCGTACCGATGCCGGCAACTCTGGCACTCCAACTCGTAGGTGTACTGT
>Ga0105046_10011833_pt1 | contig 13546 bp, 12 predicted proteins | sample MAT03_FD_78385 | JGI IMG/M metagenome (GOLD analysis project Ga0105046, IMG submission 78385) | Freshwater microbial communities from Lake Fryxell liftoff mats and glacier meltwater in Antarctica - MAT-03 (megahit assembly) | ecosystem: Environmental > Aquatic > Freshwater > Ice > Liftoff... | reverse complement strand
TCGCACGCCACCTACTATCCGGGTGCGCAGTCAATGTCCCTGAAACTGATCGTGGATGCCAGCACTGACGCCATCCTCGGAGCACAGGCCGTGGGCGGGGCTGGGGTGGACCGCAGTATCGACGTGATCGCGACCGCCATGAGCGCAGGACTGACGGCCAGTCGCCTTGCAAGCCTCGAACTGGCCTATGCCCCGCAGTTCAGTTCCGCAAAAGACCCCGTGAACATGCTGGGCTACATCGCGGGCAACCTGCGCACCGGGCAAGAGCACACCATTCAATGGCACGAGTTGGATGCCGAACGCGGCGCGGGCGCGATCCTGGTCGATGTGCGCACCGCGGAAGAATTCGGCGCCGGGTCGATTCCCGGAGCTGTGAACATTCCTCTCGACGGCGGATACCGCACCTGGGTGGCCGGCAACCGCGTCGGTCTGCTCGAACCAGAAAGAAACGTGCGCCCATGAAATTGTTCCGCAAAAGCTAACGCACCAAGGGTGCCGGAGGAAGAAAAGATGGCTGTGAGTACCCACGACCCCGAGGCGATCCGCCGGGTCGTCAACCGCCTCAAGCGTGCGGAAGGGCAACTGCATGCCCTCATCGGCTCGGTGGGCCCGGATGCGAACTGCCGTGACGTGGTCACCCAATTGGCGGCCGTCAGTAAGGCGATCGATCGGGCGGGCTTCGCCATCGTCGCGAGCGCGCTGCAGGATTGCGTGAGCGACCGGGGCGAAGCCGGAACCCATGACGGGATGGACGTGGCCGAGATCGAGAAACTGTTCCTCAGCCTCGCGTAACGATCGGTGACGCACGCCGGACGGTGCCCGACCGATTGGCGCTACGCTCTTCTGAGGTGAGCCGGGAAGTCTGGTCGGCACAGTTTCTGTGCTGCCGATTCTGAGGAGACCCCCGTGCGTGCATCCGATCTTCAATCCAGCTTTCCGATGGTCGGGCGTGACACCACCGCGGTGCAGGCCGCCAGGATAATCGCTGCGCAAGACTTGGCCGGTCTCGTGATCGCGGATCGCGCCGGTGCGCCTTCCGCCGTCATTTCCGCGGTTGACGTGCTCGGATTAATGGTGCCGGGCTACGTCGTGGACGACATGTCACTGGCAGGAGTACTCGACGAGAACGCCGCCGAGGAGGTCTGGGACAAGGCGGGGCAGCACACGATCGGCGACTTGCTCGACGACGACGGGGTGCGCAAGTACGAGCTCGTGCGCGTGGATGCCGATGACACGATCCTCGAGGTCGCCGCCCGAATGGCGGACGCTCGTGCGCAGATCGCACTCGTGAACGGACCCCTCGGTAGCCCTGCGCAGTTCGTTACTCTGCCGGTGCTGATGGATTCCATCGTCACCTTCTGCGCGCCGGCGGACGCGGCACACGCTGACGCGTGAGCATTCAGGTCATTCTCGCTCTGGCGGTGTTCGTCGGGGCCTACATACTCATCGCGACCGAGAAGGTGCCGCGCGTCACCGTCGCGCTCGTCGCCGCCGCCCTCATGATCATCATCGGAGCGACGGATGAGAGGGGGATATTTTTCTCCCAAGACAGCGGCATCGACTGGAACGTGATCTTCTTGCTGCTGGGCATGATGATTATTGTCGGCATCCTTCAGCAGTCGGGCGTGTTCGAGTTCCTGGCCATTTGGGCTGCGAAACGGGCTAAGGGGCGCCCGTTCGTGATCATGGTGATGCTCGTGGTCATTACCGCCGTGCTTTCGGCGTTTCTCGATAACGTCACGACAGTGCTGCTGATCGCTCCCGTCACGCTGCTGATCTGCGACCGGTTGAACGTCTCGCCCGTCCCGTTTTTGATCGCCGAGGTGATGGCGAGCAACATAGGTGGAGCGGCAACTCTGATTGGTGACCCGCCGAACATCATCATCGCCAGCCGCGCTGGTCTCACCTTCAACGACTTCATCGTCAATATGGTGCCGATCATCGCCATCCTGCTGGTGGTCTTCATCGGCCTGTGCTGGCTGATGTTTCGCAAGCAACTCAGCTTCGATCCGACAATGGTCGCGCGGGTCATGGCCCTCAACGAGCGCGAGACGATTCGGGACAAAATTCTGCTCATCAAGTCCTTGGGCGTGCTGGTGCTGGTCGTTACCGGATTCATTCTTCACTCGGTCATCCATCTTGAACCGGCGATCGTAGCGCTGCTGGGTGCGGGGTTGTTGGTGCTCATCACCCGGCTCGAGAACCGCAAGATCTTCGCGGATGTTGAATGGCAGACCCTCCTCTTCTTCGCCGGACTGTTCATCATGGTGGGGGGCCTGGTCAGCCTGGGCGTGATCGAAGCCGTCGGTCAGGCGGCCATCGAGGCCGTCGGAGACAACTTCTTCGCCGCAGCAGCAGGCCTGCTGCTCGGTTCAGCGATCTTCTCCGGCATCATCGACAACATCCCCTACGTCGCAACACTGGCGCCTCTCGTCAACGACCTCGTACAGGCCGGTGGCCCGGCCGCCGAACCGCTGTGGTGGGCGCTGGCACTCGGTTCCGACCTGGGCGGCAACGCGACCGCGGTCGGAGCCAGCGCCAACGTCGTGGTGTTGGGAATCGCGATGCGCAACGGGCATCCCATCTCGTTCTGGACTTTCACGAAGTACGGGCTGATTGTGACCGCGGTGACCGTGACGCTGTGCCTCCCCTACCTGTGGTTGAGGTACTTCGCGGGCGGGTGATTTTCGGCGACGACGTCGTCTTGGCCGGCATCCAGTCGGCGCGAGAGCGCGACGGTGACCGGCGATTGTGAGCATCAGCCAGACGGCGGACGCGATGGACTAGTTCGGAGTCTGCGGGGAGGGTCGCTCCCTCGCCCGAGCGCGCGAACAAAACGACCGGACCTAAAACAGGGTCATGGGCGGCTCTGCTGCGCCCACGCTATAGGCCACGCCTCGGGCGGCCGCACCCGGGAACCCGGGCCCTTCATCCGGCAGACGTCCCCGCTGGAATGCTTCGGCCGCCGAGCGGGCTCGCAGGTCAGCGGCCTCGTTCATCACGTGGCCGACGTGTCCTTTCACCCACTCGAAGGTGTAGCGGCGTCCGACGATGGCGTCGTCGATTGCCTTGATGAGGTCGAGATTCATCACCGGTTTGCCGTCGCCCTTGCGCCAGCCCTTGCGCTTCCAGCCGGGCATCCACTTGGTCACCGTGTTGATCACGTACTGGCTGTCGCACAGGATGTGCAGGTCATCGTCACTGTGCGCCGTCGAACGGAACAGGTCGAGCACGGCCATCAGCTCGCCCTGATTGTTTGTCGCGTGCTTCCAGCCGCCGGCCGCCCAGCAGCCGTCGTTCACGTACCAGGCCCACCCGGCGGGACCGGGGTTTCCGAGGGCGGATCCGTCGGCGGCAGCTGTGATTGTCATCCGCACAATCGTACCGAGTACGGTGGACATCATGACGGCGAGTGGCACCCTTGGCGATTACCTGAAGGCGCGACGCGAGCTGATTCGACCGGGTGACGTCGGGCTGCCCGAGGGTGACCGCCGGCGCTCGCACGGTCTGCGCCGCGACGAGGTTGCGATGCTCGCAGGGATCAGCGCGGAGTACTACCTGGGGCTCGAAGAGGGCCGCGACCGAAATCCGTCCGAGCAGGTGCTCGACAGCATCGCATCGGCGCTGCAGCTCGACGGCGAAGCCGCGAGTCACCTTCGACGCCTCGCCCTTCCCGAACCGACGACGGGGCGCAGGTCTGCTCGCGGCGAGGTCGTGAGCCCGGGCATCCAGAGCCTGATTCTCAACTTCACCAGCACGCCCGTCTATGTGCAGTCCCGCACGCTTGAGGTGGTCGCGGCCAACCCGCTGGCGGTGGCGCTCTCGCCGTTTTTCGCCGTTGGCTCGAACCCGATTCGCGCGACATTTCTCGAGCCCGAGATGCGCACGTTTTACCGCGACTGGGACGACCTGACCGCCAAGACGGTGCCGTACCTGCGATCTGTTATCGGCGCAGAGGTCGATGACCCTCGCCTCGTGACCCTGATCGGCGAACTGAGCCTCGGCAGCGAACGTTTTCGCTCGCTATGGGCTCGCGACGACGCACAACACGAATCAAGCGGCGTGTCGCGGATGCTGCACCCGCAGGTCGGACCGCTAGACCTCAACTATGAGCACCTCGACGCCGCCGACGACAATCTCGTTATGGTGGCGTTCTATGCCCAACCCGGCAGCGAATCCGAGGAACGGTTGAAACTGCTCGCCTCGCTTGTGTAGCCGTACCTGCACCCGCTACTTTCGCGAAGACCCCATCGAGTCGTACCGGGCGAGGGCGTCGGCGTCGCGGGCCAGGGTGACCGATCGCCGCACGGTGTCGAGCGCTTCGACGGGGTCGGTGGCCGCCTCGGCGAGCATCAGCTGTCGTTCCGCCTCAGCGAGTCGGGTGCGGGCGTCGACCCCGCCGCCGCTCGAGCCGATGTAGTCGCGGGCTGCCGCGATCTGACTCTTCGCGCTCACCAGGGTGCCGACGTAGGCCGTGCGTGCGTGCTCAAGCCGCTGCGCCTGGTTGCGAGCGGATGCCAGGGCCAGGTCGAGCGCTGACACCGCGTCCCCGATGCGGTCGAGCTCGGTTACCGGGTCTGAGCCGGTGGCGGTCGCCGCGAGGGCAGACTCGACGCCAGCGATCGCCGTGATGATCGCCTGGCCGGTGTCGGCATCCGGAGCGGTCGCAACCTCGGCGGAAGCCTCGGCGAGGTCGATCTTGGTCTTGGCGCGCAGGGTGGTGACGGCCGCCGACGCGGCGGCGAGGTCGCGTGCGGTGCGCTCAACGGCGTCGAGTAGTCGGTCGGCGGCGTGCGCGGCCTGGCCGGACTCGGAGAGTGTGGTCGAGACAGCGCTCACACCGGTATCGGAGATTGCTGGCGCCGCGGCATCCGCCAATGCCGTCGCGGTGGCAAGCGTCTTCTCGGCTGTGTCGGCGTTGTGGGCGACGGCCGCGAAAGTATCCGGCGCATAGGTTTCAGCGAGACGGGCGAGGGTCGCACGGCTGTCGGAGAGACGGCTGGTCGTGGCCGAAATGCGTGAGCGCACGTCGGTGAGCGTACTGGCGGCGTTTACCTCGAGACGGCGCAACCCCGAGAATGACGCGTCTTGGGCGGCCAGCGCGGTCTCAGCCTGTTCACACAGCGCGACGATCTGCAGGGTCCACTCGCGCTGTTTTTGGTCGGAGTCGGGATACGCGTCGTCGAGATTCTGTTTTAACCTAAAGGCCTCCGCCACCTTCGTGCGCGCAACGGCAAGGGCATCACCATAGGGCTGAGCCTTGTCAGCACCGAACTGGGCGATGGCATAGCCGAGCTCGTCGTCGGCTTCGCGCAACGCGTCGTCGAGACGCACGAGAAGGGTTCCCGACCGGCGTCGCAACTCGCCAAGACTGCTTCCCCCGGTGGGGCGGATGCCCGTGTCTCCCCGACGACGAAACAACACAGTAAAACCGACCACGACCAGCCCGGTGACGAGTACTACGAGGGTCACCACGGCGACGCTGATACCGGTGACCACGTCCATGCGGCAAGTCTACGGCGGGCTCCAGTATGCGAAACTCGCAAGTATCTGCGGCTTTCGCGCGCAACACCCGCTTAAGGTTGCCGTGTGTGGCGCGCCGACAAGCATTCCGACGACTTTGCAGTCGAACCGGACGACTACGAGCCGGATATCCTCGGCCCGGAGCTCGTCGAGCCGCAAAGCGCGCACGCCGAGCATCAGGTGACGGCACCGCACGCGATCAACCTCGGTGGTCTCACCATCGCCAACGCCGCCGAACCCCAGTGGACGCAGTGGCGTGCGGAGCTCGCTGAGGTTGGCGGGGCGTCGCCCCTGCTGCACTTCGTTGATTCCGCCCGCACCCGCATCGAGCTGTCCACCACCCACCCCGGTGGCCTCGCCCAGTTCATCACCGGCAAGACGACCCTGCTCTCTAACCTCATCCGCGACGAGATCGCGCTGCGCTCCGCCAAGGTCGCCGCTGGAGCGGTCGCCGCGAAGGGCCTTGAACTCGCGACGTCGCGCGGCATCGACTCTGTGCACCTCGGCATCGGTATCGCTGAGTGGCGGTTCGGTATCACCGACTTCCGCGCCCCGGTGCTGCTGCGTCCGCTTGCGATCCGCCGCCACGGCCGTGACTTCGAGGTGAAGCTGCGCGGCCAGGCCTACCTGAACCCCGCGCTCGCTCGTGCCCTTGACGAGCAATTCCAGCTGCGGCTCGACGCCGACGCTTTCGTCGCGCTCACCGACGACGACGGAACCTTCAAGCCCAACCCGGTGATCGATCGGTTGCGGGGGCTAACCGGCCACCTCGAGCACTTCACGGTGAGTCCGCGACTTGTCGTGTCATCCTTCGCCGAAGTTGCAACGGATATGGTCGCGGACGCCCACGATCTTGACCATCTGGTGCTCGAAGCGCTTGCGGGAAACGCCACCTCGAAGCGAACCGTCGAAGACGGTTACTCGCCGGTCGAGCCCGTTCCCTCTGACGAGCGCACGCCACAGACCGACGGACTGCTGCTCGACGCTGACGCCGAGCAAGAGAACGTCGTCGCGCAGATCGCCGCAGGCAACTCGTTGGTCGTCAAGACGCTGCCCGGCACGGGCGGCACCCAGACCATCGTCAATGCAATCGGAAGCCTCGTCTCGCAGAACAAGCGAGTGCTCGTCGTCAGCCCGCGAAGCGCATCCCTGCAGTCGATCTCGCAGCGGTTGAACGATATCGGGCTTCCCGGCCTCGCCGTCTCGCCGCGCACGCTGCGTCGCGACATCATCCGCTCGATCTCGCGCAGCGAAAAGGCAAAGCGACCCGTGGTTGACGAGGTCGACGACGCGCTCGTGCGCCTGCGCAAGGTGCTGCTCGACTACCGCGGTGCCCTGTCACGACCGGATGCCGTGCTCGGCGTTTCGGTGCTCGATTGCGTCACCGAATTGAGCCGCCTGGCCCTTCTGCCCGACCCGCCCGCAACGACGGCCCGCCTGCGTCGTGCCGCGGTCGACTCACTCAAGTCGGACCGCAGCCGCGCCGCTGAGATCATGGTTGCCGCCGCCGCGCTCGGGGAATTCAAGTACGGCCCCGGTGACTCGCCCTGGTACGGCGCTCAGTTCGCCAACGGTGACGAAGCCATGCGAGCCCACGGGATCGCCAAGCGACTCGACTCAGAAGTGTTGCCGCAGCTGATCGCGAGCGCGAACCAGCTCATCGCGAACACTCACATGCGAGCGTTCCAGAACGTCAACGAACTCGGGGTCTACCTTCGCCTGCTCGTCGATCTGCGCGACACCCTCGACAAGTTCCTGCCGATGGTGTTTGACCGCTCGATCAGCGAGCTAATCGCAGCCACCGCGCCGCGCAAAGACTTCCCAGAGATGGGCAACGGAGACCGCCGCCGACTGAAGAAGCTCGCGCTCGAATACGTGCGCCCCGGTGTGCGGGTCGGCGACCTCAACGCCGCGTTGAGGCGCATCCAGCAGCAGCGAGTTCTGTGGCACCGCTACGTGGCTGAGGGTGCGTCGCCCGAGGTTCCCGTGGGACTCGGCGAGGTGCAGTCGCTCTTGCAGCGGGCATCCGAAGATCTGGCGGCCCTTGACGCGCCACTCGGGCTCACGTCGCGGGAGACCCAGTTTGCCTCTATGCCGGTCGAGCGCATGATCGAGAAGGTCGCCGCGCTGGCGACCGAGTCTGACGTGCTGCACAACCTGCAGGAGCGCACCGCGCTGACCTCGTCGCTGCGAGACCTCGACCTCGACCCGCTGATCGACGACCTGTCGCGGCGTCACGTGCCCGAAGAGCAGGTCGCTGCCGAACTCGAGCTGTGCTGGTGGAAGTCCGCGCTCGAGTCGCTGCTCGAGACCGACCGCGCGCTGCTCAATGCGAACACGCCCGTGCTGGATCGTCTCGAAGCTGATTTCCGTCTGGTTGATGAAGCGCACGCGGCGGGCAATGCGCAACTGCTCCGGTGGCAGGTCGCCGAAAACTGGAAGATCGGGCTTGTCGACTGGCCAGACGAGGCGAGTCTGCTCAAGCGCCTGCTCGGTACCGAGCGAAGCGCGCGCGATACCGTTACGGCATTCGACCTGCAGACCACGTCACCGCACCTGTCGCGCACCGTGGCACCCGTGTGGCTTGCCTCGCCCTATGAGGTGGGCACGATCGTCGACACGATGCCGTTCGACGCGGTGATAGTGGTCGACGCGGGCGCGGTGACCATTGCCGAGAGCGTTGGCGCACTCCGTCGCGCCAGGCAGGTCGTTGCGTTCGGCGACCCCGTGACGCAGACGCCCGCGACCTTCACGATTGCCGTTGCGGAGACTCGCGCTGGTGAGGTGTCGTCAACCTCCACCCACAATGACGACCTTCATGACCAGTCGACCCTCGCCCAGCTCGGCGGACTGCTGCCCACCCTCACGCTTACCCGCAGCTACCGGCCCGGCGGTGAGGATCTCGCCGAACTCGTCAACCGCCGCTTCTACGGCGGCAAGATCCAGTCGCTTCCGTGGGCGGGCAGCTTCCTCGGTCACGGCAGCCTCGCGCTCGACTATGTGGCCGACGGTTTCGGCATGCCCGACCCCGACTCGGGAGCGGTGGAGAGCCCCGACGCCGAGGTCGACCGTGTCGTCGACCTCGTTCTCGACCACGCGCTGAAGCGTCCCCACGAATCCCTGATGGTCATCACGGCATCCGAGAAGCACGCCGTGCGAGTGATGCAGGCTGTGCTCAACGAGATCGGTACGCGCCCCGAGCTCGTTGACTTCGTGATCGGCGATCGCCCCGAACCGTTCGCGGTCTCCACCATCGACCAGGCGGTGGCGCAGAGCCGCGATCGCGTGATCTTCTCGATCGGCTACGGCCGCACCCCGCACGGCCGTGTGCTCTCCGACTTCGGATCGCTCGGCGAGCCCGGGGGAGAGCGCCTGCTCGCGGTCGCGATGACCCGCGCTCGCCGCTCGATGGTGATCGTGACATCCTTCGAACCTGCCGACCTCGACGACGGCCGAATGAAGCACGGCGCGGTTGCTCTGGCCGAGATCCTCGGTGAGGTGAATGCCCGCGGCTTGCAGCAACCCGTGCCCGACGACAGCGAACCGATGCTCGTCGACCTGGCCCAGCGCCTCGAAGCCCGCGGTCTGAACGTGGCACTCGGGCATCGCGCAAAACTTGGACTCGTGGCATCCCTCGGCGGAATGTGCGCCTCCATCGACACTGATGCCGTTTTGCACCGCACGTCACTGCGCGAATCGCTGCGCCTGCGCCCCGAACTGCTGCGCCGCCTGGGCTGGCACTACGTTCGCGTTCACGCGTTCGAATTGTTCAGTGATCCGGATGCCGTGGCCGCCCGAATTGCGACGATGCTGGGTGCCGACCCGGCGCCCGTGACGCAGCCGATCTCGGTCGTCGACACGGCCGCATCGATGGCGCAGACCCAGCCGCTCGAGTTCGGCGACCTGGCGCGTGGCTGAGCACTCCAACGACGACACATCGTTCGCACTCCCCGCGGAGCCGAGCCACCGCGCGGATACCGAGCAGGCCCCTGCCGTCGGTGCTCGGCCGCGGCACCGTCGGCGTGTGAGCACTGCGCCACCGGAGGGCTCGGATCCCACCCCGTCGCCCGAGCCCGCCCGGCATGTGGCCGCCGAGAACGACGACCGCCTCAAGCGCGACAAACCGCCGCACTGGGGGTAGCGCGCCGGGGCGCCGCCCCTCCGTCCGGGGCGCCGCGCTCCGTCCCGGGCGCCCCGCCCCCCCACCTCCGCCCGCGCGAAATGAGGAGTTTCGGCTGGTTGTGCCCGCAAAAGTCCTCAATTCGTGGCACCCGGGCCGAGCATCCTCATTTCGCGCGAGGAAATGGCGCACTCTGCGGCTAACGGCTAACGGCTAACGGCTGCGGCGCCCGCGCCGCCACTACTTCGTGTCGCGCGCCGCCAGCAGGTCGCGGATCTCAGCGAGCAGCTCGAGTTCGGTGGGCGGTGCCGGCTTGTCGTCGACGGCACCTTCCTCCTTCTTCCTGAAGGCGACGCGTTTGACGTAGTTGATCGGCGCGATGAGGGCGAAATACACCACAATCGCGACGAGCAAGAATTGGATAACGGCGCCAATGACCGCGCCGAAGTACATCGTTGACACGCCTCCCGAGGTGGTCGGAATGTCTACCGGAAGCGCGGTTGCCAACGACTCCGCGTTGAATAGCGCGCCGATCGCGGGGTTTAGCACACTGCCGACGATCGCATTGACGATGCCGGTGAATGCGGCTCCGATCACCACGGCCACGGCCAGGTCGATCACGTTGCCGCGCAGGATGAACTCTCGGAAGCCTTTCAGCATTGTGCGGTCCTAACTGCTCGTGCTCCCGGGCGAGGAGCTGGGGGCGGAGGGGGTCGCGGAAGGCTTCGACTCGCTCTTGGTCTCCGACTTGGGAGCAGGAGTGCCGGGTGCGGAACCCTTGTCGGAAGAACCCTTGTCGGAAGAACCCTTGTCGGCGGAACCCTTGTCTGCGGAACCCTTGTCGGCGGCACGGGAATCCGTGCGGTAGAAACCGGAGCCGCTGAAGGTCACACCGACGGGGGAGAAGACTTTGCGCAGCTTGGCGCCGCACACGGGGCAGACGGTGAGTGAGTCATCCGTGAAGCTCTGCTGAATGTCGAAGGCGTTGTCGCACTCGGTGCAACGATACGAATAGGTGGGCAATGCTGTCCTAATGCTGGAAGGCGACGATGCCAGACGGGGTAACAACCCCGTCGACGCGCTGGTCGTGCCGCTCGCTGGGCACGGCGTCGACAAGTTCTTCGTCAAAGATCACAGCATAGACGGGTGGACAGTTCTCCATAGACCCGAGGGTTTTGTCGAAGTAGCCGCGACCCCAACCCATGCGCATTCCGGTGCGATCCACGGATGCCGCGGGCACGATAATCAGGTCAACCGAGTTGATCGCAATCGGGCCGAGCACCTCGCTGGTGGGAGTCGGCATACCGATGACGTCTTCGTCTTCGTCTTCACCGTCGTAGGGTGCCCAGTCGAGAAGTCCGTCGGCACGCGATACCGGCAACAGCACGCGGATGCCGCGGCCGCACGCCCAGTGCAGGAAGTCGCGGGTGCCCGGTTCGTCGGGCAAAGAGAGATACGCGGAGAGGGAGCGCGAGCCGAGATCGCTTGCCAGGTCGATGAGGTGCTGAGTGATCGCGGCATCCGCTTCGCTGCGCTCTTTCGAGGTGGCGATGCGTCGGCGCTCGCGTAACTCTGCGCGCAGTGCGCGCTTTTCGTTGGGGATGTCCGACGACATGCAAGTAATTCTAGAAGGCGCTGGCCGATAGCCTGTGTCTATGGTCTTCCGCATCACGAAAGCCGTCATCCCCGCAGCGGGTCTGGGTACACGATTCCTCCCCGCGACTAAGGCGATGCCGAAAGAAATGCTCCCCGTCGTCGACAAGCCGGCTATCCAGTACGTGGTGGAGGAGGCGGTCGCGGCCGGACTCACCGACGTGCTGATGATCACCGGTCGCAACAAGAGCGCGCTTGAGAACCACTTCGACCGCATCGGCGAGCTTGAGGCAACGCTCGAGGCGAAGGGTGACACCGAACGGCTGCGCAAGGTCAACTACTCCACCGAACTTGCCGAGGTGCACTACCTGCGCCAGGGCGACCCTCTTGGTCTTGGCCACGCCGTGCTGCGCGCGCGGATGCATGTCGGCGATCAGCCGTTCGCGGTGCTGCTCGGTGACGACATCATCGACGAACGGGATGTGCTGCTGTCTCGAATGATCGAGGAGCAGGGCAAACGCGAGGCGAGCATAGTGGCGCTCCTTGAGGTCGACCCGAAGGTGGCGCACATGTACGGCGTCGCGACCGTTCAACCGACCGATGACCCCGACGTGGTGCGCATCGTCGGCATGGTCGAAAAACCGGCCCCCGGCACGGCACCCTCCAACCTCGCCATCATCGGCCGCTACGTGCTGCGCCCAGAGATCTTCGACGTGCTCGAAAACACGGCACCCGGCAAGGGCGGCGAGATCCAGTTGACGGATGCCCTCGAGACTCTCGCCCGCGACAACATTGCCGGTGGCGTCTACGGTGTCGTGTTCCGCGGGCGTCGGTACGACACCGGTGACCGCCTGGACTACATCAAGGCCATCGTGCAGCTGGCCGTCGAGCGCGAAGACCTCGGCCCAGAACTGCGCCCCTGGCTGAAGCAGTTCGCCGCAACACTGGACTGACCGTGGCGTACATCCCCACCCTGTCCGAAGGCGCGACGACCATCCGGCCGATCCGGTTACGGGATTCGCGCGTCCTCGAGCAAGAGCTGCTGACCAACCGGGGGTGGTTGCGTAAGTGGGAGGCGACAAACCCCAACGGCCCCATGTCGTTCGACGCGCGCGCGAGCATCCGCAATCTGCAGCAGAACGCCCGCGCGGGGCTCGGCCTTCCCTTTGTGATCGAGTACGACGGGCAGGTGGCCGGTCAGCTCAACGTCTCGTCGATCGCGTACGGCTCGCTGTCGTCGGCGACCATCGGGTACTGGGTCTCCGAGCGTTTCGCCGGCAAAGGTGTGACGCCCACCGCGGTGGCGCTCGCCACCGACCACTGTTTCTTCGGTGTGGGCCTGCACCGCATGGAGATCTGCATTCGTCCCGAGAACGACCCATCGTTGAGGGTCGTTGAGAAGCTCGGCTTCAGGTATGAGGGACTTCGGCGGCGGTACATCCACATCAATGGTGACTGGCGAGACCATTTCTGTTTCGCCCTGACCGTCGGCGAACTGCCCACCGGTGTTCTGAGGCGCTGGCTCGATGGCAAAGCCCCCGCGGATGCCGCGACCGTGCCCGCGGCCGACCGCGCGCTCGCGGCGCGCCCCCTGCTGCCGTAGTTTCGCCCTCGCGCAGCGAGTCGTCGGGCCGGACTGCCCTCGCGATCGTACCGTTAGCCTCATGGAACTCACGGGGGTCGGCGGCGGCGTAATGCTTGCCGTCGCCGCCATCCTGTGGCTTGTCTATCTGCTGCCGAACTGGCTCAAGAATCGCGAGTATCTCGCTACCGAGAAGAACGCGGTGCGGTTTCAGCAGACCATCCGAGTGTTAGCCGAAACCGCGGAGGTGCCCACAGTGGTTCGCGCAGAAACCCTTGCCCGTGAGCTTGCCGCCGGCCGCCCCGTCGGGCCCGTCGCGGTGGGCCGTGCCGCCGTCGCCGCCCCCGTGCGGCGTGCAACCCCGGCCGAGCGTGCGGCCCGCCGCCGCCGAACCCGCGCCATCGCCGCCACCGCCATGTTGGGCTCGATCGTCGTCGCGATCATCCAGGTCGCCATGATGGTTACGGGGGGTATAGGTGCGGGGGCATGGGTCGTATTGCTCGGCTCCGCCCTGGTGACGGTCACGTCGTTCGCGATGCTGGGTCGCCTGGCCGCAATGGCTCGCACCAGCCGCGTACCCGTGGTGCGGGCATCCCGCCGATCCCAGCCATTCACCGACCACCAGTTCACCAAAACTGCGCGCCCCGAGCAGCCGTGGATGCCGGTGGCGGTGCCCCAGCCGCTGTACCTGTCGCGCGAGTCGGTGATGCAGGCTGCCGCCGTCGCAG
>Ga0105046_10011831_pt1 | contig 13546 bp, 9 predicted proteins | sample MAT03_FD_78385 | JGI IMG/M metagenome (GOLD analysis project Ga0105046, IMG submission 78385) | Freshwater microbial communities from Lake Fryxell liftoff mats and glacier meltwater in Antarctica - MAT-03 (megahit assembly) | ecosystem: Environmental > Aquatic > Freshwater > Ice > Liftoff... | reverse complement strand
TTACCGTTCAAACCGATACCGAGCCACCTCTTCCAACCACAGACTGCGGGCTTTGGCACAGGCCAAGAGCTTGTCGATGCTGCCGCGGCCAGACGGGATGGCGGGGAATTTGCCGGCGGGGGCGCCGGGGAGGACGGCGAGGACGTCGCAGGCGACATCCAATTGCTGCAATGCCAAGAGCAGCAGATGGTCGCTGTGGGTCAAGGTCGCGTCGCCATCATCAAGGGTAAAATCGCGGGCGATGGCTTCGCTGAAGGTGGCCTCGACAATGCCGCCCAAGGCGGTGAGGTCCTGGGCAAGGCGCGCCAGTTTATTGCTGTCGCTTTCGCGCTTGGGCGCATCTTCGGCCGGGAAGGCTTCACCGCGGGCGCGTTCGACCGTTTTCCGGTACATGGCCAGGCATTCTTCCAGGACCGGAATCAAGTCGCTAGCCGCGGCATTAGCCTTGGTGCCTTTGCGCCTGACGACGGCATCCAAATCGCTGGCGAGCAAGGCCGGTAAGGCGACCATGCTGGAACTTTGATCCAAGCGCAGGCTCATGCTGGCCCCCGGCGGATCGCCGAGTTTTTCGCGCCACATTGCGGTCAGAGATACCATTTCCTTGAAAATGCGTTGCAGCTTCGGTGCGTCTTTGGCCAACCCAGCGACGCCCTGCGCCCAGCGCGCCTGAGCAGCGTAAGCAGTCACATCACGCGACGCATCGCGCAAAGCTTGGACCTGCCCGGGCATGGTCTTGAATTCATACCGCGATCCCAGCAACAGGCGCGGGCGCCAACGACGGGGATCTTCGGTGACCGGCTTGATGCCTCGCAATTCCGCGACCAATTTGGCCAGCTCGGCGCCCTGGCGATCAAGCAGCTTCAAGCCCTGCGCTTCGTCGGTTTCGCTCAGAGTCAGGACCCGCTCCAATTGCCGGACTTTTTCCAATAAGGCTTTGGCCTGACCGCCAGCTTGCAATTCGGCCATGGCTTTGCGGTACAGGGTCAATCGTTCGTCTTCGGTCACGTCTTGCTGCGAGGTGAATTCGTAGCGCAAGATCCGCCGATCCCGTTCTTCCAGCTCTTCCATGAGCTGACGATTTTCTGCCTGCAAGCGCGCTTGCTCGGCGCGAATGAGTCGGGCTTCATCCACCAAACGATGACGATCGACGGCCAATTGCGCCACCGCCTGCGCGGCGAGCTGATCGGTTGCGCTCAGGGTCGGCACCGATTCACGCCGCGCGGCGGAGACGATAGCCTTGGCCAGAGCACGGTGGGCTTCCTGAGCGCGTTCGGACAGCAGGGTGCGCTCGGTCAATTCGCGGCGGTAGCGGCCGACCAAGACGCCCAGCATCTGGGCCGGGCTGGGCTGCTCGCCCAGGGGTTCACCAAGTTCGCGCAGGGCCCCATTCAACACGCCCATAGCCCGCTGTAATTCATCCGCCTGGTGGGCGCTGTGCATCTGCGCCCCACCCAATTGTTGTTGGTGATGGGACAGATCTTGAATGAGCGCATCCAGGCGCTGGCTGATCGCGTCGTGGCGTTCCTGCCAAAAAGTTTGCAAGGTGCGCAGCAAATCGCCGGCCAATTCCGTTTCGGGCCAGCCGCCCTCGGGAATGGCGGCGAGGCGTTCATTTAAGGGCTGCGCCAATTCCTGGAAGCGTTTGCCTTCAAAATTAGTTTCGTCGCTGCGAAAGCAGGCAAAAAATGCCTGCCACAGATCAACCGCGGCAAGTCCGAGCGCGCGCGTGCCAGCATCGGGAGCAAAGGCCTGACCGAGGGCGCCCAGCGGATCCAGACCGACATACCCACGGTCGCGGCCGAGCTGCAAGGCCGCGCCAGACAATTGCTCGTAGACACCGCGCAGGGCCTCCAGGGCCTTGGCGTTCTCGACCGAGATCTGGCGCTCGAGGCGCATCACCGTGCTCTGCATGCCATCCATATGGTCGGCAGGGTAGTGGCCAGGAGCGGGCCTCCAAGCCTATCGGGTGCATGGCAGGCCTTGCGTGTCTCAGGTTGCAACCCGACAATCCCGCCCATGCGCAACCTTGCTCTGCTCCTCGCCATCCCTCTCGTGTTTATCGGCGGCTGCAGCAGCGGCCAAGCTCGCGCGTCCACCGCTTCCAAGGCCGTAACCGCGGCCACCAGCGCGGCTCAGGATGTAGCGCGCCATGTCGACGCGGTGGTCACCGCGTTGGCGCCCTTCCAAAGTGGGCAGGGCGATCTGAAGAAAGCTTATCAGATGCTGACTCAGGCCGACACCGGCTTGGCCAATGCGATCACGGGCGTCAATACGGACACCCGTCGGGTACGTCAGGCTGGGGATCGCTACGCCGCCGATTGGGACAAGCGGATTGCCTCCATTACTGACGCCGACATCGCCGCCTCCAGCCGCGAACGTCAGGATCAGTTGCGGGCCGGGATTGAACGTCTCGCCATCGCCGACACCGATTTCCAAACCACCACCGCGGGATTCATGACCCAGCTTAAGGATGTCCGCACCGCCTTGGATCTTGATCTTTCTGCTGGTGGGGTCGCTGGATTGCGCAATGCCGTGGCCGCGACCGTCGCCGCTGCGCCCGCCGTTAAACAAAAAGCCAGCGCCTTGACCGATCGTCTGCAAGGCCTGAGCGGATTTCTTAGCGGGAACTGAACGGAGGCACGATGGCTGAATTGCTGATCGATATGCCCTCCGGAGTGGCCGGCGATATGGTGCTGGGGGCGCTGTTGGATCTGGGCGGCGATTGCGCCCAATTGCAGCGCGACCTGCTACGTCTGGGCATTGGCCCGATCCATATCCACGTCGAGCGAGTCAGCGTCAGCGGCATCGCCGCGAATCAGGTCGATGTCCAGGCCGAACAAGAACCCACCTGGCGCCAGCCTGCGCAAGAAAAAGGCCCCCTGCGCATCATCGGTCCGGCCAGCCTGAGTCCGCTGTCCGCCCAGGGCAAACCGATTCATCCGCATCGGCCCTACCGCATTATTCGTGACCTGATCACTGCGGCCGACTTGCCCGTCCGCGTACGTGACCGCGCGCAAAAAGTATTCCGCATTCTTGCCGAAGCCGAGGGCCGCGTGCATGGCGTCGCCACGGACGACGTGGAATTTCACGAAGTCGGTAGCCTGGATGCGATCGCGGATGTGGTCGGCAGCTGCTTGCTGCTCGAACAATTGCACATCGACCGCATTATCGCCGGCCCGCTGCTTCCTGGCGAAGGCAGCGTGCGCTGCGCCCACGGCATGATGCCGGTACCGGTGCCCGCAGTGGCGGCGATGCTCGCCGCGCACCGCGCGCCCCAGCGCCGCAGTGGCCGCGAGACCGGGGAACTGACCACCCCGACCGGTTGCGCACTGGTGATCGGGCTTGCCGATACGTGGCTGAGCGAGGAAACAACGATTCTTGCCGAGGCCGTGGGGTATGGCGCCGGGCACAAACGCTTTGCCGATCGCGCCAATGTGCTGCGCGTCCATCGGCTGCGTCCGGCAGGCGATCAAAGCACGAACGATCAGGTTTGTGAATTGCGCGCGACCATGGATGACGCCACTGGCGAAGACTTGGCTGCCGCCATTGCACTATTACTCAGCGCCGGCGCGCGCGATGCGTGGCTGGTGCCGGTAATTATGAAAAAAGGCCGTCCTGGTCATGAATTGGTGGTACTGACGGCGCCGGCTGATCGGGATCGCATTGGGGATCTGCTGCTCACGTCGACCCCCTCCATCGGTTTACGCTGGCGTTTGTGCAACCGGCGTATTTTGCCACGCCACATGGTCACGGTCACCGTCGATGGCCAGGTTATTCCCTGTAAAGTGGTCGATCTGCCGAGCGGTGGGCAGCGGGCGAAACCCGAAGATGACGCGGTGCTCACTGCGGCTTCTATCTTGGGCCGGACCCCTGCCGACATTCGCGCTGCGGCCCTAGCGGCGTGGCGCACCCACCACGCATGATTCCGACGCTGAACCCTGACGGCGACTGGGAATTATTCGTCACCCCAGATTGGCCGGGCTTTGCCGGACATTTTCCCGGCAACCCCGTTTTACCTGCCGCCGAACTCATTGATTTGGTCGGGCAGACTCTGGGCGTGGGCACAACAGAATTGATACTCGCGCGCTTTTTGCTGCCGGTAGTGCCGGGAGATCGGGTGCATTGGCACGGTCAAAATACAAAAGAGCTCCAGGGCAGCCTGCGCATCCAGGTTCAGCGTGGGGAAACCGTCGTCGCCGAATTACGCTGGCGGCGCTGACGCTTGGCCTGCATTTTCAGCGTCGCCTTCGACCTCGGCCAGGATCGCTAACAGTTCCTGGACGCAGACAAAACAGCCGCTGTGACAACAACGCAACCGCAGCCGGTCTTCGCGCCCACTGAGCAGGGCCTCGATCCGGGGCTTCAAGATCAGCGAGAAACCCCGTTTATCTAAGGCAGTATTGATCAGGGCGTCTTGGCGCGCGGCATCCATCGTCGCAATCTATGGCGCAAGGCCCGCGTACCAAGTCATGGCCAACACTTGCCTGTCCTGCCTCCCCACCCACCGTGCCCCCATGACTGCAACGTCCTTCCGTCTTTTGGTTGTCGGTGCCCTTTCCGCAGTGGCCTGCCTGGGCATCGCGATGGCCATCTGGTGGCACAACACCGCAGACCTGCAGGCCCTGGACAGGCGCGCCCTGCAATTGGGCTGGCAGGTTCCCGATCGCAGCTCTCCGCAAGCACGTGATCCGGTCGCCCCGCCCGTATTGAAAGCCCAGGAATGGAAGACGTGGAGCGCACCGGGGGCACCGCGTGGCGAATTTTCCGCGCAACATCCGACCATCATCATTGACGATGGGGGCGCCGTCCTGCTCGACGGCAGTGAGGGCACCCTGGCCAGCGCCACCGTGTACGCCGCCGTAGAACAGACCCTGCTCGCGATCATCACCGAGCGCACCCCGTTTCAGGAGGGTATTTTGCGCTGCCTGCGTTTGATTGAGCGTGCGCCGGTGGGAACCCCGGGAATGCACGTGGTGGTGCAGCTGGCCGCACCCCGCATCACTGATCTCGACGCTGAGGCGAAAGAAAACGTCGCTGCCAGTCTGCGTCGGCTTGCCGCCCGCGAGAAAGCGCAGCTGACCGACGCCATGCAGGAAATGTGGCTGGCGGTGCGTGCTTTACCGGCGATCAGCCAACCGACCATTATCAGCGCCCAGGGTTGGAGCCTGCGCCTGGGTCGGGCAGCGTATCTCGAACGGTTTATCGCCTGGGGTGAAGCCCCCCCGGAGGTGACCTCCAGCACGTTGAGCGCTTTGCGCCAGCACAGCAGTCGCTCCCTGGGCGTCTTCGCCGCCGCCGCGGCCTGGTCCCAGGCGGGCGCCGCCATTCAATTGCAATTGGCGGCGGATGTCATCGCCACCGCCACCCTGGCGCAGACATTGGCTGCCGCCTGTGCAGGTGGAACCCCACCCACCGATCGCACGCATCCCACCACGGCAACGCTGCATCACGTGCCGGCTGGGCCAGAGTTCACCCTGTGGTACCTGTTTGGACTCAATGGCAGCGACGAAAAAGGCGCGGGTGATGACCTCGGCATCGTCTTGCCGCGCGCGATATTCGCACCATGAACCGGCAACGCCTCCTCGTGGCCGTGGTGGCAGTGATGATCCTCAGCGGCGTCTTTCTGTGGCACCGCGGTGCGGAGCGGCAAAGTCGCGCCTGTTTTGCCAACCTGAGCGCGGCCTTCGCCGCCGGCCGCGCCAGCGCCATTCTTGGCGAAGTCCATTCCGCCTATGATTTCCCCGCCCATTGGCCGCAGGTTTTCAGTGAATCCGACGGCACCGAACCGCGCGTCACCGCGTTGCGTGCGCTGCTCTATCTCTGTCAGCTCTATCGCGAAACCCCGTTATCCCTGGCCGTCGATATCCAGTCCGTCGAAGCGCAGGCCGATGGCACCACGGCGGTCATCGCCACCCTCAACCTCAGCGCGAGCGGACGCGACCTGCCATTTTCCCTGGGCCCCATCCATCACCACAAGTTTGTCCTCGCCCGCGATGGCTTGGTCGCGATGCATATTATCAGTCATGATCCGATTGCGTTTAGCCGCTGAATATATTTTATTTCAATAGTCGGCGACACGCCTTATGTGCGCTATGAATCAGCAATGAATCAGCAATGAATCATGGCAATGCTCCGCATCGTAAAGTCCGCGCTGATCTTCTCCCACAAAAGTGGACACCGGTTTAAGGTTGTTTGGACAGGTCGAAATTTGGCGTCGCCGCTGCGATCATGCGCATGGGGCCGTTATGGCGGTTGATGCCCATGACGTCAGATTACTCAATGAACCCGCCGGAAACGAGAGCTTCCGGCGGGTTGCGTATCAAGCCTGAATGTGTCGATGGTCAGAAGTTCGGCTCGCTGACACCCAGGCCGAAACCCCAGCCGCCGACGTGCTGACTAATTTTCAGCAGCAGGCGATTGGTGCCTTCGGACAGTTTGACGTCGACCGCGTCGCTGTCGGGTGTGTAGCCGCGGGCAGCATCGTTCTTGAACACTTCTTTGCCATTGAGCCAGATGCGGATGCCGTCATCGCTGCCGAAAGACAGCACCGCGTCACGGGCATGCACGGAATCGACTTCGGCATAGGCGTAGGCGTTGGCGTGTTCAAGCCCGTTGAACTGCTTGGCCAGATCAACGAATCCACGTTTGCCGGCGGTCACGGCCTGCCAGCGCGTTGCTTTGGCCCCACCTCTGGACCCGCCGGCTGCGGCTGCGCCTACTGCGTAGTGAGCTTCCAGATTGATCGCACCCGCCTTGGCCGCGAGCAATTCCTTTTCGACGGGCGTGCTCAGATCAACGCTGGCCTTGCCCTTGGCGGCTGGGAATGGGCCCAGGACCTGCCAGTCGTGGACGTAGTTCTTTTCGGAAGCGCGTTGGGCTGCGTCCCAGGATTCGCGCAGCTTGCTGGCATTGACCGCCTTGAAGCGTTTACCCGAAGTCGGCACATTGACTGTCTTTTTCAGCGGTGGCAGCGCGTCGCCATGACCGGCGATCATTGCGTCGCACATCTCGACGATCTTATCCGGCGGCATCGTCGCGGCGGTGAGCGGATCGAACAGACAGGCTTGATACACGTGATCGCGGCGGCCTTCGGTGGCGGCGCGGATGAATAATTCGTGCTGAGTGACGTGCGGATTCATGTATGCGACTAGCTGCGGCGGCAATTCGCCGACCTGGGCATGATGCAGGCCGGTGCGGTCGACCAGGGTCGGGGCCTCGACGATGGCGGTGCGCGGCAGATTGCTGATGGTGCCGCCATTGGGCAGGTTGCCGTAGATCACCGAGGGCACCCCAGTGACGATCGAGCGCAGGATGATCGAACAATATTCGTGGCTCTGGCAGACGTCTTTCATGGTCTCTTTCGAACGCGCAAAACCCTTGAGGCGCTCGAACTCGTCGACGATGCCGTCACAGCGACGCAGATATTCATCAATAGGCACGGCGAAACGACTGACGTATTCCGGTCCGTGCGGGATGAACCAGGGACAGTATTCAGCGTTATGTTCGCTCGATTCGGTGATGAAATGGCCCAGCCGTTTCATCACTTCGAAGCGCACTTTGTTCGAATTCCAGATCGCGGGATCCTCCATCGCCTTGAATAGGCGCGGATACAGATCAACGCCGTCCTTTTCGATGCGGGTATAAAACGCCATATGGTTGATGCCGGCGCATTCAAAGGTGACCTTGTCCGGATCCTCACCCAGATACCGCATGAGCTGATTGAAGGTGCCCTGGACGGAATGGCACAATCCGACGGCGCGGATGCTGCTGGTGCGGAACACCGTCTGCATGTTCATCGACATCGGGTTGGAATAATTCAGCAGATAAGCATTGGGACAGAGTTCCATCATGTCCTGGCACATGCTGTGCAGCATCGGGTACGTGCGCAGGGCGCGGAACAGTCCGCCCGGCCCGGTGGTGTCGGCGATGGTAAAATTCAAGCCGTACTGGCGCGGGATCTCGAAATCGACCAGCGTCGAATTGAAACCACCAATTTGGACCATATTGATGACAAAGTCGGCACCCTTGAGGGCTTGGCGCCGATTCATGGTGGTTTCGATTTTGGGCTTGGCGCCCAGAGCATCAGCGACTTTGCGACAGAGTTTGCCGGCGACTTCCAGGCGCTCCTTGTCGACATCCATATAGGTGATGGTGCAATCCTTGAACTCGGGAATACCGAGGATGTCACCGGTCAGATTGCGCGAGAACACGACGCTGCCTGCGCCGATCATGGCCACCTTGATCATGGGAAGACTCCGAGACGCCGGGGTTGGGCGGCGTGATTGTGATAGCCTAAGGACCGATGATCGGGATATGGTCAGACATTCTGGCCGTAGATCTTGACAAAATGTGATCTTAAGGGGGTTGCGCTTGGGCTGGTCCGTGCTCGCTTCGGGCCTCAGGTCAGCAGCAGCATCAACAACAGCAGGGCGCCGTTGTGCAGGGCATGCGCGATGGCGGATGCGATCAATGATCCGCGCCAGCAACGGATCGCCGCGAAGACGATTCCGATGGCAGCAAGAGCGGGGATACCTGCCAAGCCCTGCGGATGCACCGCGGCAAACACCACGCCCGTGGCGAGTAGGGTCACCGGCATGCCCCAGCGTGGCAACAGGTGCGCAACCAGAAAGCCGCGAAAAAACAATTCTTCGACCACTGGCGCAAAACCAGCAGCCAGGGCAAACAAACCGATATACACGGACAACGGGGTATCCGCGTTGATCATCTCCGCGACCGGATGCGAGGAATGCATAAATTGCGCCAACCACGCGGTGGCCAACACGCCAAGCACAACGATGGGTAAGCCGGCCAGATAGCCGAGCATTCCACTGCCCATTTCCCGCAGCCAGCCGCGCCCGCGCTGCCAACCGAGCGATGCCGCCACCGTACCCAGCCCCTGACGACGCAGGTACCACAGTGGCACCACAAGAAAGGGCAAGAAACCCCAGATCGCGTAGATGCGCATACCTTTCGGCAGCAGCTGCGGCACGGTGCCGGCATAAGCGAGATAGAGGATCAGGTAGAGCGTGAACCCAACCAGATACGCAGACGGATGCGGGCTCGTGATCGGCACGGCGCAGATCCGCCCGCTGGCCAGGCGACGCAGCGCCACGACCATCAGGCCCACCCCGATCGCTAGCGCCAACAGCCCACCCACGGCCAGGAGGGAAATCGCCGCCATAAAGGCGGCGGAGCCATCCAGCAGGCGTTGGCGCACGTCTGGGGGCCCCAACAAACGAGCGAAGCGACCGGCGTGTTGCGCCAGTTCCGGCGGCGCCGCGGGAGCGGGAACCTGCACGGGGTCATCCCAGCGCTGCTCGATCCAGGAAGTGACCTCTGTCAACGCAGGATCCGTCGGCAAATATTCGCGGGCGGCATCGGCACCGAGAATGACCTCTGCAACCAGCGCCTGACTGAGCGCCAAAGGATGGTCGGCGGCCGGTTTCCCCACCGCCTCTTGCGCCTGCTTCAATGCCTCGGGCTCTGCAGACCCCAGGCGATACAGTCCCAAGGCGATGCGCAGTTGGATATCCGTGCCAGGGGGCTGGTGCTGCACCCGACCGTCTATTGCGGGAGTCATATAGGCGGAGCGCAGCATCAGCAGAATGATCGTTCCGATCACAAGCCAGCACAGCAGCCTCAGCATCCGGTGATCGATGCCCTCCGTCCGCGGCAACATCAGCGCGGATCGTAGAACAGGATCTGGCCGTCGGCGGTAGCCACCGCCAGACGATCACCGACCACCACTGGATTCAGATAGGCCGCTGCGGTGGAAAGTCGGAACCCACCGATACCGAGCACTTCCAAGGTGCCCCCCTCTGGAATGACTGCGCGATCGCCCCAACGCACGGGCACCCCGCTGAGGCGTCCGCTCATGCTGCCCAGCAATTGCCATTCATTGTTGCGATCAATCAGGACCTGACGGTCTTTGGTGACCAAGACACCCTGATTGCCGCCGACGATTTCACGCGGTAAGACGACCAGCGTTGGTTCGCCTCTGCCCATCCAGGTGAATTGGCGAGTACGGGTCAGACCGCGCAGCCCGCCTTCATGCGGCCACACCGCGAGAATCTCTGGTCCCACCGATACCTGGGCGAAGATCTCGCCCCGATCAATCTGGCAGGCGATCAGGGTACCGTCGCGCCGCGCCGCCAGGACCAGATCGCCCTGAATCACCGGTGTGCTGATGAATGCCGCGCCGACGGGGGTGCGCCAACCGGCTTGGCGATCGTTGGGATCGCTGGCGACCAAGCTTCCATCTGTGCCCGCCAGAATCAAGAATTGGCGATCAAGAATAACCTGACTGCGGTAGACCGCAGGGGCGAAATCCGACCCCACGTTGACCGCCAGACGACTACTACGACTGCCCGCTTCGATGCGCAGGACAAAACCATCACGCGTAGACAGCAGCATGGCCCCGTCGATCTGGGCGGGGGCCGCATAGACTGGTTTGTCCAGCGCGGCATTTTCTTCTCTGGCGGGTCCGGTTGCGCCTGCCTTGCTGCCATAGCCGACCGTGGTCAGCGAACCATCGCTGGCGATTCGCGCCACCATGCGGCTGTTGGCCAACCATAAAGCCTGCCCATCGCTGCCCGGTTGGCTGGTGATCAATTCGCCGATGGCCACGCTGGCGGCCGGCTTGCGTTCCAAATCTACAGCGAGCCGCCAGCCACCGACCGCCTCCGCACCTTTGAGCGTGGCGGGGGTGTACCCGTCGAGCTGAATGACCAATTCGATATCCACCCGTTCGGCGGCACTGATTTCCAGGATCAGGGGCGTGCTACCGATGGATTTGCCATCGCGCAGGATCGCCGCACCCATCGGGGTGCTTTCGACCAGCACGGGCAGGTAGGGTCGACCGAGTTCACGCGCTAGGCTGAACGCCGTATTGATGTCGCCTGCGGTCAGGGCGGCGCGGAATTTTTCTTCTAATGCCTGATGTTTTTCGCGATCCAGCTTGGTCTGCGCGATGACTTCCGCGACCTGGCGCCCGGCCGAGGTTCGACTCCAATCCGTCGCACTGCCGATGCGCTCCATGGCGGTCAGACCCTCATCCCACTGGCCGTCCCGGATCATTTGCCGGGCGCGTTCCAGCGCCGCCGCGGCTTCGTCCTGGGCTCGGCGCAAAGTAGCGATGCGGGCGGTGATTGCTTTGGCGATCGCGGTGTCATCGGTGCTCGCGGCCAATTTTTGCAGGCCGGTCATTTCGTCCTCGGTGGATTGCGCGCCCAACACGGGTTGCAAGGCGGCTAACAAATCCGCGAGTTTGACCAATTCGGCGCGGTTGCTGGCCCGGGGGAAATCGGTCAGCGCCTTTTGCAGGGCCTCGGCATTGCGGGCCAGGGATTTGAGATCCACCGCGTCGGTGACGCCAGCGCGCACCAGGGGCACCAAGCCTTCCAGCTGGGCTTTGACCGCGCCGATGCGGGCCTGGGTCGCGCGGGCCTCGCCGTCGATCTTGCTGCCGGGAATCTGGTCGAGCAGGCGTTGGGATTCGAAAACCCCTAAGGCTTCCACCCAATCCCCGTTGTTGATCATGGTCTGCACCTGCGCCAGTTGTTCCTCGCGCCGCGATTGGAAGCGCAGCAATTCTTCCTGGAGCGTCTTGATGCGGGTCATCTGGGCGTCGGATGGCTTCGCCTGGAGGACGGTATTAATCAACTGCTGGCGACGGCCCATCGGCTGATTGGCTAATCCCGCCTGCTCAATGGTGGTCAGGCGCCAGCGATCAATGCTCTCCAGCAAGGCTCGTTGCATGGCCTCACCTTCGGCCTCAGCGATGGCAAAGGCCTTATCCGGATGGCCGGCCTCCAAGTGATCGCGAACTACGCGGTCGAGCCGCTCCCTATCTTCACCGAACGCCTGCTTCGCCACTGCCAGCTGCTGGCCCATAGTGATGGTGCGCGCATCATTGGGAGGCATCATCGACAAGGTTCTTTCGGCACTCGTCAGATCCCGCTTCGCGACCGCATCGGCCACTGCTTTCGCATCGTTTTCGATGGCCGCGTTCAGACGCACCTGCAAATCGTCAATACGGCGTTTGATCGCCAGATCGCCGCCATATTCCTTGGTTGTGGCGTCAATACCGATGCGGGCCTCATCCCATTTGCGGCCGATGATATTGCTTTCGACGGCAGCGATTTGACTGTCGACTCTGGCTTTAGCCTGACCGTATTTCACCACCACCCAACCAATGGTGACAACGACGATGAAAACCGCGCCCAGAGCGACCCGCGCCCCAAGATTACCACTCGTCTTGGTGGTCGGACGATAGACTTGGAAAGGCTCGGCGGCAGAAGCCGGGGCGACACCGGCTTCTGCCGCTGGAGCCGCCAAAGTGCTGGGCGAATTGACCCGATGCGTGCCCGATGGGTCGCTGCCGCCACGGTTGACTGAGCTGCCGGCCGCTCGCCGTTCACTGGTTGTACTTACGCGCACCACCGCGCCTTTGCGCAGCAGGACGGCAAGAGAACGGGCCATGTTGATATCACTGTCGCGGAAGGAGACCGCCAAATTCTCGATCGACTTCTTACCGTCGATGAGGTTCATCAGATGCAGCTCGAATTCATCCAGATCTTCATTGGGAGCCGCGTCGGTGGTCGCAAAGACCGCACTGAATCCACCCACGGCGGCAACGATCGCATCTTCTTCATCAAGGCGGGCCTGGACGCCCGCGAGCAGGCTCTCGACATCGATGCGCAGGCGCACGGCCTGACGATCAAGATTATAGGTGCCAGCGCCTTCATCTGTGAACGTAAGGTCGGCATGGGTGAGACTGAAAACCAGGGCGAGCAGATCTTCGACCATGGACTGGGCGACGAGATCAATTTCATTTTCGGCCACCAACTGCTGTCGACGCAGGGTGTCGATGATCGATGCCCCCGTCGCACGCGCAGTGTTGACGGCATGGCGATGGATCTCAGGCCCGATTTTGTGGTAGTCGAGCAGCTTGCGCGCCATCGCCACTTCTTTTTCTTCGCCCAGATCCAGGAGTACTAGTTCGCCGTGCTCAAAGCCGAAGCGCACTCGGCGGGAACCGAGCGAAATGACTAGGGAGCCATTGCGCTGTTCGGCGCCAATGGCTTGGAGTTCGGTGACCAGAGCTTGATTCAACATAATATACCTCAGAGCTGATAGGCCAGCAGGGTGCCGTTCTCAAGCGCGGCGAACACCACATTGCCGACAATGCCGACGGTGCTGACCGGAGAAGGGACGGGGGTGGACCAGGCGATGGTGCCGGCGTTTAAAATGACGAGATGGGCATGACAGCCGACTGCTGCGGTCGCGGAACCAGGAGCGGAGCCAGTCACCGTACTTACGCCAGTGGTGGCGAGCGAGGGCAGTTCGATATTGGGCTGTTCGGCGCCAGTTGCGGACTGAACCAGCAGATTACTGCCTACCGGCATCAGGATGAGATCACCGCTTGCCGCGGGTTGGCCGACCGGCTGCCCGCCCAGGCTGCGGCTCCATAATTCCTGGCCCCGTTGCGCGGTAATCCGCCAGCAGACCAAGCGGCTTCCATCAAGAAGAAATGCCACGCGCTCTG